>Ga0098033_1000056_pt1 | contig 79107 bp, 117 predicted proteins | sample 1_EtaG_FD_75049 | JGI IMG/M metagenome (GOLD analysis project Ga0098033, IMG submission 75049) | Marine viral communities from the Subarctic Pacific Ocean - 1_ETSP_OMZ_AT15124 metaG | ecosystem: Environmental > Aquatic > Marine > Oceanic | place: Pacific Ocean | collected 2015-01-07
CAGAATTGCACTATTACTCCGCCCACCAAGTCAGAGAAATGTTGTGTGGGATGAATGTCGGGATCACAGGCTTGACGTTCCCACTTCCGGGGGACAGCGGGCTGGCGATTAATGGGCTTTACAAAGCGCAAAAGGCTCTCGCCGGGAATCTTGAGGGGTGCAATTATTGGATAGTCGATGCCCGCGCATAGCTACCCCACGGGCCGGGATGTTTTCGAGGCGGGCGTGGCCCGACTTCAAGAGCTTTATGAGCAAGGCGATACGGTCGTCATCACGATGTCGGGCGGCAAGGACTCGACTGTGTGCATGGAGATCGCCGCCATTGCTGCGAAGCGGGCGGGGAGATTGCCGGTCAATATCATCATGCGCGACGAGGAAATCATGTTCCCCGGCACCTTTGAATATTGCGAGCGGGTGGCGGACAGAAAGGACGTGGCCTTCCATTGGATCACCGCCAACCAACCTGTCTTAAATGTCTTCAACCGGACGATGCCATATGTCTGGGTTTTTGATCCCACGTTGAAGCCAGACGAGTGGGTCCGCAAGCCGCCGTCGATTTGCTACACGATCCCGGAGAAGGACATCGACTCCCTCGTCATCAAAGAACGCTTCCCCGTGCCAGACGGCAAGCGGTTGATGAAGGTCGTTGGCTTGAGGGTCCAAGAAAGCCCAAGCCGCAAGATTGGCTTGATCTCGTCAGGCGGTCACATCACCAAGCCAAACAAGCACGGCGCTCATGCGGTCCGCCCGATTTATGATTGGACGGACGGACACATCTGGAAGGCGATCAAGGAAAACGGGTGGGATTACAATTCAGCCTACAACACAATGTTCCGGATGGGCGTCACAAGGTCAGCATTGCGAATTGGTCCGCCATTGCAGACGGCGGCGCAAATCCAAACTCTCCAAATGGCGTCGAGGGCGTGGCCCCAATGGTTCGACCGGGTGAGCGACAGAGCGCCGGGTGTTCGGTCGGCGGCACAATTCGGACGGCGAGCGGTCGAGCCAATCAGGCGAGCGGGTGAGACGTGGGAAGAATGCTTTATGCGCGAGTGCATTGACGAGGCACCACAGGTTTGGATTGCAGAGCGGTCGAGGACAGTGATGGAGAAACTTGTCCGCGCACATCTCCGGACCTCGACGGAGCCGTTCCCCCAGATCAAGCCGAAGCGTGGGTGCAAGAACGGGTCTTGGCGGTTGCTCGCAAAGATCATGTATAACGGCAACCCCTTCGCCGTAAAGGCAGAGGGATTGATCCCCCCATTGGAGCCTGACTTTTTTCGACCCGGCTCCGGGACATGGGGCGGCAATCCGGGGTTCACTTGATGCTGTCAATGGCAATCATGCACGGGGCATTCAACGAGCGGCGTCGGGCTTGCGTCGAGGGCTTGGTCCGCAAGATTGGCGTCAAGCAGATTCAAGATTTGTTGTTCGACTTCACGGTGGTTCAAGATTGGCACAAGCAAGGCCCGTGGCCGGTGGCGAGAGAGTGTTGGACAAGGGCGTTGGAATCGTCAGGGAGCCATCATCTCGTGTTGCAAGATGACGCGACGATCTGCGAGGATTTCTTGGAGGGATGCTTGGCCTTGATTGCTGCCAAGCCAGACAACCCAATCTCCCTATACTCAAACAGAAAGATTTGTGAGAAGGCGAAAGCAGAGGACGCAAGGTGGGTGATGATCCCAGACGGCACTTGGGGCGTGGCGATGATCTTGCCAAAAAGTCTGATTACCAAGTTTCTTGATTGGAGTGACAGACATATCCATCCGACCTTCCGGCCATATGATTCCCGCTTGGCGATGTTTTGCGTCAAGCAGAAGATTGAGGTTTTTTGCCCGACCCCATCCTTGGCTGACCATGAGGGACACGCTCCATCATTGATTGGCAATGACAGAACGCCGCGATCCCGGACGGCGCGGTGGTTCATTGGCGGTCAGTCGCCTCTTGATTTTGATTGGAAGGGCGGGAAGGAATTGCGCGGTCCGAATAATCTGTCTTCAACATATTGGAAACATTACAGAGATTGAAAATGACAAAGCCGAAATCAGAAACCAAGGGCCGAAAGGCGGTCGAGGTCAAAGCAAAAAAGCTCAAGGCGCTTGAGGTCAGATATGTCAAGCACACCCAAGTCGTCGCCAATAGCTACAATCCAAACCGGCAATCTGACAAGGAATTTGAATTGCTCAAGCGGTCGATGGAAGAGGACGGATTCACTCAACCCATTATCGTCGTCAGACATCCGAAGCAGCGCGGCAAGTTCCGGATCGTTGACGGGGAGCATAGATGGCGCTGTGCAATCGCGCTTGGATATGCGGAGGTTCCCATCGTCATCACGCCCATGACGTTTGAGCAAGCGAAAATCGCCACCTTGAGGCACAACAGAGCGCGAGGGTCGGAAGACATCGAATTGACCGCGCAAGTTCTCAAGGACTTGCAAGAGGTCGGTGCAATTGATTGGGCGCAGAAGAGCCTCATGATGGACGATGTCGAGATGAACAAGCTCTTGGACGACATCTCTGTGACCGACGCCTTGGCCGACGAGGATTATTCAGAAGCATGGGTGCCGACCGACGTGGCCCCAGACGACACGGTCGAGGGCAAGGAATATGAAACCGGCGACGGCAAGCTCACAAGGGGCATGTCACCAGAGGCGGTGAAGCAGCAACGAGCGATGGAAAAAAAGATGGCGGCGGCGAAGACCGAAGAAGAGCGTCAGATGGTCGCCAAGGATTCGCGCTTCTATCGTGTCAACCTCGTCTTCGCAGATGCCGAAGCGGACCTTGTCAAAAAGGCGCTTGGCAACGAGCCAGCCAAGGCGCTTGTCGCAATGTGCAAAGCATGAAAAAAAAGCCGCCCCGAAGGGCGACCTTTCTTTTCCCATGCCGGGGATGGTTAGCCAATGGACCCCGAAGCGCATTTCCGGCGGTTGGCGATCCAGCCGGGAATCTTGACTTGACTTGGCGCTTGCCGCTTGGTCGGGGTGAACTTGCTACCGAAGACAACCTTGCTTTTTTCCACGGCATTCTTGGCGGCAAGCTCCGTCCAGAAGTTGCCCCACCGTTTCGAGACATGAGGGTCGGGCATCTCGTTGGCGAAGGCATGGTCCCGCGCTTCCTTGAGCAAGATCGTCGGCACGTTGGCATCATCAAAGCCTTCCTCAATCGTCTTGTAGTAGCCGTCAGACGGCGGTCCGACATGCTTCCGGTTCATTACATAGGCCATATAAGTCTTGCCGTCAGCCGTCCAATATTCCTTACGATAGAGACCGCGCAACGGGTCTTCACCGCAAAAGCCTTCGTAGCGGTCGAGAGCCTTCTCGCAAGCCGGGGTCAATCGCCAAAGAGCAACGGCGCATTTGAAGCCTTCGGCGGGGATCATATCGGCAACCCCTTTGAAGACGAGACGGTGGTCGGGGAAGTAAGCCGCGCCAAGGTAAGTGGCGGCGGGGCAGCGGACCTTCATGGCGTCCCGGTTCATGTTCGATCCATAGGCCATGTAAATTGTTTCGGTGGTCATTTGATCTCTCCGTTGGTCAAGTGTTTAAGCGTTGGCGAAATGTGCGATGCGAGAGCGGAAGAAAGAAACCACCGCGCCATCAACATCTTTGAAAATGTGGTCGGCTTCCAAGGGATCGTTGCCGAAGGTCATCGCCCAAAAGGTCGAGAACTTTTCGGCGTCGAGGTCGTAGGAGTCGGAAGCAACATAGATGTCGGTCAACTCTTCTGAAACCCAACCCCGCTCGACACCGTTGGCACCGGAAATTTTCCAATTCTTACCACCGGCATATTTGAACGAGCCGCCATGAGCTTCGACTTGCTCCCGAAGGGCGGCGTAGGTGGTGGACTTCCGCTTGGCCTTGTAGTTATGGGAGCCGGTGGCCGCGCCGGAAGAAATGGTTTTGGAAGCGTCGGCAAAGGCGACCAAGAGGCGGACCCAATTGGTCAGCTTGATGGGGTCCGTCGAACCGTTATGGTGGCGGAACTCAATGGTGCCGTTGTTGTTACGGGTCAAGGCCGAAAGGTTCACCTTCATGAATTTGCCGCCGCCCCGGTTCATGAGAGCATGGAGCGAGTCGCCATAATATTCATCGACCATCGTAACGTAACGGGAAATGAGAGAGGCGCAATAACGACCGTTTGAGCCGCGCCGTGAAGCCGCCATGAAACTATCAAAGTCGGTCTCGAAAGAAGCATAGCGAAGGTAAATGTTTTTGGCATGGGCGGCGGTCCATCCGTCAACCCGGCCAAGATGGACATGAACGCCACAAGCGCGGTCAACATTTACGCCGTCGATGCTATTCAAAACGTCAAGGGCGGCGGTCAATTTAGCAAGACCGGCTTCGCCTTTAAGGATGGGGGAAACCAACTCGCCGCCCATGCCTTCGCCGGAACGATGATTGTAACCGCTTGAGGTGACGGTGGCGTCGGTGACGAGCTTCCAAGAGGTGAGGGGAGCGTGGGAGCCGTAGCCGTGAACCTTGGCCCGGATGCCCGCATCGTTAAGAGCGGCGGCGACCGTGGCGAGACGTGCGCCTTTGAACTCAATCTCTACTCCGAAAGTGTAATCTTGATTTAACATTTGGTCTCTCTCCGTCGTGTGATTGTGTTGTTGTTCAATTGATGTTGACCACAATAAACATATCAGCGCGGGTGTCAACCCCTTTTGAAAAAAAGATTTGCGGGTGGGTGGACGGCTGTCTTGCGGTTCTGACGCCATAGGGGGGGGGTGGCTTCCGTTGACTTCCCATTTCGGCGGCTGTGTGGTATTGATTCCGCGACGGTCTGACATGGGGGAAAAATGGCAAAGCGGAAAAAGGTTCACTTGACGGTCGATGAATGGCGGCAAGCCCGCGACCTCTATGTGCAGGGCGTCGAGAGCGACACCGGCAAGCGAGTCCATCCAACGCTTGAAACCTTGGCGGCTGATTTAGGGGTTGGCATCCGGACATTGGAAAACCGGAGTTCGGCTGACGGGTGGGTGAAGCAACGGGAAGATTTCGAGACCAAGCTCCGGGCAGAGGTGGATGCCAAGAAAAGAAAAACGCTCGCGGCTCAATTGATCGACTTCGATTCGCGGGCGCTTAATCTGGCGACGGCGGTCCTTGGTCAAATTGGTCGGATCATCAACAATGCGGAGACCCGGCGGCAAGCTGCCCAAGAGGATCGCATGGTCCGCTTCATTAGAAATAGTGAGATAGTGGAAGAGTTGGTCTTGGCGAAGCCGGACATGGACCCGCTCTCACCGACCTCGCTGACGATGCTCGCCAACGCCGTCTCCGCAAGTCAGAGGGTCGGGCGGCTCGCGCTTGGCGAATACACGGATAGCACAAAGGTAACAGATGAACGAGCTGACGACGACCTCGCAAGCGCCATTGCCGACCTATTCCAACTTGAAGGCGACATCAAAAAGAACTCTCGAAAACCGCATTAGATGGAAAACGCAATCCAGAGATAAGCAACGGACCCCGAAGGGGTTTTGGGACACTTGGTTGATCCTTGCCGGTCGAGGGTGGGGGAAGACGTTGACGGGCGCACAAGACGCCGTGACCTATTGCTTGGCATTTCCCGAATCCATTTATGCAGTCGTCGCACCAACGGCGGGCGATCTAAGGCGGGTCTGTTTCGAGGGACCGTCCGGGATCAACGCCGTGGTCCCGGAACAAGCGTTGGCGAAAACCGGCAAGGCGTATAATTCTGGCACAAGCGAGCTTCGTTTCGAGAACGGGTCGTTGATCCAAGGCTTCGCAGCTATCGAACCGAATCGTCTTCGCGGCCCGCAATTCCATCGTGCATGGGCAGACGAGCTTGCCGCATGGCGGTATCCAGAAGCATGGGACCAATTGCAATTCGGTCTCCGGTTGGGCGAAGACCCGCAAACCGTGGTGACGACGACCCCGCGACCGCTTCCGTTGATTCGTGAGCTGGTCAAGGACGATGGGACGCACGTCACCAAGGGCCATACTTTTGAGAACGAGGGCAATCTCGCGCCGAAGGCTCTCAAGAAACTGAAAGAGAAATATGAAGGCACCCGGCTTGGCCGACAAGAGCTTTATGCAGAAATCCTTGACGATGTCGAGGGAGCCTTGTGGAAGCGATCTTGGCTTGACGACGGTCGCGTGACTGACTATCCAGCAATGAAGCGGACAATCGTCTCCGTCGATCCATCCGGGACGAAGTCCGATACCGCTGACGAGGCAGGGATCATCGTTGCGGGGTTAGGGGTCAATGGTCACGGTTATATATTCGAGGACTTCACCGGGAGCCTGACGCCTCATGAGACGTGCCTTAAAGCGATCAACGCCTACAATCTGTGGGAAGCCGACCGGATTGTTGCTGAATCAAACCACGGCGGGGATTGGATCGAAATGGGTTTGAGGGCAATCCAGAGGAATATCGCATACAAGAAACTTTATGCTTCGCGGGGCAAGATGGCGAGAGCGGAGCCAGTGGCAGCACTTTATGAACAAAGGCGGGTTCATCATGTCGGGATTTTCCCCTTGGCCGAAGACGAGCTTTGCACTTGGGAGCCGAATACAGGAATGCCTTCCCCCAACCGGCTTGATGCTATAGTGTGGGCTGTGACCGAGCTTATGCTCCGGGACGTGGGAATGGAAAGGCTACACGTTAGAGCGTGATCGAATGCCAGTTGATTCAACCCACCAAGAATATTCCGCCTTTGCTCCAAAGTGGGAGCGCATCCGCGATGCCGTCGCTGGTTCGGACGAGGTCAAGGCGAGGAAGTCCTTGTATCTGCCCAAGCCAAACGGCCACACCGCCGAAGACTTTTCGAGCTACATCATGCGAGCTGAATTTTACCCGGCAACCACCCGGACTGTCGATGGCTTGCTTGGGGCGGTGTTTCGCAAAGAGCCAAATGTCAAGATTCCCAAAGGCCAAGAGGAGCTTCTGTCGAAGCTCACGATTCAAGGCGCGGACTTCGCCACGTTTGCAAAGTCGGTTGGCAGGGAAGTTCTGATCCTTGGCCGGTACGGTGTGCTTGTCGATGTGGCCGATGACGACAACCTTCCCTTTGCGGCTGGTTATACGGCGGAGAATATCATCAATTGGCGGATAGCCCATATCGAGCGGGAGCCAGTAACGACGATGGTTGTCCTCCGCGAGTTCCGCGAGGCACACAAGGGCGACGATGAATTTAAGACCGAAACCCGGAAGAGGTGGCGGGTCTTACAGCTTGGGGTGCTTGGTGACGGCTCATTTGGTGAGACCAAAGTTTATGTCCAAACGCTTTTCGAGGAAGTCAAAAACGAAAAGGGCGAAAACCAAATTGTCCAAATAGGCCAAGTCGTCCCGCTTCAGCGCGGCGAGCCGCTGACCAAGATTCCGTTTGTCTTCTTTGGCCCAACCAATTTGACGCCTTCGGTCGAGAAGCCGCCGATTCTTGATTTAGTTGACACCAATCTTTCCCACTACCGGACATCCGCAGAGTTGGAGGAGGGCGCTTTCTTCACTGGCTTGCCCATGTACGTTATCAGCGGTCGCGGGCTTGGCGAAGAAACTCCCGGCGAGTTTGAGGTCGGGTCGCGCAACGCTCTCCGTCTGGATGAAGGTGGGACGGCAATGGTCTTGACTGTGAGCGGCGACGACATGGGAGTTTTGGTCAAGCTCATGGAAGCCAAAGAACAGCGCATGGCGATTCTTGGTGCGCGGATTCTTGAAGACCAGAAGTCTGGCGTCGAGGCGGCGGCGGCGATGGCTATGCGGCACCGGGGCGAAAACTCGCTCTTGGGGTCGATTGCTGACACGGTCGGTCGAGGGATAAAGAAAGTCTTGGAGATCATGACGTGGTGGAACGGTGCCGACGATCCGGATGTCAAGTTTGAATTGAACAAGGACTTCACTTCGATGCAATTGACCGGCGCGGAGCTTGTCCAACTCGTCTCCGCTTTCCAGAGCGGCACAATTGGTCCGGAGGTATTCTTCAAGGCACTGAAGGACGGCGAGCGCATACCGGACGGTTGGACTTTGGATGATTGGCTGGAAGACATCGAAAGCGGCGCAGACCAATTCACAAGAGGCATGACCAACGAGGACATCGACGGGGAAGACGACGAGGACGAGGATTCCTCCGATGGGTAGATATGACGGCAACACCAATCAAGTCGTTCGGTGCCTGGGTCGGGCCTGAGACTCCGGTCTGGTTCTCCAAGACCGAAGACCTGGACCACAAGTGAGATCACGTTCCGTGGATCAATAATGAAATATGCCAAATGTCAACGACTCGCTCTTTGACGCCGGAAACCGCCACCAAACTTTCCTGATCAGATTCGGCGGGTCGTCCGCCCATGAAGCGACCGCGATCCTCGACGCCGCTGAAAAGGACTTGGTCGAGCGGATTGCCCAACGAGTCGCCCGTCTTGGACCCGCCGCCGCCGCGACCAAGGGGTCCAAGCGTCTGACCTCAATCCTCGCCGCCATCCGCCAGCAAAACCGCGATCTTATCAACGCTCTTCACAAGACCACGTCGAAGAACCTCAATGGTCTGGCAAAGCAAGAGGTCGGCCTTGCATTGAAGCGATTGAATGAGGCGGTCGGCGTTGACCTCGAAAACTTCCGTCCGTCGCCCGAAGTCCTCCGAACTCTCGTCCAGAAGCGTGGTGTAGGCGGCATATCGCTCCGTAGGTGGTTCACAAGGCTTGGCCGGGACCGTTTGGGTCGGTTGGAAAGTGCCGTCAATCTGGGGGTCGTTGAGGGCGACGGCATTCCAGACATGGTCCGGCGCTTCCGGCAAGCCGAAGACGTATCGAGACGGTCGGCGGAGACCTTGGTTCGGACCCATGTCAACCACGTTGCCAACCAATCGCGGCAAGCCCTCTACTCTGCCAACTCTGACATCGTGGACAAGCTCCGGTGGACGGCGACCCTCGACGGGCGCACGTCGGCCATTTGCCAAGCGAGAGATGGGCGGACATTCCCCTTGGACAGTGGGCCGCGCCCACCGGCACATCCGAGTTGTCGGTCGATCATGACGCCGGTCATGAAGTCATGGGATGAACTGGCAAGGCCGGGAGCATTGAAGCCGGGGCGCGGAGCGGCTGACATCAACCGGCTATTCAAAAAGAACTTGGCGAAGCAAGGATTCACCCCGGAGCAAATCAAGGGCATCCGGCGCAACACCCGCGCTTCGATGAACGGACAAGTGCCGCGCACCCAATCTTACCAGCAATGGCTCAAGCGCCAACCTCCGGAGTTCCAAGACGAGGTTCTTGGCTCGACCAAGGGACGGTTGTTCCGTGAGGGCAACGTCAAGCTCACCCGATTCGTTGACAACTCGACGGGGCGGGCGTTCACCTTGGACGAGATTCGTCGCCAGAATGAGAAGCCTTGGATGTCGATTGTCTCTGGCGTCCCGCAAGCTCCCATCAAAGTGGGCATGATAGACGCCGCCTTCGACGCTTCGACTGAAGTCGGCAAGCTCCATGAAGCCGCCCTTGGCGATGCGCCCGCCTATATCAAGAACGCCGCCTTGGCGTTGAAACAACTCCACCTTCTCAAGCCAGAAAAAGACAAGGATGGCTTTTACAATCCGGGGACGGGGGGCATTCATATGGGGATCAAAGACCCCACGGATTCCGTCCGGCGCACAGAAGGGACATGGCGGCATGAGGTCGGCCATGCGATTGACCATGATGCGGCGGCACCCGGATTCTCATATGCCACTGAAAGCCCCGCCTACAAGAAAGCGATGAAGAAAGACCGTGGGGTGCTTATCAAGAACAACTCGCAAGCAGGGTCGGCATTCTTTTCCAAAGATGACAGGTTCTTCGATTCAAGGGCGGCGACGGTGAAAGCAAAGATGCGGTTGGCCCAAAACCATATTGATGCGAACGAGCGCATTGCAGAGTTGACCATCGCAAGGCGCAAGGCGTCTGAGTCCTCGCCTCTTCGGAAAGGGAAGCATCGGTTGGAGCGCGAGTGGTTCCAAGAGAAGTTCGATGCCTTCGGGATGGACTTGGCTGACGTTGAGGCGGCGCTAAAGATTGATAATGGCTTCGATACCTTCTCGACCAGCCGCCACAAGCTGACGCAAGTCTTGGTTTCGCTTGAGCGGAAAGATGCCGGGATGATGGTCAATGACATTCTTGATTGGAACGCCTATTATAGACAGGGCAACGTCGGCAAGGTCGCTGACTTCTTCGGAGCGATCACAAAGAACCATGCCGGGTATGGTCACAGAATAAAGGGCTATTATGGAGAGGGTGTTGGTCTTCAAGAAATGGAAGCATTCTCCAACGCGACGACTTTCTTGGCAGACAAGAATCCATTTTGGGCAACCTACATGAAGCACTTGGCACCCGGAACGATGCGCGAGGCGGAAGGAATATTGAGAAGTGGCAGATCGAAGTCTAAGTGATTGGCTCACAGAGTACGGGGAGACCTTCGGAGAGCTTCCGACAATGGCTAGATACCCGTCAGAGGAATCAATAATCAAGGCAATGAAAGAAGCTCTCCGGACCGGCGTCGAAATCCCTGTGGAAGACCCAAAGAAATTTCTTTACTAAACGCCGATCTCCAAGTCGTCCATTTCCCTTTCCCAGGGCTCTTTGTCCAAACCCTCAAACCAAGTGACGGCTCCGTCCAAGGCACCCAAGAGCGAGGGTTCATCATACGGGGCATCCCCACCCAAGCGAGTCAGAACGTCGGGGCGGGCCTTGATGTATCGGCTCCATTCCCGCTCGACATTGATTTGCGTCTTCTTGGCAAACGGTGGGCGCTCGACCAAGCTGGTATCATGTTGAACAAGGTGGATGCGGTTGTCGTCGGTTGCGACGACGAATGTGATCTTCACGGTCTTTCTCCTGTCAAAGCGTTGTGATGATGTCGAAGGCCAGAGGCAAGAGCCAACAAAGGCCATAAAAGTACGCCGCGACGGCGACACATTCGGCGGTAAACTTGAGCGGGTTCATTTGGTCTCTCCCTTGAAAAGTTGCTTGCATTCGTCAGACCCACACGATCCATCGCACGGGGCCAGATACTTGAGGTCGGACCGGATTTCTTTGGCGGTCGCTTCATGCCAAGGCCATCCGCGAGTGTGGCAACCGGGATCACCGGCTTCCCAATTCCATCCATCATTCAGATAGAGAAGGAAGCCCTCGTCCCCGTCGAGGTCGATGTTCTGGTCAACCTTCGGGTTGCCTTTGATGATCTTGCGGAGTTGGCGCATATTCATGGGCATCATCCGGCTCCCTCAAGGGTGAGATAAAATCCGCCATTGCGTCCGCGAACTTTGGTGGGGACGGGCATAGGGCCAACTTTACGATTTTTAGATTTGATGGTAAGCCGTACTTCATTCAATGCAGCCATAACATTTCCTTTCCAGTGGATTGACACAATTTCGGGATATTAGACCGTTTTCTCCGTGAACGATACGCCATTGCTTTTGGCCATTTTCTCGCCGAATTTGCGAAGGGAATTTTGGGTCTTTACTTTGCAATAATTTCCCCCGGCGGAGCGGGTGCCATCAACGGCCGTTTTGAGATCGCCATCGACAAGGTAAAGATAAGAACCTTTGGCGGTGTGTTTGAGCTGGTAGTGTTTCATGTTGTCTCTCCGTTGTTTGATGTTGACTAGAATAAACATATTGGTGGGGGAGTCAACAACTTTCGGAAAAAACTTTTCAGCCCGGTCGAATGCACCCCTTGACGTTTCTGGCAAAATGGCAGACAAAGCGGGGCATGGTTCAAGCGATAAAGTTTGAGAGGCCGAAGGATGCGCCAAGCCTTCTGCCGTTCATCAAGTATGCGGCAAGTCTGAATCTCACCCATGTCGAGAAGGATCGACACGCCGGGGAAGACTGTGTCATTTGCTCGACGGGGCCAACGCTCAAGAACAAATCCATCCTTCGCCAAATCAAGCATCTTGCCAAGACGCATACCGTTATCGCGCTGAAAGAGTCTATCCCGTTTCTCAAGAGCAAGGGGATCAAGGCCAAATATGCGGTGAGCATGGACCCCGGCGGCGAGAGGCAGATTGCCCGGACTCCAATCAATAAGGATGTGATCTATTGTGTCGCATCGTCCTGTCACCCGGACTTCTTTGATTACCTTATCGAAGGCGGGTGTGAAGTCCATGTCTTCCACTCTGCTTGCGGGCAAGGGGAGCCGGATTATGAAAAGGGGATGTTGCATGACTGCGGCAACAATCAACACGCCATTGTCGAGGGTGAGTATGTCATCACAACGATGAACGATGGATATGAGTTTTGTCCGGTGGTCGGCATGGTCAAGCAAGAGATCGAAATCTATGGTGAGAACTTCGATGGCTATGCAGACGTGATGTGCGGCGGGTTTACTGTCACCAACCGCGCTCTGGCTTTGGCAAAGTACATGGGTTTCAAGAAGCCAATCATGGCAGGGACGGACTTTGGGTGGCGCAAAGAAGGCGGGTCGCATTATTCCGATCTCGTCAAAGTGCCGACCCATGATGACCAATACATGACCGACCAAGGGCAAGTTGACGGGACGCCTTGGTTCACCAGACCCGACCAATTAGCAAGCGCCGCCGACGTGGCGAAAAAGATCAAGGCAGACGAAGTCGAAGTCTTGGGCGATTCGCTCGCGGCGGCATTATCCAAACGTGACGATAAATTCCTTCGGGAGATCGTCCAAGTCAAATAGGGAGTGTCCTAATGGCTAAGTTAAAACTGAAAATTGATTCTTTGGAAGATGTCCACGAAGACATCCGGGACGCCTATGTAAAGTCCAAAACCGGCGACGGATTCGAGTTGGACTTCGGTCAAATCAAAGAACACCCCGGAGTGGCGAAGGTCCGTCAGACGGCCAACGAGGTCGATAAAAAGCGGGTTGATGCCGAGAAGGCGTTGGCCGCGATACAAGATAAATATGGCGACATCGACCCCGAAGAAGCGCGGGCGGCAATGCAAGCGGCGGAAGAGGCGGGCGACAAAAAGATGATCGACGCCGGAAAGATTGACGAGCTTGTCAACAACAAGGTCGTCAAGATGAAGACCGACTTTGAAAAGCAGATGGCGGCTAAAAACAAGGTCATCGAAGAATTGACCGCCGGGTCAACCGCTCTGACGGGCGAGCTTGCCGATATTAAAATCTATGACGCCATCAAGGACGCTGCTCTCGCCAAGGGTGCGCGGAAGGAAGCCTTGCCGGACATCAAGGGGCGGGCAACCGGGATGTGGTCGCTGAAGGACGGCAAGCCAACCGCCATGAACGGCGAAGAGGAAGTCTATGGCAAGTCAGGCGAGGCGCTTTCGATTGGCGAATGGGTCGAGACCTTGGCGGCTGAATCACCCCATCTTTTCGAGCCGAATAAAGGGGGTGGTGCGCCGGGGAGCGATTCGTCGGCGTTCAGTGGCGCGAAGGTTGTCGCTCCCGTCCATGCCGGGGACAATATCGCCGCGATTGCAGATGGCTCAATGACTATTGACCATTAGGTACGTTCTGGCGTAAGGTTCGCACCGGAACGATCAGTGGTCTTCCGTTAGAAAGGGTCAGTGGCCCGACTTGGTCAACTCTTTTGATGGGAGACCTTCGCAATGGCGAACACCCTTACAAACATCCTTGACAAGATTCTAGCTCAAGGTCTCATGGCTTTGCGGGAAGCGGCTGTTATGCCCCGCTTAGTCAACACCGATTTTTCGGCAACCGGCGCGATGCAGGGTAGCACCGTTGACGTGCCGATTCCCAAAACACAAGCGGTCTCGACCGTCGCCGTTAGCAACGTGTTGAAAGCCCCGGCGTCGAAGGCTCCGTCCCTCGTCCAGATTTCCCTCGACCAATGGAAAATGACGGATTTTCACCTTACCGATAAAGAACTTGCAGAGATCGACCGCAACCGGCATTTCATCCCCATGCAGACTTCCGAGGCTGCGCGGGCGCTTGCCAACAATCTCGACGTTGCGATCCACGGCAACTATACGGGCATTTACGGTTATGTCGGCACCGCCGCGACCGTCCCGTTTTCGACCGTTGCTTCCGCGACGGATGCCAGAAAGGTCTTGAACCAGCAACTCGCGCCGATGAACGACCGGCGTGTTGTTCTTGATCCCACGGCGGAAGGCCAAGCTCTACAGCTTGCGGCTTATTCCGATGTCGAAAAATCCGATGACCGCCCGGTGAAAATCGAAGGCGAGATTGGTCGGAAGTTCGGCATGGATCACTTCATGTCGCAGAATGTCGTCACTCATACCGGCGGCACGGCTGACGCTTCGATCACGGTTGGCTCGACCACGGCTATCGGCGTTTCGACGTTGATGTTCAAGTCGGGCGTTGGCTCCAAGACCATCGTTCTTGGCGATGTCTTCACGATTGCTGGTGATAGTCAGACCTACACCGCCACGTCGGCCGACACGATCACGTCAACCGGCGTCAATCTCACGATTGCACCGGCTCTGCAAGTGATCGCTTCCTCGACCTCCGCGATCACCCTAAAGGCAACCCACGTTGTCAACCTCGCGTTCAATCGCGGCGCTTTCGTTTACGTCACGCGACCGCTACAAGATGCGGTGGGCGCTTTGACCGGCGGCAATCCGCAATCGGTCTTGGTGGACAACCAAACCGGCCTCACCATGAGGTTGGAAGTCGTCCGTCAGCACAAGCAAAACGCCTTCCAATTCGACATTCTGTACGGCACCAAGTTGATCCGTCCGGAGTTTGGCGTCCGAATCGCTGGTTAAGACCCCTCTGCCGGTGAGCTACGATTGGCCCGGAATGGTTTACGCTGTTCCGGGCCTTTTTTAAGGGAAGCAAATGGCAAAGTTACCGACGATCAAGCTCCGCAATCGTGCCACCGGGCGGGTGGTAAAGCTCAATCAAACAGACTATGCGCGGGACATCTCAAAGTGGGATGGTTGGGCGGTGGTCTATGTCCAACGAGGCAACGCGACCGACGAGGAAGTGAACTTTTCGGCGGCTCAATCTGACATTGATAAATTCCGCCGCGAAGATCCGGCCCGACAAGCGTGGTCGCGGGATGACGAGCGAGCTTATAACGAAAGAAAGGTTACGGCGGGCGGTCCGGCTATCAAGCCGACGCTTATCACGCCGCAAGGGAAACCCCTTGTGTGAGACATGGTTTCGCCAAGGGATACCCATTTGGCCGGTCGCCTTCCCTGTCCCGCGCCAATGGGGGAGTAAAGGCTCTTGGTGACAAGCCGGAGCCTTTACTTTTCCGGGGGGCTGATATACGATCTCGCATAACAGGAGAAGGTAAATGGCAAGAGTCCCCACAGTAGAATTGAAGAATAAGAAATCAGGCGAGGTCCGGATTTGGAACAAGTCTGACTATGACCCCAAGCGCGATTCCAATTGGAAGGTCTTGGCGGACCGACCTACCGAAGACATGGTCGCCTCTGACGAGAGCGCGGTGATTGCCGCCGTTCCAACGCCGGAACCGAAAGCCGTCAAGGTCGAAGTTGTCAAGGATTGGCGCAAGATGCGGTGGCCCGAAGCGCGGCGGTATGTCCAAACCAAAACGGGGACCGCGCCACGTTCCAAGAAACAAGCAGAGGATTTGATGGCGGCGCTTTAACGGTTTCGGTGGGCGGGTGTGGAACCTTTGCCGGTTTGATGGAAGTGTCATGCGGCTTTCATCGCCGCCCACCGGATTTAAAGGACAGGGAAAATGACTGACTTCACAAGACGAGGTTTCTTTCGAGCCGTGGGCGCATTGCTCCCCAAGGCGGCAGCGGTCGCCGTTGTCGCGCATGGGGTGGTGAAGTCTAAACCGGCCAAAGCCAGACCGGCGCAAGCGTCAACACTGGACAACCTTCCGAATCAAGGTGAGTGGGAGCCGGATGAAGCGCGTGTATTTTATGCAAGTGCTTCCGTTTCATCCGACGATCCATTGGAGTTCGGCCCAACCTTCGCATATCGCCGGGAAGACTGAGCCGTGGGATACGGTGACGACCTCATGGGGACCGGCTTGGCTCGCGCCATCCGTGACCAGTACCCGGAGGCCAAGCTGGTCTTTGGGAATCCCGGCACCTATCACGACCCCAAGAACAACAAGATTTCCGTCCATTGGTCGGAGGTCTTTTTCAACAACCCCATCATTGTCCAGCCGGACGAGCCGGTGAAGGATATGGTTTGCATCCCCGATTATCCGGGGTGCCGGGTCTATCTTGACTATGAGAAGACGGAGAAAGAGGCGGACGGCAAGGCGCTGAAATATACGAAGTTCGCGTGGGCGGAGGGCTTCAAGGCTCCGAAGGGGGAGTTGTTTTTCAACAACGACGAGAAGTCCGCCGCCAGCGAAATCGCCCTCCGGTTGCCCAACCCGTTTTTTGTGATCGAACCGCACGTTGCCGACAAGCCGTGGCCGAATAAGAAGGCATGGCCTTGGGATCGTTGGCAAGCTGTGGTCGATGCCCTTCCGGATGTGAAGTTTATCCAGATGTCGGGCGGGGATGTCCTCGACCGTGTCCATCATGTCATGACCCCGACGTTTAGACAGGCTTGTGGCATCCTAGCTTGCGCGGGAGCGGTCGTCACGTCCGAAGGGGGACTTCACCATGCGGCGGCGGCTCTTGACGTTCCAGCGGTCGTTTTATGGGGCCACTATACCTCGCCCGACATTCTGGGTTATGATGACCAAACCAATATCCGCCATGCAGACGGGAACGGTTGCGGGAACACTTGGAACGAGTGTCCCGATTGCCAAGAGTCGATGCACAACATCAAGGTGGATGAAGTTGTCGAGACAATCAAAAAGGTGATTTCAGATGGACGCCATATCCATAGCCGCCAAGCAAGAGACCGATCAATCTTCCGGATGGTGGGCGCGACTGCCGAAGGAAAAGAAAAATGAGTACCGCAAGCAAGCCGCAGACGCCAAGCGTCAACGTCTTCGTCCCCGACGAGCCAGCCGATCACGTCAAGCATCTCAACGCGATGGCGAAGGGGATACCGCAAGCAAGGATTCTGCCGCTTAAAAACGGTTACTCGCCATGCGATATTGCCGTCATCTTCGGGGTCGGCAAGCGTCAAGTCCCGGCAAGCTATGACCGTGGCGCGATTGTTTACGAGCATCGCTTCCGTGAGCGCAAGCCCATCATCATCCTTGAGCGCGGCTTTATCCAACGGGACAAATATTATGGGGTCGCCCTCGACGGTCTGAATGGCTTGGGATGCTTCGGCAACGCCAACTCCAAGCCGGACCGCTGGAAGAAGCTCAAGACCAAAATCAAGCCGTGGCGCAACGGAGAATATTTCCTTGTCTGCGGTCAAGTGCCGTGGGACGCTTCCGTCCAACATTCCAATCACACCAAATGGGTCCAAGACACCATCAAGTTGGTCGAGAGCTTGACCGACGCGCCGGTCTATTTCAGACCACACCCGGACGTGAAGGGGAAGGTCGATTATGGAGTGCCGGAACGGGACACCACTTGGGAGCAAGACTTGGCCGGGGCAAAGGCGGTTATCACGTTCAACTCGACATCGTCAGCGATGGCGATCCTTGAGGGCATCCCGATATTTGCGGCGGACCCCGGCTGCATCGCTTGGGGCGTTGCCACCCATGAGATCACCAAAGAGGCGCTTGCCAACCCGCCCATGCTCGACCGGGAGCAATGGGCCTATGATCTGGCCTATGCCCAATGGACGGCGGAAGAGATGGAAACGGGTCAGCCGTGGCGGCAACTAGCGGGGGACGGATAGGTGGACGACGAGGATGCCGCCAGAAGGCGCTACGAGGTCCGTTGGTGCGGATACCATACAGTCTTGTGCCTTGGGGGTGATTGCCTTGTGTTGTCTGTACGGCGTTTTTTGGGGTTGGCCTAGTGGTTGACAAAAAAAGACCCCGCCGAAGCGGGGTTAAGTTGGGAGAGAGGGGAGCTTATTCGGTCAAGATGTTCATTTGGTCTCTCCGTTGCGTTTGAAAAATGTCCAGAAAGCAATCGCGCCGGGAGTGTGATGTGTCCACTTTCTACTTTTCAGCAAATGCCACATTCGGTTAATGGCGCGGAGCGTATATTCGTGGTCTCGCCCCTCTGCCTTCATCCTGGCGGCCTCAGTGTAGATTTTGTCAATAGAGAGTTTCATGGTATTTCCCTTCAATAATTTAATTCGTGATGAAGACGCCGAAGCCACGGTGGGCATACATGATGGCGTCGGGGGACTTGGAAATGACGACAGGGGCGTAAGAACGTCCGGGGTTGATTCGCTTTTGCATTTGGTCTCTCCGTCGTTTTGTTGTTGAATGATGTTGACCACAATAAACAAACTCCATGGGGAGGTCAAGGGAAAAATGATGGTAAAGTGGTTTGTCCTCTTTTTCGTGGTCGGCGGCTTGGCGGTCATCCTCTTTTCAGACAACCCAACCTTGATTAACCCGTGGCCGAGTCCAAAGGCGCACCATGACAAAGCATACTGACCATGAGCATCTATAGCCTCGAAAAGAAAGTCGCGTTCATTCACATCCCGAAAAACGCCGGGACCAGCATCCGGGCCAATCTCAAAAAGGCGGTGCCGGACTTCCGCGACTTCGACGCCATTGATGAAGCGCACCGCAAGGTCCGCAACCAAGCCTTCGCCAACCACTTCCCATATTGGAAAATCCAAGAGCTTTTGCGCGAGACCAATTCCGACATTCCTTTCGAGGGTATGAAGGTCTTTATGGTGGTCCGCAATCCGTGGGCGCGGATGCTGTCCTTGTACCGCCACCGGCTCCGCAAGTTGGATTGGCATTACGAGGGCAAGGAACGCAACACAGAGCTTGATAAGAAAGTTTGCCGAGCGGGCTTCGTGCCTTGGCTCACCCAAACCCCGCATGAGGGGGACAGCGTCTTGACCCGGACGGCTCAACTTGAATGGGGAATCAACCTCAACGGCAAGATAGGCGTTGACAAGATTCTCATGATGGAAAAGCTGACGAAGCTCTATGCCGACACGCTTGGCCCTTGGGACATCACCGTGCCGCCGTTGGGGCGGTCCAACCAAGGCGATGGCGTGTCGAAGGATTACCGAAGGCACTACACCCAAGAGGCGAGGAACCATATCGAAAGGTGGTTTGGGCCAGACATTGAGGCGTTCAATTATGAATTTTGAATTTCCTGACATTGCCGACTTCCCCGAAAACGAAGCCCCTTGTTTCCCGGAGGAAATTGACACGGACCACTTGTTCCGCGATCAATATAAATTCAAGGACGATTCGAGGGAGTTGGCAACGCTCATGACCGAAGCGATGGGCTTGGGCGAAGACCACATCAAAATCCAACGCAAGCAGATCAACCGGATTGTTGATGCGGCGCGAAACTATTTCAGCTTGAAGCTAAACAAGCGCCGGGACGACCTTGCTGATAGTCGGGCATATAAGAACCTTGTCCAAGACGGCATCCATGCCATCCAAGCCGATACGACGGAACTTTTGGGGATGTTCAAAGAGCGAGCGAGGGTGTTGGAGAAGCGAGAGCGCAAGACCGGCTTGACCGATTACGACCGCGCTCAAATCGACAACTCCCCGACAACGCTGAAAGCGATCTATAAGTTGCTCGACCGGAACGGCTTGCTTGAGGCCGGAACCAAGTACCGTGGCGGGAGCCAATTGTCAGTCCGGTCCGCGACCCTCCATGTCGCCAAGCCGGGGGACCGCCATCATTACCAGCAATTCCGCGATTGTGAAACTTCAACCAAGCTGCTCAATCTGCATTTCGATCCGAAGCCGGGGATCATGAAGGCAATCATCTATCTTGGGGAGGTCGAGGCTCACGACGGGCCGTTTAACTGGATCAAGGGTTCGCACCGTTGGAACTATGGCGAAATGGAGCGGGTCTTCGCTTGGGGAAATAGCATCGGCAATTACTGCCACACCCCGGATCACCGGATTGTCGCCAACGCCTTCCCGAAGCGGTTTCGGGGCAATGCCATCGTCGGTCGGTTGATCCCGGACGGAACTAGGGAAAGCCGGGTTCTTTTAAGTATGCTTCACCCATACCTTTCCGACGAGGCCAATGTCATGTTCTTTGACCCGACCTTCGGGCTGCATTGCGGCGGTAATCCGACAAGCGGGACGAGAACCAACCTACAAGTGGTGATGCGATGAGACTTTCAGACGCAGTCCTCAAGCGGCGGGTCTTCAACCAAGCCGTAAATGACGCGCTACAAGCCAAGACGATTATGGGTGCCTTGGGTCCATATATCGACAAGAACCGCCTCACCGTGGACGTGGGGGGCGCTACGGGCCACTTTACCCACTACTTTGCGCCCCGGTCCCGTCATGTCCATGCTTTCGAGGCTGTCCCGGAAGTTTGGATGCAATTACGGAAAAAGGGAGACGAGTTTGTCAACGTGACGGCGCACAACAAAGCGGTCGGTGACGTGTTCGGCAAGTCGGAGTTCTTTGTCGATGACAAGCGGCTCTCCAATTCTGGCTACCAAGACCTTGTCGGCGGGCCGAAGATTACCGTCGATTCAATCACGCTTGACCGCTTCTTTCGAGACGAGGGGCAAATCGGATTCATCAAGATTGATGTCGAGGGGACAGAAAAGAACGTCCTCGTCGGGGCGCGGGAGATCATTCAACGGGACCGCCCGAATCTGCTTGTCGAGATTTACGAGCCATTCTGCAATTGCCCGGTGAGCGCGATCTTCGCATGGCTCATGGTAGAAGGCTATCTGTGCTATTATTATGACCATCCCAATCTTGTCCGGGTGCCTTCCATAGTGGCCGGGGTCGATGCCGTAATGACCAAACACAAAATCCATGACGGTGACTTCCTTTTCGTGAACGGGGAAAATGATGGGTAGCACGACAGGCGAAAGACAGATTGGTAGCCAGCAAGAGGACATAGCGATCAACCACCGCGCCCGATACGAGTGGGCGGCGAAGCTCTTGCGCCAGCACATCCCGGAGAAAAGCCATATCCTCGACGCCGCTTGCGGGTGCGGCTACGGGTCAGAGATATTGGCTCAACACGGATTCTTGGTGACGGCTTACGATATGTCTGACGAGGCGGCGAAGTGGCAAAAGCAATTCGACCACCCGCACGTCAACTTCATCCAAGACGATGTCTTCGGGGCGGTCGAGTTCGGCCAGACATATGACGCCGTGGTCTCCATCGAAACGATTGAACACATCACGGATGCCCCAGCATGGATTAGCAAGCTCTTGAAGGCGTCCCCGCTTCTCGTTGGGACTGTCCCGAATGAACATACCACCCCGTTCAATCCCAACAAGCATCCGTTTCACCACCGGCACTACACGAAGGATCAAGTCCTTGGGTTGTTCAACGAGTGGGAGCTTTCAGATTGGGCAACCCAATATGCCAAATACAAGAACTATGAGATGCGCCCCGGCGATGATGGGATGACCCTTGGGTTTTTGGCGAGGCGAGGATGATGGACGCCATAAAACTTGGGGCAAGCGTCATCCGTCAAGAGGCCAAGGGGCTTCAACGGCTCGCCGCCAAGCTCGACAAGCAGTTTGCCGAAGCGGTCTTGATCCTTGATTGCCAGGGCAAGATTGTTTTGACGGGCGTCGGCAAGTCCGGCCATGTCTGTCGGAAGGTCGCCGCCACGATGACGAGCTTGGGCCGACCGGCGATCTTCATTCATCCAACCGAAGCCGCGCATGGCGACATGGCATTGATAGACAGCCGGGACGCTTTGCTTGTTCTTTCGCGGTCGGGAATGGCGGACGAATTAAGGCCACTGTTGAAATTTGCGTCAGATCACGGTATTCCTACGGTATTGATTTCGGAGCATGACAAGACCGGCTTGGCCGTTTGGGTCAACACGGTGGTCAAGCTACCGAAGGTCGAGGAAGCATGGGGCCATGCGCCAACGACATCGACAACCATGCAAATGGCGGTCGGGGATGCGATAGCGGTAGCCTTGGCAAGTCGGCACGGTTGGACTGTGAGGGATTTTATCGAACATCATCCCGGCGGGGCGCTAGGGTCTGAAAAGAGGTAAGGCATGGCGATTACATTGGTTGTCGAGGACGGAACGGGCTTAACCAACGCCAACACCTATATCTCGTTGGCGGATGCTGACACATATTTCGAGAGTCACGTTTACTCGTCCGGTTGGGATGCGGCGACGGACGCCAACAAGAACATCGCCTTGGCAATGGCGACCCGCTTGCTCGACGCTTATTTTATTTTTGAGGGACGGAAGATTGGGGACAGCCAAGCACTTGAATTCCCCCGGTTCGACATCAGGGACCGCTCCGGTTTCTTGATTGTCTCGACAACGATCCCGCAAGCGTTAAAGGATGCGGTGGCGGAGTTCGCGCAATTCATGATTGCGTCGGATCGGACGGCGGACGCCTCTGGTCAAGGATTCAAGTTGCTCAAGGCCGGGAGTCTTACCATGCAACCGGACCCCGGCGACAAGCCGCCGGTCATCCCGGACGTGGTCAAACAATTAATCAATTTTTTGGGTCGGCCCGCCGGGTCGATGTCGGTTCCGTCAACGAGGTAGCGAATGGAAACAAGGCGGTTGACTCTTGAGGTCGATGGACAGGGAAACGTGAAGATAAGTCAAGATGATTTCACAGCGGCGGAAATGGCTTCTTTCGCCCTCATTGTTCACGATCTTGCAATAGGTGTTTTGAAAAATGGGCCTCAACCAAGCCTTCAAATTAGCAGCCCAAGAGATAGTGACGGCATTCGGTGATGTCGGCGTCTCGACCAACTATGAAGCCGTAACTTCCACAAGCGCGAACACCTACAACACATCGACGGGCGTTGCCGCCGCCATATATTCGACAGTGGCCGGGGTGACGGTGATCTTCGATGTGTTTGAATTAAAGCAAATTGACGGCAAGATCATCCAGCCCGAAGACAAGAGAGCCTTGATCCCTGCAAAATCTATTTCAGCGGTGACGCCTTCCGCCGAAGACCGGATTGTGGTCGCCGGGGTGCCTTGGCGTGTCGTCAACGTGAGGACCGACCCCGCCGAAGCCCTTTGGGAATTGCAAGTGAGGAAGTCCTGATGGGTAACGCTCGACAATTCTCCGCAGACTTAGCGCGGTTTGCCGATAGGGTGGACTTGGCTCCGGCACGATTCCGGGCGCGGGTTACACTCGACATAAAGGCTACAATTGAAGCGATGGCTCCGGTTGACACGGGGAGGTTCCGGGGATCGTGGGCGGTCAGTGATGGCGCTCCGTCGTCCTTCGTCCCGCCGCCGGGGGATACGACATCCCTTGGCCCGGTTGAGGCGTCCTTCTCTGACCCTTTCGAGGTTTCGTTTGTGACGAGCAATCTTCCTTATACAATGGCGATTGAGTTCGGTCATTCCGGCCAAGCGCCGAAGGGCGTGGCGCGGGTCTCAATGGCCGAAGTCATAACCAAATTGGAGACCAAGTTCGGTGAGCTTTGAAGACGAACGACACGCCATAGAGGCGCGATTTGCTGGTAGTTATACCTCGACGCAAGTCAAATATGAGAACGTCCCTTTCAAGCAACCGGCGGCGACCTCTTGGGTTGCGCTCACGATTTTGTCTGGTGGTGGGAATGTAAATTCCATCGGGACAGGAATGTCTAGCAGATTGGAGCGTTTTAGTGGTATCATCCAAATTGACATCTTCACGGTCGAGGATGTCGGCACCAAGACGGCGCGGGATTTGGCCGACACGATTGCCGCCATTTTCGACGTTGTCGAGTTCAGTTTCGGAAGTTCCGGGACTATCGTGACCAGAGTACCGTCATTTCAGACGCTTGGCGTCGAGGACGGTTGGCTTCATTCGGTTGTGTCAGTGGCCTTCCAAAGAAGCAAGTTTTCTTAGACTTGATGATGGAGGTCAAAAATGGCTTTTTCAGATGCCAATTCAGTCACAATCCGTTACGCGACGGAAGGGTCTTGGGGCGCGACAGTTGCGACCCCGGCGGTCACCCAACTCCGGGTCTTAAACGAAAGTTTTTCCCACGCCAAGGAAACTATCGTCTCAAATGAAATCGACTCCGGACGCCAACGGACGGCGTTGCTTGAGGTTGCCGATAGTGCGGCGGGCGGCTTCGGCTTTGAGTTGATTTATGGTGAATATGAGACGTTTCTTGAGCAAGCCCTTCGCGGGACGATTTCAAGCGCCACTGTCACCATGACTTCGACTGTCGTTGTCGCGGCTTCGACCATCACCGGCCCTTCTGGCACCGACTTTGTCGCCAATTTCGCGGTCGGCCAATGGGTCAAGGTCAAGACCACGGACGATATCGTGAAGATTTCCGCCTTGACCTCGACGCTTATGACCATCGTTGGGACCACGCTGACCGCTTCGTCTTATTCGAGCGCGGCGATCACCGGGCGGACGCTGACCAACTCGACCACCAAAACCAGTTTCTTCATTGAAACGGATTTCGGGTCGGTGAACGCGATCAAGTATCAAACCGGCATGAGGGTCAACACCGCCAATCTCACGGTCGCGGCTCAACAAATCGTTACCGGGACTTTCGAGTTTGTCGGGAAGCAGGGTTTCACGGCATCGACCACGGTTGCATCTTCGGTGGTTACGTCGGCGGGGACCAATACTCCGATGACGAGCGCCGCCAATGTGTCGCGCATTCTGCATAATGATTCGGTCATTCAGTCTTCCATCAACTCGTTCTCCGTGGACATCAGCAACAACATGAGTCCGCGTCCCACGGTCGGATCGAAATTCTCTTCGGAGCCGGTCGATGGCGGTTTGGATGTGACCGGCAACATCAACTTGTTCTTTGATCGGATCGACTTTTATGACGATCTTATCAATCACACATCGTTCTCTTTGGACTATGTGTTTCTTGACGCGGACGGCAATGCCGTGGTTGTCAGCTTGCCGGAGATTAAAGGAACGACGGGCGACCCATTGGCGGGCGGCAAGGATGAAGATGTGTTCTTATCGTTGGATTTCCAGGCGATCAAAGACCCGACCTTGGCTTACACCATAAGGATCGACTTCTTACCAACATAAACTTAAGGAGGACAGGGATGGACATAGGCAAAGCTTTTGCAAATCCAGAGGCGGAAAACAAAGGGGTTTGGGTTGAGTATCGGGACGGGAGCAAGATCAAGATTGCCCGAATCGGGAGCCTCACCTTTACCAAGGCTTATGACGGCGCTCTTAAGCCCCATAGGCGTAAGCAGAGAGCCGGGACGATGGACACGGTGCTTGAGACCCGGATTCTTTGCGAAGTTGTCTCCAAGACGATTCTCTTGGATTGGGAGGGTTTCACGAATGAGGGCAAGGAATATAAATATTCTCGCAAGCGGGCCTATGACCTTCTTTGGAGAAACATCGACTTCCGGAACGAGATTGTCGAGCTGGCAACGGTCGAAGAGACGTTCCACAAGGACGAGCAAGAGGATTCGGAAAAAAACTCATAAGCGTTCTTTCCTTCTATCTGGAATATTCAGAATCGCAAATTGCGTGGATGGAAGAACAGGACGAGCCACCCGGACCGTTAGCCCGACTGCAAGAAATCTATCCCGATCTTGTCCCCGTTTGGGAGTGCTTTTGGTTCCTTCATCCAAGCCGACCAACCGGCATGGATGTCGGGGCAATCCCATTGTCGGAAATCGTGACTTATTGGAAAGAAGTTGGTTTGGTTTCGGACCAAGAGGACTTGAGGGAAAAAGTCCGCTTGGTCCGTGTCATGGATACGGAATTTTTGAACCATCATCGGAGCAAGCCTGATGCCGTTTGAGACTACAATTGCAGTCAAGATCGACTCCAAAGGGGCTGCCACCGGCTCACGGATTGCCAAGGGCGAACTTCGTCAATTGAGCTTGGCGGCGAACAAGGCGGAAGGGTCTTTTGATCGGGTCCGGAAAAGCGCCCGAAGCGCCGGAACCGCGTTGGCAAAATTCGTTGGCGCGGCGGCGGTTGCCACTTTCTTCACGAAGGCGTCAAAGGGAGCGTTGGACTTTAGTACCGCAATGGCGGAGGTCTCGACCCTGATCCCCGGCACCTCCGCGCAAATGATGGCGCTGAATGAACAAGCCTTGCAAATGTCCGAGACCTTTGCATCGACTCCAGCGGAGCAAGCCAAGGCTCTTTATCAAGTGATTTCTGCGGGAGCGGGTACAGCCGCGAAGCAAACCGAAGTCTTGACCGCCGCGAACAAGCTTGCGGTCGGCGGCGTCACCGACATTGAAACCGCCGCCGATGGCTTGACCAGCGTCTTGAATGCTTACGGGGCCAAGGTGAAGGGCTCGACGGACGTGACGGACACGATGTTTGTTGCGATGCGGGCGGGCAAAACGACCATCGGGGAGCTTTCCAGCTCCCTTGGTTTGGTCGCGCCGTTGGCCGAAACGACGGGCGTCAAGTTCACGGAACTAACCGCGACCGTCGCCGCTTTGACGAAGGGCGGCATTTCGACCCGGATTGCTGTCAGCGGCTTGCGGGGTATCTTGGCGGCGGTTGCCAAGCCGACCAAGGAAGCGCGGGACGAGGCGGAAAGGTTGGAGTTAGGCTTTAGTGTTGCCGCGATTGAGGCGGGCGGCTTTGCGAAGTTCTTGGACGAGGTTAAAACGAAGACCAAGGGGTCAACGGATTCCTTGGCGCAACTCTTCGGCGGCGTCGAGGCTTTAATCCCCATCCTCCGGTTGTCCGGGACCGGCTCCAAAGACTTCATCGAGATCATGAAGCAAATGGCGGATCGCTCCGGCGCGACGGAAGAGGCATTCCAGAAAATCGCCAACTCCGTTCCGTTCCGGTTGGGTAAATTGAAATCAGAATTTTTATCATTCAGCACAAAGGTCGGACAGAGTTTTAACCGATCCCTAGTTCCGTCAATGGAGCTTGTGAGAGACAACATAGGCTTCCTAAAGAACGCTCTTGTCGGCTTGACGGCGGCTTTTGCGGCCCGGACTGTTCTTGGCGCGGCGATTGCTTTCATAAAGTTTGCACGGGCGTTGACCATTGCAAGGGCGGCGTCCATAGCCTTGACCGCCGTTCAAAACGTTGGCAAGGCTGGTTTCGTGGTCTTGGCGGTTGTTGTCGCGCAAATCACGGGGTCATTTGACAAGCTCAAGGTAATCTTGGAAAACGCCAAAGAAGCGGCGAAACAATTTGTCGGGCCGGAAGCGTTGGGAAAGCTGCGAGAGGTATTGAAGTTTCTCAACATTGACACGAAGGCACTAGATAGGGAAATCACCAATCTTAATTCGACACTGGAGCAAGTCCAATTCGGTGGTGGGGCCGCGCCAGCGCCAGGGAGACAATCTCCCGCCGTGAAGGATGCTTCGGATTCTCTTAAAGACTTCGCCGCCTCGTTGAAAGACGAGGTCCGCACACCGACAGAAACCCATGAACAACAATTGCTTAGGATCAACGAAGCCATGACGACAGTCGATCAAACGACGGGCCAATATCTGATTACCCAAACGGAAGCAACTCGCGCCACAGAACAAGCCAATCAAGCGTTTCTTGAAACCGACCCGCTTCTTTCTAGGGTTTCTTCCGGGATCGGGTCGTTCACGGACGGCTTGATTGATGCCGCTGTCCAAGGAAAGAGCTTCGGGGAAACGATGAAATCGGTTTTCAAGAACATGGTCGGCACGATCCTAAAAGAGCTTGCGCGGATCGCGGCGTCGAAACTCTTATTCTGGTTGCTCGGTTTTGGGGGTTTTGGGGGCGGTGGGGGCGGTGGGGGCGGCGGCTTCATGAGCATGACGACGGTTGCCAAGGGCGGGGCTTTCAATCAAGGGAATATTATGCCCTTTGCCGGTGGCGGCATTGTCTCCAAGCCGACCGTGTTCCCGATGGCGGGTGGCGCTGGCTTGATGGGTGAGGCGGGGCCAGAGGCCATCCTTCCACTACGGCGCGGCCCAAGCGGCAAGCTAGGGGTGGAGTCCACCGGCAGAGGCGGCGTCACGATCAACATTGACGCTCGTGGGTCGAATGGAGACGCCGCCGTTGAAGCTGCTGTTGAGCGTGGCATTCGGAGAGCGTCACCGCAACTTATCAACGCTTCGGTGAACAGAGTTCAATCTGACCGCCAGCGCGATCCTAATTTCTTCAAATGATCGGGGTGACTCATGGCGATTACATTCCCCCGCACGATCCCGTCAGCGATGAAATTCCAGGCTGCTACTCCGAAGGTAAATTCCTCCGTTGCGGTAGCTAGGTCAATATTCACGGGCCAAGAGCAAGTCGTTGCCCATCAAGGCCAATGGTGGTCGGCTGACCTTTCCGTTGCGCCGTTGGAGCGGGCCGACGCCGGGGCGATAACGGCTTGGCTTGTGTCATTGAACGGGCGGGAGAAAACACTTCTTTTTGGCGATCCGGCGGCGGCGACCCCTCAAGGAAGTGCCTCGTCGGCTCCGGGGACGCCGGTTGTCAATGGAGCCAGCCAAGCCGGGGCGGCCTTGATATGCGATGGCGCTCCGAATGATGCCGCCGGTTATCTTAAAGAAGGCGATTATGTCCAGCTTGGGTCCGGGGCAACGGCGCGGCTTTATATGGTGCTTGAAGATGTCACGGCGGATGGAAGCGGGAACTTTACACTCAATATATGGCCCAACCTTAGAAGCTCCCCGGATAACGATGCGACGTTAGTCGTAAGTAGCGCGGTCGGGCGGTTCCGGCTGGCGGAGAATGTCCGACAATGGGATTTGCAGACGATCATTTATGGATTTTCATTCGGCATCGTTGAGGCATTCTAATGGCCCGCATACTTGCATCCGCGATTGTGGACGAAGTTACGGCAGCATCTTTACGGCCTATCACCCTTGTAGATTTTGAGTTTGATGGCGGGTCAATTTTCTTCTGGAATGGCGTGGGCAACACCACGATTGCTTCAACCGTTTATTCGGGCATTGGTAGCGTTCTCACCATAAGCCCAATCAAAGAAACAGAGGCCGTCAAATCAACCGGCGTGAATATCAGCTTGAACGGGATTCAATCCGATCTTTTGTCAAACGCTTTCGGTGAAGATTATCAAGATCGACCAGTGACAATTTGGCTTGGCTTCATGAATTCGGACAATGTTTTCATTGATCGTGTCCAGCTTTTCAAGGGTCGGATGGACGTGGTGACGATTGTTGAGTCCGGGCCAACGGCGATGATCACGATTTCTGCGGAAAACATCTTGGTCAGTTTGGAGCGCAGCCGAAACCGGAGGTTCACGGACCAAGACCAGCAAAAACAATTTCCCGGCGATCTTGGCTTTCAATATGTTGTGTCACTCCAACAAAAAGAAGTGACGTGGGGATTTACTTGAGAAAGACTAAAGACGAGGTTTGCGGATAGGATAATGTCGGATTTTATTAAATATATAATGGATTACATTACGGAATTACTTAGTCCGGCGTGTCGGATTGGCATTAAGGACTTCATTGACGATATTATCGAGACAATATCCGATGTAATTGAAGACGTAGCTGATTTTTTTGTTGACACTTTCAACGAGGTGGTTGGGTTCTTTGCGCCGGAACCGCAAGAGCCAAATCTTACAAGCTTCGCCGCCGAATCACAGGGGCGTGTCCGCCAGTTCAAGCAACCTATCACCGCCCATAGATTTGTTTATGGGGAATTTCGGCTGTCCGGTCCGCTGACCTTCATTGACGTATCTTTAGACAACAACAAGATACATTTGATTATCACGCTTGCAGCGCACCCCGTACAAGCAATCGAAGACATTTATTTCGGGGACGAAGTCATCCCGTCAGACGCTATCGACGGGACCACGGGCGTTGTTTCTTCGGGGCGGTTTGCAAACACGGCCCGGATTTTTAAATCGCTTGGCGACGAAGGCGCGGCACAACCATTTCCAGCATTGGTGAGCGCGACTACTGCATGGACGACCAATCATTTGCAGCAAGGACGTGCTAAGATTTACGTCAGCTTGGCATTCGATAAGGACGTTTATCCGCGAGGCGTTCCGGCGATTTCAGCGTGGGTCAAGGGGAAAAAGGTTGTCGATCCACGCAATTCCTCAACCGAGGCGTGGACGGTAAATCCCGTTTTGATTATCAGAGATTACATGACGACTTCGACGGTTGATGGCGGCGGCGGGGCAACGACACTTGAGTTCGATGACACTTTTACAAATTCAGCGGCGAACACTTCCGAAGAAATTGTCAGCACTCAACGGATAGATACCGTCATCACGGCTGTTGACACAGCAACCGATATTGCCACGCTAATTGGGTCAACCATTGAAATTTTCACCGGAGACCGGGTCCGGGTATCGGCAACCACTTCCACCATAGGCGGATTGTCGGCGGGGGTTGATTATTATGTCATCGCAACCCAAAGACTAGACACGGCACGAATCCAATTCGCCTCGACCTATGCTCTGGCGCTTGCCGGGACCGCTAAATCATTGACAACCTCTGGAGAAGGCCAACAATCCGTTTTCAAGACCGGGGAGCCTCGTTATACCATGAACGGTTTTTTGCAGGTGGACCGGACGCCAGCCGCCATGATCGGGGATGCGCTTACGTCGATGGCGGGCCAAATGATTTATGCAAGCGGAACGTGGCGCATGAAAGCTGGCGTTTATACCGCGCCGACGATCACGCTTGATGAAAATGACTTCATTTCGGGGATAACCCTTCAAACGAGAATCGGGCGTAGATCAAGATTTAATGCGGTCAAAGGTATCTACGTCACTAGCCTCAACCTTGACCAACCTGCTGATTATCCATCCGTTACTAATGCGACCTATGAAACCGAGGATAACGGTGAGCGCACCTTCCGAGAGCTTGATTTGAAAAACACCAATAGACCGCAAACGGCGTCACGTCTTGCAAAGATTAGCTTGGAACGACATCGGCAAATGATTTCGTTCAGAGCAACAACCACGCTCAAAGGATTGCAATTGCAAGCTGGCGATACGGTGTCGATTGACAATGCCCGCTTTGGGTGGTCGGCCAAAGTATTTGAGGTCGGAGAATGGCGGTTGATTCAAGTCGCCAATGAAGGAAACCCGACGCTTGGTTGTGAAATGTCTTTCCGTGAAACCGCCACTACGGTCTTTGATTGGAACAGCGGGGAGGAAACCGTTGTTGATCCAGCGGCAAACTCTAGTTTGCCGGATATGTTCACCGTTCTCCCGCCGGAAGGTCTTGAGGTCAACGAAGAGCTTTATTCCACTCGAAATATCGGGGTCAAAGCGCGGGGAATTATCTCTTGGATGGCTCCCAATGATTTGAGCATTGTCGAATATGAAGTCCAACAACAACAGACACAAGACAAGGACGGTAACGCCGTTACGGAGAGTTTTTCGGTTATCGCCAGGACGACGGAAGTGTTTTTGATCGTCTATGACATAGAGCCGGGGGTTTATAATATCCGGGTGAAGTCTTTGAGTTTGTTGGGGGTGTCGTCTGATTTTACAACCAAACCAAATCAAGAAATCTTTGGACTTTTGGCCCCGCCCACGGAGCCGCAAAATCTTACAATTAGCGCGGTGAGTGGTTCTGCAATCCTTCGATGGGATGCCACCCCGGATTTGGATGTCAAGGTTGGCGGGACGTATATTTTCCGACACGATAATGCTCTGACAGGAGCCTCATGGGGGACTTCGGTCGGGATCGGGACGGCAATCGCCGGATCGGAGACGACGGTTTCCTTGCCTCTTAAATCGGGGACGTATCTCGCCAAAGCCAAAGACAGTTCCAATGTTGAAAGCACGGATGCGGCATCTGTTTCCACGAAACAAGCCACGGCGGCGAATTTCACGCTTGCGTCAACCATCACCGAAAGCACGAATTTTCCCGGCTCGACAACCAATGTTGTGGTTGGTGATGGAATGATAAAGCTAACGGCGTCTGGTTTGATCGACAGCGTTGCCGACTTTTCCACGATAGCCGACATAGACGGGCTTGGCGGTCTTCACGATTCCGGAATTTATCTTTTCAACACGGCCTTCGATTGGACGACGGTTCTTTCAAAGCGATACACCACAACCGTTGTTGCCGCAATCCTCAACGCCAACGATCTTATGGATTCCAAAACAGACTTGATTGACACTTGGACGACATTCGACGGTGACGAAACAAGCGGTGCCGACGCGAGAGTGTATGTGAGAGAAACCGACGATGATCCTTCCGGGTCTCCGACATGGTCGTCTTGGAATTTATTGGATAGTGCGGACCTCACGGCGAGAGCCGTTCAATTCCGGATGATTCTGACAACCACGGATTCGGCCTTCAATATCCAAGTTTCCGAATTGAGCGTGGCGGCGGATACCGCTGGTTAATTAACACAAGATGCAGTAAAAGGAACGGGCGATGGCACAACATGATTACAATTTAGCGAATGCAAGCGGGGCGTCCTTCCGGTCGGACCTCAACAACGCTTTGGCGGCGGTTCTATCAAATAACTCGTCAACCGTTGCGCCGGGGGCTACCACACAAACGATGCAATGGGCGGACGTTTCTGCATTGGTCATGAACCTCCGCAATGCCGGGGACACCGCTTGGATCAAGGTTTTCAAATTCACGGCATCGACAATCATCCCATACATTCAATCTTCGGCGGGTGCTTCGGTGTTGGGGTCGGCCATCGTCCAGCGGACGGAGAATAATCTTTTTTCCAAATCTCAACGCGGAGCAATTGCGTCGGTATCCTATGCGTCGGCAATAGTTCTTTCATTTAATGACGCCAATAATTTCAAAATCAACACCCTTACGGGGAATTTAACTATTTCCAATCCGTCATCTATCGCCGCTTCACCGGGGCAAGGTGGGTCGATTTGGACAACGCAAGACGGCACGGGAAGCCGGACGGTTTCCTTTGGGTCTATGTTCAAATTCCCGGCGGGGACAGCGCCAACGGCCAGCACGGCAAGCGGGGCGACGGACCGCACGGATTACAAGGTCCGCGATGCTTCAACCATTGATGCGAACATGGCTTTGAATGTGAGCTAATTATGTGGCCCCCATATAAGCATTTTATTACTCTTGAAAGGCCGCGCCTAGTCGAGCATCCGAAGATGTCTTTGATGGGAGAAGACTCTTTAATGATGGGTGTTGCTGGCGCGGGCTGCGACACTACTTCCAGTTCCTCCGGGGAGTGGAACGGAGCAACTGGTTCTTTTACGTTTAGTGGGGATGGCGTTGACTGCAACGCAGGTGATAAAGCCATTAGAACAAACGACACATTTACTGATGATTTCACGATTACTTACACACAAACTACCGGAATATATATGGTTATTGGCGTTTATGACATTGCCGAAGATGGAACATTTGTCTCGACTGGACAAGGCCACGGTGGCATGGGCTCCATGGTTAGAAGTTGGTATTGGGAATACAACGCCAACGGTCAAACGGTCTATGGGGGAGAGAATCAAAGTGCGGAAACTATAGCTGATGGTTCGGTGATGAGGTTGGAGCGCAGATCAGGCGTGGTCAAGCTTTACGATGACGATGCTGAAATCTATGAATGGTCGCAAACGTTTACCCCCGCTGTCGAGGTGCGGATTGTTACCGGCGCACATGCCAGCCACCCAGATCTTGACGGTGTGAGCTGGAAACCTTGTTAAGAAGATACGGCATACGAAAAAGAAATATGGGGCATACATCTGAATGGAGTCCAGTTAGTGAACAAAAACTTTAACGTGTTGAGAGGTGCATAGTGGCTAGTTCAGGTTCTGTGGATTTCAATCGGACTAGAGATCAGATCATAGAGGGGGCGTTGCGCCTTGTGGAAGTGATTGCTTCTGGAGAGACTCCTGCCAATGATGAGATTCAAGATGCTTCTGATGCCCTCAATCAGATGGTCAAGGCGTGGCAAGCGCAAGGTATTCATCTATGGACTATGACTGAGGGTACGCTGTTTCTTACTCAAGGCACGGCTAAGTATACGTTAGGCCCGTCTGGAGATCATGCTACGTCCTCTTATGTGGAAACCACCCTCTCTGCTGCTGCTTCTGCGTCGGACGCCACACTAACTGTCACTTCGATTACAGGAATGACGGCTTCAGACAACGTAGGCATAGTCAAGGATGACGGAACTTTCCATTGGACTACCATTTCAGGTTCTCCGTCAGGTTTGACAGTTACCCTCGCAACCGTAATCGACGGAGCCGCTGCAAGTGGCAACACGGTCTATACCTACACCAGCAAGATAGACCGTCCATTGAAGATCATCGACGCAAGGCGGGAAGACTCCAACCAGCAAGAAGTTCCTTTTTCGGATATTCTCACCAGAGATGAGTATTTCGACCTTCCCAACAAAACTGCGTCAGGGTTATCTAGTCAGGGGTATTACGATCCTCAGTTAACCAATGGGGTCTTCTACTTGTGGCCTTCACCCAGTTCGATTGATGACATAATCAACTTTACCTTCGCCCGTCCATTTGAGGACTTTGATGCTGCTTCTGACAATCCAGACTTTCCTCAAGAGTGGTTGTCTGTGCTGAAGTTCAACTTAGCTGTTGAAATCGCTCCCGAATACGGGGTTTCAATTGAAAAGCAGCTTAATCTCAAGGGTATGGCTAAAGATAAATTAGACCAAGTTCTGGGCTTTGATACTGAGGCTTCCGTTTATTTCACACCGGAGGAGTTTTAGTGAGGGTTCCCTTCGCTTTTAACGCATATGAACGCAAGAACGTCAAACATCTATCTGCACAGAGGGTAGTCAACTACTTCGCTGAAGCGTCCCCCAAGGATGCCAAGATTGAAATCCCTGTGATTGGTACGCCGGGTCAGAAAGCATTTGCTGATGTCGGGACAGGGCCAATTCGGGGATTACATAACTTCGCGGGGACTCTCGTTGCGGTCAGTGGTGCCGATATATTCACCATTGATTCTTCTGGTACAGGGACTAACCGTGGAACTGTGGGTGGGTCTTCAGATGTTACAATGGCTGACAATGGCACTCAGTTGGTCATTCAGGCTGAAACCGGGGCAACTGATTCCTACGTAATGACGGCGGCTTTTGCTCTGACGGCGATCAACCCTACAGATACTGATTTCCTTGGTGCATCCTCTATTGCGTTCCAAGATGGGTATATCATAGGCACCACGCCTTCTGCTGATACGTTCTTCATTTCCTCCTTGAATGACGCTACTGCTTGGGATGCTACTGATATAGCTACAGCGGAGAGTGACCCTGATAATTTGGTTGTTTGCTTTTCTGATCATGGTGAATTGTGGTTGTTTGGAAAAGAGACAACTGAAGTTTGGTACAATTCAGGAGATGCGGACTTCCCTTTTGCACGAATCTCCACGGCTATCATCACTAGGGGGTGCAAGGCTAAACACTCTGTAGCGGCTGATGATAATACTATCTTTTGGTTGGGCGATGATTTAGTTGTCTACAGGGCCGCTGGATATAAGCCTCAAAGAGTGTCTACCCACGCGATAGAATCAGCCATTGCTGGATTTGCCTCTCCCTCTACTGCGAAAGCATTCTTCCACACTCAAGAAGGACACAAGTTCTACACTCTGAATTTCGATGAGGCTACATTTGTTTATGATGTCTCCTCTGGATTGTGGCATGAGCGAGAGGGGTACGACACAGCTAATAACAAGTTCCTCCCCCGTTGGAGGGCGCAACATGGACTTAACATCTACGATAAGAACCTTGTTGGCGACTTTAGAAACGGGAAGATTAACGAACTCGACATTGACACCCTGACGGATTTGGGCGATCCCATTAGGAGGATTGTTACATCCCCTCCCCTGCATTCCAATACCAAACGGGTTTTTGCTAATCGTCTTCAGGTGGAGATTGAGAGCGGCGTTGGGTTGACTTCAGGACAAGGTGTCGCGCCACAAGCCATGTTAGAGTGGTCTGACGATGGTGGGCATACTTGGTCTAATGAACATTGGGCTTCAATGGGGGCCAAGGGTAAATATCGGAATAGATTGATATGGCGGCGCATGGGATGGTTCTGGCAGAGGGTCTACAGAATGACTGTGAGTGACCCTGTTAGAGCGGCGGTTATAGCAGCTAATCTGGACACCTAATGGCTGTCCCTGAGATACCCAAAACTCCTGCCACTGAGGAAGATTGGTTCACCCGTGATTGGATTAAATATTTTCAGGGGCTGAAAGACCACCTTCTTGATATTCATAGGTGGGTTCTGAAGACTGCTGCTTATACGGCCACCAATAGTGAGAGAATCCTTGCTGACACAGCAACCACGGCAGCATTTACGATTACCCTACCTGCTTCCCCTAAGACGGGATGGACGGTGTATTTCCATGACCCTAACGGGAATTGGGCAACTGATAACTTAACTTTAGACGGGAACGGAAAGAACGTCATGGGAGCCTCTACTTTAGTGTTAAGCACAAACAATGACACATTAGGTGTTGTATATAGTGGCTCCGAATGGAGGAGGTTGTACTAATGAGCTTTTGGGATTACGTCATACCGGGATATTCGGCTGCCAAAGATGCCAGTGATATGCAGTCTGAGGCGGCTGACCGCTCAAGGGCGGCTATTCAAGCCGGTGAAGCGGAAATGCGGGAGTTGTACGCTCCTTATAGAGACACTGGAAAAGCAGCCACATTCACCCTTGCTGACCTTGCTGGACAAAGCTACACTGGAAAACAAGGTAGCATAGAAGATGCCCGTTCCAAGGCTATGGAGGGGTTTTATAATGACCCCGGCTATGAGTTCCAGCAAGCTGAAGGCCAAAAAGCTCTTGAGAGGTCTGCCGCATCTAAGGGTATGTTAAGCAGTGGTGCGTTGGGGAAAGGGCTATTGAAGTACTCTCAGGGCGTTGCTGACCAAGGATACCAAAATTGGCTTAGAAATCTGAGTGGCTTATCTACGCAAGGACTGAAGGCGTCAGATGCACAATCAGCCCATGCAATGGCTGGAGCTAGGAGTCAAGCAAGCATCCTTGACCAACAGGGTGCATACCAAGCATCTGGCCCTGTAGGACAGGCTAACGCTATTCAGAATATGATAGATACGGGCATGGAAGTTGCTGGAATGTACTACGGGAGAGAAAGAGAAGAAGATCCACAGCAAACTGCCGCCGCCGCTCAAAGGAGTAGTGGCATGATGCCCCAGGCACAAAACGTGGGTCCATATCGACCTTGGGTAAACCCAGACACCAGAGGCTATAGCCCAGGGAGCGGGTATGAGTACAATCTGGACGCGGATAAAGTTTGGTATGGTGGCGCTTAGAATATGGTTGACAAGAATTACCTCCGTTCCGCAAGCGAACAGAATGATTCCTTTGATTGGGATTTGTTGCGCCCTCCTAAACAAGGCCCTACCTCTCTTGATCCTGACCAAGAGAAGGAATCCCAGAAAGGCATTCGCGCGACGGATTGGTACAACGAATACGTCTGGTATCATGGCGAAGAGCCAGACCTTCGTCTGCCGTCTGATGACCCGCTAAAAGGGCCGCAATACGACTATAGGAACGCCTGGTTTAGAGATGTCCGACCTATCAGAGACCCAGAAGACGGCCAATTACATTGGCCAAGTTCAGCCGGTGGGCAAATGCTCAAATCAGGGAGCCATCCTACCTTCTGGAAAGAGGGCTTCATGCGCCGATATGGTGTTAATCCCGACTCACTACGGGATGAAGACCTGATATCGCAGTACGGATGGTATCGTCGAGGTCCTCTCGTGCAAGGGCTGATGCGCCCAGATGAGCCGCCGCAGCCAGGGCCGCTTCGATTAGGTGATTGGACGGGAAGGTTAACCACCGAAGGGCGTAAGATTTACAATAATAACTTTGGTGGCTCTTCATCTGAATACACGATTGGGGTTAAACATCCTAGCATTAATAATGGGGAGTTGACTCATATCCCAAGCATCTATGGCGGCAAGGTATTAAGCCCGATTGATGCTATAAATATGATTGCTAGGAACGGTGGCAAAGACCCAGAAACGGGCAGGTTTATAACCCCCGGCGGTGATCCTGGGAAAAGGTCATCAGGATTGGATAACAGTAGAGGACAGCGATAATGGCCGCACCTATGGCACTTCAAATAAGACGGGGCGATCCCGGTGCATTCTCCCGTGGTGTGAGAACGATGCAAGCGCAACAAGCCAACGCCCTTAGAGCGGCAGCGGGAAGGCGGGCAGATGCGGCGCAGAGGGAGGCGGATGATACTCGTAACGCTTTTAATGTCCTTGGGCCTGATTTAATGAGCAAAGAACCCGGTGTTCGTGATAATGCTTTAGCTCAATTGTCTAAAATCAACGCCCCTGCTGCCATTGAGCTTCAAAACAAGTTCACCAAACAAGCAAGCGAGGCGTCTAAACTTGAGATGGCTGAAGAGGCCCATGTTTGGAAAGGCAAGGGAGAGGACAGGGCTGTTGCTGGAGAAGCAAGGGATGTATTGGCCGACCAAGCTAAACTTGAAAAGGATATGGCTGACCTTGGGGAATCCAAGCGCAAAAAGACCATAGCTGAAGCCCAATATGCTGATGCCTTGTTTACGGGTCAAGACTCTTCAAGGTGGCCCCAAATGCGTCAAGCCCTGATTAATTTTGGCGGCAACCCCAAGACAATACCGGAAACTGTTACTGAGGAACAATATAATCACCTCAAGGCCCAAGCTGCTGCTGTATCCCAATTAGGTATCAAAAAAGCAGCACCCTCTGCCATTTCTAAAATGATGGCTGAGAGGGACGCTTTGGCTGCTGCTAATCCTAATGATCCAGCCATAGCTGTCCTTGATGATGTAATCAAGCAAAAAAGACAAGGCCGACAATCCGTTTCTCCATATCAGAACTTAGGGCCATACGTTGATGCTGATGGAACCTATATTGGGGAAGGACTGTTAGATAAAACCACGGGCAGACGAACTATTGGTGGCGAACCCATTCCTTCTGGGTCCAGACCCCGTACTGAGGCTGCGCTAGATAAATCTTTGATGACGGGGCAGCAATTCCATAAATTGGCTGGTGAAGCCGCTGATGAGGAACGCAGCCTTCGGCAGATCAATCATTACATGGCGAATGTAGAGTCCACTGAGCAGGGTTGGTCACTGATTGCTGACCAGTTGTCTGCTCAACTCAAGACGGTCTTTGGCAAGGAACTGGACGCTAAAGAATATCGGACATTACTGCAAAACGGGCAACTTCAGGTTCTATTGGGGGCGTTCCGTAAGGAGGTTGTCGGTGGCGGCGTAATGACAGAGTATGACGCCTTCAGAGTCGTACAGGCTCTTGGTGGCAACCTCAGTATGCTTCGCAATAAGAAGGTGGCTATCGGCTTGTTGAAGGAAATCATGCAAGAAAAAGCCTTGAAATACAATTCCACCATTTTGCCCCAGTACAACTTCCAAAGGAAAAGAACCAATCGTGGTGCAGGGTTCACAGCGAAAGAGCCTATTAAACTTAATGATATGTTGGGAGACAAGGGGGGGATTGTTTCAATGGGAGACAACCCAGACAATTGGGATGCTGAATACCAAGCCATTGAAGAGGGTGCAGATTATTACACACCAAAGGGCGAACTAAAAACCAAAAGAAAAGCCAAGGTGGAGGCAGAAGATGGGTTGGGAAGATGATCCAGTTGCAAGTGGTGGTGCCAAATCCCCTTGGGACGCTGACCCTGTGGCGGGAGAGAGGCAACCTGAGACTAATATATGGTCTGGATTCTCCAAAGAAGGTGTGGAAAAATTAGGCACAGCCGCCACTGATGTTGTGCGTAGCGTTGCTGAAGGCGCAATGATGGGCTATGCAGATGAGTTTGGTGCGGGAATGAATGCTTTGCTTGGTCAGGGTACTTATGAAGAAAACTTGGCTGCTGAAGAGGCAAGGAGTGCTGAAATCCACCCCGGTATAGCTATTCCCGGCGAGATTGCGGGAGGAGTGGCTACTGCCACTGTTACAGGCCCTGCTGCCGCTGCTACTCGTTTAGGGCAAACCTTCAAGCAACTCCCCGGCTGGGTTCAAGCGTCTGGTCTTGGTGCGCTCTGGAGTGGATTGTATTCTTCTGGCAAAGCTAAAGAAGGAAAACGGGTAGAAGAAGGCATAGAGGGAGCGAAGATAGGTGCTATTGCTGGCCCTGTAGTGCATGGAGCCATTAAGGGCGTTCAAGCCGTCAGGGGTTTGCGTAAAGCCAAGACAATGCCTGAAGAGAAAGCCGCCCAACTTCTCGCTAAGAAGTTAATCGAAGATGACACCACCCCTAACAAAGTGAGAGTACGGCTTCGCACCCTTGGTCCCCAAGCTACTATTATGGATGCGGCAGGAGAAAATGTTGTCGGTTTGACTAGAGCAATAGCAGCCCTCCCCGGTCCTGCCAAAAATAAGGTCATCAAAGTTTTACGGGAGCGTTCTCAGAAGGAAAGTGAACGCATTCAAAAGGATGTCACTAGAAACCTTGGCCCCGGCGATTACCTTGCCGCCGAAGATAAGTTCTTGGAAAAACTCAGTTCTAACGCCCGTGACGCTTATACCCGTGCGTATCAAGGCAATCCGGTTGTAACGTCTCGTAATCTGGAGCTAATGCTGAAGACTCCCATTATGCAAAAAGCCCTCAAGGAAGCCGCAGAACTTGCGGGTATTGAGAGGGCGGCAGGAACGGCTAAATGGCTTGGCCCTGTAGACAAAGAGCTTACAGAGATGGCTAATTACGCTGCCAGTGTAGGGCTAATGGCCCGTCCTGACCGCCCCGGTGTAGCCAAGGGGCTGTCCCTTGAGACATGGGACTATCTTAAAAAAGGCATTGATTCCATATTAGATAAACCGGCCTACCGGAATGAATTGACGGGCAAGCTCAATAAGAAGGGGTTTGTCGTTAACAAGCTACGCAAGAGTCTTGTCAATTTGCTGGATAAGCATACTGGTGGGGACAAATCGTTATACAAAACGGCCAGAGGGCAATACGAAAGCAATGCAGAAGCAGTCAATGCCTTAAGAGAAGGTAAGGGGTTCTTGAGGCAGTCCCCAGAGCAAATACGAAAATCTCTAGGCGATCTCTCCAAAGCCGGACAAGCAGCATATCGTAACGGTGCCTCAAGGGCAGTCATGGATGTTGTAGAGGGAGTTCCTGACGGTGCGAGTGCAGCAAGGCGATTGTTTAACAAGTCGGCGTCCAGAAAGAGGCTTGAAGCTGTATTCCCCACACCCAAGGGGTTCCGTGAGTTCACACAGAAGATGCTTGCAGAGCAGAGATTTTCTGATGTTAAGGGTATGATAGGGTCAGGCTCAAGAACCGCTCCGATGGCCGCAGAGATGCAAGAGGTTGAAAAGGCTGCTGGCTCTGCTGGCGCTATCTTGGGTACGAAGGTTCCCGGCGCTCATGCCTTGGTGGCTTCCCGAATTGGCAGAGAGTATGCCATTAAGTTCTTCAGAGCATTCCGTGGATCACACTCTGAAACAGACAGGGCTATGGCGAGGATGCTGGTGAGCCGCAGTAAGGCCGACCAAGAACGTGCCTTGGGCATGATAGAAGCTATGTATAAGCAAGAGAAGGGTCAGGTAGCCACTCAAATTGGTCCCAAGGAACGTGCCGCCATTATAGGCGTCTCGCAACAAACACCTTAATTAACGGAGTACCCCAATGGCGGTGCGATTTAACACAACCCGTATCCAGTATCTGGATGAGAGTGGCGATCCCTATTCTGGGGGATTGATGAATTATTACGAAACTGGAACTTCCACTAGGTTAGATACATATTCAGACAACGCTTTGAGTTCAGCCAACGCTAATCCTGTGGTAGCAGATTCAGCGGGTAGGTTTGGAGACATATTCCTGAAGGGACAAGACTATAAGGTGGTCTTTACCAATTCAGCCGGGACTACTATATGGACTGCTGACCCTGTTCACGGGATCATTACGGATAGGTCTGTGTCGGCCAAGACGGGGACGTATACGGTAACGACGGCTGACAATGGTAAGCTGATTACAGGAGATGCTTCTGGTGGCGACTTCACCATCACCCTTCCTGCTGCTGCGACTGCCGGTGGTACGTTTGAGGTCACTATTAAGAACATTGGCTCTTCTGGAACTGTTACCGTTGACGGAGATGGCTCTGAGACTATCGACGGGTCCACCACTCTAGTTCTTAATCATCAGTACGATTCCTACCTTCTGCGTTGTGACGGCACTGTATGGCATACGGTTATCTTCTTAAACAAGGCCGCTGTTCTTGATGGGATTAACGACCTCACTGAAGACACCGCCCCTGACCCGTCTGCTGATTGGCTTGTGACTTATGATGACACAGCCTCTCTCGCCAAGAAGATTCAAATGCGGCTGGCTGGATCATGGGTGAGGATTGATTCAGAGGAAGCATCCACTTCAGCATCCATTACCCTAACGGGCCTAGACGCTACTTATGATACTTATGTAGTCATAGGGGATGATTTGATGCCCGCAACTGATAATGTGGCTGCATGGTTAAGGCTAGGTGACAGTAGCGGTGTTGATTCTGGTGCGTCTGATTACGATTGGGTCAATAGTGATGGTATGATTGCTAGTGCTGAAGGAACAGCAGTTACCGCACCACAATATAACCGGGACACTGATGATGCCCAAATAGTAATAGCACAAGCTGCTATTGGTTCTGCCGCTGGAGAGGGACTAAGTTTCGTCGCATTTCTAGCTGCTCATCGTGGGACAGGCTATCCTCGAATACACGGTAATCTTGTTAGCGGTGACACCAGCACACAGACACGTACTGGTGAGTTCGGTGGAGCCAGAAAATCTACAATTACAACAGATCGTGTATATTTCCAGTTTTCATCTGGTAATATTGCAAGCGGAAGATTGACGGTGTGGGGATTGTCTCATGTTTAGGATAGTCCAATGACCCCTGATCATAGATCACCAATAGAAAAACACCTACAAAGCCTTGCTTTGACTGTGTTGGTAGGTTTCTCAATGTGGAACCTCTCAGTGGTCACAAGCTTGCGTACTGACATAACCAAACTACAGCAGGAAGTGGCTGTGATGCAAAACGAAGTCAAACACCTCAAAGAGAGGGTATCTTATGTCTCTTCCGACAAACTTGCTAATATAGATTTTAAATTAGATGCCCTAACCAAGCAGATTATGGAACTGGATGAACGTATGGGTGGAGTGTCAATTGGAAGGAACTAATAGTCATTGACAGTCATGCCAAAATTACTATTGGGTTAGTTTGCTCTTTACTTTCAGGGGTAGCCATGAGAGTATGGTAGCATCTGATATAGATATTAGGATTACGTGTTTCTAGTAGAGGTTTGCATAGAGTCACATCGTATCAGAGAAAGATTGGAGTAAGTGTGAGGTACCCCTTTATGATTCTAGCAGTCTTTTTGATGGGCTGCACATCCCCAAAAGAAGCCACTGTGGCTAAAACAGCGACTCAATGCGGTGAGAGTGACCATTTCCTCTGGCCCGTCTGGATAGATAACTTGTATGAACGCAACCAGGGTGCGGTCTTAATGAAAATACCAGAAGAACACAGGGTAAGGTTCTTGTCTGCATATAACGCCAAAGAGCCTATGTCTAATGACAATCCACCTAGATTATATATGTTTTCTCATCCCGCATCACTGTTTTTGATAATTGTGGGTGTGGAAAATGGTTGTGTGATTTTAACACAACAAATGAGTATACCTGAGTTTAAAGACATCTTAGAACCAATGAATATGACTATTTAATGAAATTGTCGAAAAAACAGGCACAGGAAGCGGTAGATGCGCTCACTAGAGCCATTGACGCTGGCTACCCTCTTGGGAAAGGGGGAGTCCCCCCAGGGGAACTGGGGGCGTATAGAGCGGCTGCTGATGAGCTAGGTCTTTCTGTTCGCACTATCAGAGATCGTGTCTCCACTGCCAAAGCGAAAGGCATTACAATCCCTGATGATTCTGAAGCCCTAGAAGCCCAACAAATCCACAAAACCCAACAGAACAAATTGCGCTTAGAGGAAGAGAACAAGACCCTCAAGCAGCAACTCTCCGATATTCACAAAGCCAACATAGAGGCCACACAGATTAAAGAGTGGATCGTTGGTATTCAAACCTCCCTACCGAAACCACCTGAATGGATTATCGAATCTTCTAAAAAGGGTGGTCCCGGCGTACCGGTTACGCTATGGGCTGATTGGCATCTTGGAGAAGTTGTCAACCCTGACCAAGTTGCTGGATTGAACGCATTTAATATTGACATTGCCCAGAAGCGTGTTAAGCGATTGGTGGAGAAGATCATCCACCTATCGTTTGACTATTCAAATGAGCCAAACTATCCTGGTATTGTCGCAGCGTTAGGTGGGGATATAGTCAGTGGGAATTTGCACGATCTGGGAGAAACGAATGATGCCACGCTGGCTGAACAGGTTATTTCCGCCTTCAGGATTATTGCCCCGGCCATCACTGCTCTGGCTGATTCTTTTGGGGCTGTTTTCTGTCCTTGTGTTACAGGCAATCATGGACGCCTCAGTATAAAGCCCAAGATCAAGAACCGTGTGCAAGATAATGTCGAATGGCTACTGTATCATTTCTTGGATGAGTATTTCAAAGATGATAGCCGTGTCACGTTATTAATCCCAGACCATACTGATGCTTTGTTTTCTGTAGCAGGGCATAGGTTTTTACTTCAGCATGGTGACTCCACAGGTGCGAGGGGTGGTGATGGGATCGTAGGAGCTATCGGACCTATAGTGCGCGGCGAGAAGAAGGTTCGTGATACACAGGCTATGGTACAAGAGACATACGACACAATGTTAATGGGTCATTGGCACCAGACAGTGTTCTTGGATGGTGTTATAGTATCTCCTGCACTCAAGGGATATTGTGAGTTCGCTCGTAACGCTATGAGGGCTAGGCCAGAGCGTCCTGCACAATGGCTGTTCTATGTGCATACGGATCAAGGCATCAATGACGCCAAGAGGATTTACCTAGAGGACAAGCCTTCTAGGGGTAATGTAAATTGGGTGTCATGGCCCAAAGAATGAAGGGTGATAAGGCAAAATACGAATGTCTGAATTGTGGATGCAGGTAGGAACGATCAATTGAGTGGGGTGTTCTGCCCCTTTTGCTTCCACCTCATTCTGAAAAATGTCCAACCTGTGGAAACCTTTATTTCAAATGGGTGAACCGATTAGAAGAATGAACCCCACTTTGTACGCTTGTATCAACGTAGGCATAGGGTTCTTCATAGCCATCCTCATCACGCACTACGTTCTACCCCACTGGGGGTACGAAGCGTCGTTAGAGAACGACCTCGTAGTGACTACAATCTACACAGTCGTAGCATTGATCAGGAATGATATAGTCTACAGGATATGCCATCGTGAGTAGAAAGGTTGTTGAGCAGGTAATCCTTGGATATGTTGACCCAGTTAATCCAGACCACTACAAGTATGGTAAGACTGAGGTCATCGACATACTGCAAGACCAGTTAACAACTGAAGAGTTTCGCGGGATGCTGCGAGGCAACATCTTAAAATACCTTCTCCGCTATCCTTTCAAGGGTGGTGTGACTGACTTAGAGAAGGCCCAGTGGTATCTGACCAGATTGATAAATTTAGAAAATGATCAAGCACCCCCAGAATGATGACATTGTTCTCTTCACAGAAGCTGAATTAAGATGCAAGGCAACCAAAAAAACTGTGCTATTGGCCGGGTTTGCTGACAAACTCGCTTACCTACGGGTAAGGTTCGCCACACCAATGAAGGTCAACAGTTGTTGCCGGTCATTATCCCACAATAAAGACATAGGTGGGCATCTCAGAAGCCTACATATATACGATAGTGAGCGTCATGGCGTGACGGGTTGCCTTGCTATCGACATTCATATACCCAATGCTCAGTACGCTAGTGACCTAATAGGGGTTGCTCACAGCGAAGGCTGGTCATTAGGCGTTGCTAAAACATTCATTCATTTAGATAGGCGTGATATGGTGGGACTTCCTCAAGCAGCGTTTGGATATTGAATGATTCACACCTGTGCGTACTTATCCAGACAGGCATATGAGGACAAACCCTCTGTAAACGAAGTGGGTCATTATCTGGTTGACACGTTTGATATAAACGGGACTCAAGGTTTTGTTTCATGTGAACCAGATGAAAACTCTCACGACAAGATGTTCCTCACATTCAGGGGGACTGAGCCTGAAGACTATCTGACTGATCTGAATTACGTCAAGACCGATTGGATGGTGGGTGGCCGGGTGCATAAAGGTTTTTCTAACGCATTCAAGCAGGTTCACAATCATGTGCAATGCGTGATTGACCAATATCCAAAAAATAAATGGATATTTACGGGTCATTCATTGGGTGGTGCGTTAGCGATGTTGGCGGCGTCTTATTGGCCCCCGGAACAGGTTCACACTTTCGGTTGTCCCAGAGTTGGCAACTCAGGCTTTGTAAAAACCGTACTTTGTAAAGTACACCGTTACGAAAACTGGGATGATCCCGTTCCATACCTTCCGACGATAACATCTCCACGACAAATTTTTTCTTCACTTATCGGTCTACGCCGTCCTACATTCTATCGTCACGCAGGACGGGTCATTCGTATGTGTGGCGTAGGGCATTCAATCAAACAATACGAATCTGCCGCATCACTTATGAAGGAGCTTAAACATGGAACCCATTGAAGCCTTAGACCTTGAACAAGTCGCCGTTGAGGTTACTGATAACGCATACCAATCAGCTAGGGATGAGTGGGAAGAAATTTCTGCTCGTTATGCTGAGTTGCGTGGCAACAGCAGTGGCAATCTTGGGGAGATCACAGGACTTATTAAAAAGTACGCTCCCACAACTGCCAAGTACCTTGGCGGCCCTGCTGCTGGTGCTGCCGTCGCCACTATGCTGGCTAACGATGGGGGTTTCTCTAAAGTCATCGGGACGGTGAGCAAAATCTTTGGCTAACGAAGGAGTCATGCGGACAATTAATGGCACTGTGCCAATGGCCTTCATTAGAGAGATGCAGAAGGTAAGGAGTCAACTGGCCGTGGTGGAAGCTGAACGCAATGCAGCCAAACGGGAAGTTGAGCGTTGGCGTAGGAAGAATATCGAACTGACTATGTTGTTGGATGCTGCTACGAAGTAGCTCAATTTTTACGGTACTCTCTTCGAGTCTGGCTCACTCGATGCCTCCGGCACTCTCTCGTTGAACGGTTCGCTCAAGGCCTGCGGTTCTCTCGTTGACAATGGCTCACTCGTCGTAGACGGTTTTCTCAATTGCGATGGTTATATAGGCACCTCGATCTTATGTGCATGATTAAGATGAGCAATCGGATATGGCAACGGTGGCGACTTACCATAATGTAATTTGTAAGCAACCTCATGGTAATGTGCTAGGAAAAGTTTAACTGCATATCTTTCAGCGCGTAATTCAATCCTACCATCAGGCAATCGGCCCTTGATATAAGCCTTGTACGCTTCAGTTGTTTTGCTGAACTTCTTTTCCTTGAGAGTTCTCTCAGCGGTATCTGCAAAGTCTCCAGCAAGATTCTTGCTTACCTCTTGGGCTTTCCGTTCAGCATAGATATGACCATAGAAGCAATTTTCGTTATTGTGGAATTTCATAAAGCTCTGTCCAATATTCCAACACAGAGTTTTAAGTCGGGCGTTCCAAGGGCGTTTTTGCCCTTTTTCCCATTTAGCTGTTGGGTCCAGACCAGCGAATGACCAGATATTGCCAACTGTCGGTGCTTTGGTAATGTCAATGTGAGCAAGAAGGCCAGCAGCAATGACTTCACCGACACCAATCTGTGATCTGGCCCACTGTCCCAATGGATCTGCGTTGGAATAATAATTGAGTGCCGCTTTAATCTGGTTCTCCATAGTTCGTGCTTGGTCAGCTAACCAGTGAAGAACAATGCAGGGTTCTTCCGTTTCACTCATTGACCCAATCTGGTTATTACACCGGATGCGGTTGTCTTGCATCATATAATAGGCATCGACTAGAAATCTAACCTCTGTAGTGGTCATCTCACCACCACCAGATGCTTTCCGAAGATCACGACTTAATCGTTGAACAGGCTCTAACTGAGTCATTATATCCATAATCTTACTCCTTTATCATTCCTCCAACGGCGGCTTAATCAACGGACCTTGAAATTCAAATATCGTATCACCGCCTAACTGAAGCCTGATGGCTTTATGATAACCACCGTCTACAGTTCTGTGAGTTGTCTCTAGTTCATCTACACGCAGCATTTGCTCTTCAAGCAGCTTGTAGTCCTCGTAGTTCAAGCGTACATAAAAGTCTCTCATTCGTTCTCCTATAGTATCACTATTACACCATGCCCTTATGCTTCACCATAGCGATCCTACTTAACATACGGCCTACAAGCCCCATCAATCACAAACATACCCTTGACTGAATAAAACAACGTCATCCTACGCAATGCCAACATACATTCTGTGTCTGTGTTAAACGCTTCATCACCTTGTATTGGTGCAGTGAACGGCAATGACGTAGGCGATGTTAGGGTGGTTACGAGCAAAAATGAGTAAATCCACATAGCTATCCCCAAATCCAAAGTGCCAACCACAGAGGCCATGTAAGCCCTGCGCCAACAGCGATACAAAGGTACAATATCATTACAGCAACCATCAGTGTTAGAAAATCACTCATCTCCACCATTCCTTATTCTCTGATTTGAATCTCAAATGGTCTGCAAAGATAATTATCAGTATGATGAAGCAAACAATTGTCCAGCCGAATATGAGTGCTATGTCCATTACATCTAACGCCTCCACACCCTAGCGTCAGGCTTATGGGGGATAAGAGGGTGACATGAAGCCCTCGTGTGGCCCAATCCCATTTATAGATTATCCTTGTATTCGTAGTCTGTCCATAGCGCATTCCACTTCGATGGATCAGCGGCTATCTCATTGGCTGATTCGTGATTAAGAAATATCTTAACCTGTTCTCGTAACGGATGGAGTGGATTTAGCTCAATATGATGCCCTTTTCTGAACCACTCACCAAAATCCCCCTTTTCATCAGCCACTACGGCTTCAAACTGTCTTTTAGCTCTCTGTCCGGGCGTAGGTTCTGACCCTTTTGCGTACCCATTCTCAAAGATGGGGTCTTCATTGAACTCAGCTTGGTCTGCTATGGCTAACGCTACAAGGAACCGTGTTCCCGGCTTGGCATTAAGGACTTCATTCGGCATATCATCGAATTGGATTTTCATAGTGAACTTCCAATCGCCTGACTGTATCTGGCTTAGAGAGTCCTTCTTAGCCTCAAAGCCGGGGATTATATCACCTTGTTTCATCCTTCTTAAAGCACCCTATGCGGCACTTCTCCCTAATCAAAAAGTTTTCAGTCTTCAGTTTCTCAATCTCTTCCTCTAGTCTCTTGATTTTCTCATCAAGAGATGCCAACCGTTCAACCTCTTTATCAAGCCAAGGTGATACCATTAGCCTTATCCCGTATTTTCTTGTCAGGACTTCTCTCAGCAAGAGTCTGGGCAACCTTAAATGGATCAAACGTCATCTTCCAGAACTCCCTCTCTCCAATGTTATGCTGTAGCGTATGGCACTTAGAACACAGTGGGACGATTTTGGTATCACAAGGCTTTCTGCCCATCCCGGCTTGCTGGTTCATTCTGATGTGAGCAGCTTGGCTCACTGTCCTGCCAGCATGAACTAGGTTAAGTCGCATACACACGATACACCAATGCTCACTGACAAACTTCTGATGTTTGGTTGACTTGATGAACTTTTGTTTTTGCACTCCACTCTCCCGGCTCAAGATTGTTATCTGGTTCAGTCCAGACTCTAACCATATTACCAGAAGTTACTTCATAAAAGGTTAACCGACACTCAGGACATATGAGTGCTTTTGATTTTTGAGCGAACCTTGGCTTTTCTTCATCGAAATTCATCGTGCATTTTTCACAGTGTTTCATTTGATTTCTCCCTGTAAAGCTCTATTTGCTCTGCTTACACAGTACTCAATTCCTCCCGTGGAAGCGTTTTGTATAATATCACCAATAGCAGCCTCTAGCTCGTAGATTCTTTCAGTCTTTTTGTCGGTATAGAAGACTCTATCTTTCCAGAGTGATTTGTCGGTTTGCAATTCGTAGACTTGGCGTTGCCTACCTGACGATGATGTTTTAGTCAGAGTTGTGCCATCTGGATTTTGAGCCACCCGAATCCTTCTCTTCTCAAGCAGTGGCCTGAAGCGGGGAGTAATCCCCCCATCATCGACACTAAGGTACAGAGCAACTTCTTGCGCCGTCATGGGATACTCTGCCAAAGCATCCAATACCTGCATCTCGCGTTTTGTGACATTCGCCATCCTGCCAGCATCGTGGCTAGTTTGCGGATCACTGGCACGGGAATGTCCCCATTCAATTAAGTCTGCCATCAGAAGGGAATCTCGTCATCCAAATCATTGCCATCATAATCAATCCCAACATCGTATCCCATGACGGCAACATCAGGAACACTAGGCCCATTAACAATCTCCTGATATTCAGGCGACTTGGCGATCTTTGATTTCATGCTTTCAGACAACTCATCAAACGTAGCTTGATCAAAACCATCCAAGTCAAGTAACACTGTAGGGTTGATCAATGCAGGTGCTGCCGTGCCTTTGGGGAGTTTGCAGATGGCACTTATGTTGGCGTATGTAGTGCCTGTTTTGTTATCATGCGTAATACCCAGCATACACCCGATACCTAACAGCTTGCTAATATCAAAGCCTTCAGGTCCGAAATCGTTTTCATTAAAAGCCTTCCCTCTCCAAGACTCAAGGTGCTGCCTTAGAGTGGCCTTCTCATGGCTGCTGTAGGTGTATATCTTATGGACAGAGAACGGCCTTCCGTCTTCCATCTTTTCTTCAGGTAGCTCCCAGCTTAACATCACTTTACGCTTGTGGTTAATTTCCCCTGCAAATTCACCTTGTTGGGTTCCACAGTCAATGACCCTATAGCACACTGCGATATGAGTTCCGGCTGGGGTAATCTCGAAAGTTGTCGAATTGTCTGCTGGCATTCTCATCTTCCTATCTCCTATGCGGCTCTCTTCTTGAGAACCTTATCCAAATCATACAATTTCCTCATTAGCTTAAACGCTTCCCATGCGTCATCAAGTTCTGAAAAGTGGTGATGATGAAAGTCTGCATGGTCTTTAGAGAATCTACACAAGTGAAACCCGCCTGTCAATTGAGCATCTGGGTTATGAAAATTCCACAAATGTGCGTAACACGATAATTGAATCAGTGAATCCGAATAAAGTTTATTCCCGGTTTTCCAATCCAACAAACAAAACTCGCCGTTAACGTAACCAACCGCATCAGGGGTACCACCAAATCTGAACTCATTAGAGACTAGGTGCATCTCTGTATCCACGATCTCCAATTTAGACATAGAGGCCCATTTTTCGTAAGCCTCGTAGGCTTGTACTGCTAATGGGTACTCAACGTCACCCCAATCCTCGTCGCGCTTTGTGGGGTCTTTTTCGCCTCTGATAGAGCGTTCTACCATCTCATGTGCCATTGTACCCGACCCACCAGCGGAATCTCTAACGTCACGGTAATCCTTACCTTCGATTCCTATGTTCCAAGCCCAATGGATAAGACCACCACTCTCTTTAAACCTACCAATCACTGTGGTAGTGCCGGGAACGCGAACTTTCTTACCGTCTACTTGGATGTAGTAAGGTGCTGTTGGCATTGGTGAACCTCATAAAGTTGTATTCTCAAGCCTATTGTCGTTAAGGCTACTTTCAAATCCTCAAGAGCCAAGGCGAAATTCTCATCAGTCATAAGAACAAACGCCCTAGCGTCTTGTTTGAACTGGTTGCTGAGATATTCGGGGTCAGTCATTAATCCAACTCCAAGTTTCTTCCACTAAATTACCATCCCTCCTTCTGGTTAAAGAGGGAACCTTCAGTTTCAGGATGTCACAAATTTGCTGGATATGTGATGGGTCTGGTTCAAAGCAATACCTTCGGAGGTATGTTTCCTGTGTTATCGGGAATGCTACAACGGTGTTGTCCATGCTAAGTGGGCGGGACCACTCTTGGGATGCAAGGGTCATTATGTCACCAGCCGCCCTTGTCAGCCACCGTATGGCATTGCCTTTTTCGTCCCATTTGATCTTGCGGCCCCTAACAAGAACAATCTCTGTGAGTTTGCGCTCTATCCTAGAGGCAAGCACATCTATTGTACGCCCACCTTGATTGCTCATATCAGGATTCTTAAAATAGTAATCATCCGTCTTTGAATTGGGCAAGCGATAGATCGAATCATCATCATTGACCACAAAATACCTGTAGCTGAATAGGTCAGTCATTCCCAACCCATTTCATCAGCTTTATCAATAGCCGCCCATTCAATGTCCTCTGACAGCATTGTGAGTGTGGCTTCTTTCCACTTGCGAATCCACAGTCCGTCAGGATCAAAGTCTTGTGGATGCTCTTGGTTATTTATGATGTGGCAGGTAAACTCAGCTTCCGGTGCCTCTGCCGGATAACAATTCTCTGGTGGGCCATAGGTCTGTGCAGACAAACCAGGAGTTACTTCAGCTTCCACCCAGAGAAGATCACCGGAAGGAAGCTCGTATTCAAACTCGACACTAGCTTTTCTGGATTTCATGTCGTTTCTCCTTACTACAATCCGACCCTAAAGATGTTTAATCAGCGTGTCAATAATTATTTTCATTGACTTGGCCCACCCCTAGCCCTAAGAGAGAAGTATGAATTACAAAAAATACAGAAACCTGACGATTTGGCTCAAAGAGGCTGTCACTGGTGATGTGGTTGTCTATCACGAAGGCTTACTTATGCTGGATAGGCAAATGTCCCCAGGAGCGCATAAGATAGCAGACAAGGTTATGTCTCTATATGCCGCTGGTGTGGTTGAGTTGATTCAAAATAAGAATAGCGATGGGGACTACACTTATATGGCAGTGATGAAATGAGTCGCTCGAATAATATCACTATCAAAATCAAGCGAGAGGACACGGGCCTGAGAGGTGCCATATTCTTACACGCAGACCATTCTCAAGGTAAAATTATCTCTGTGAGGATTTCTTCAAAGCATAAGGATGAGGCACTTGGTCAGGTGTTTAGGGCACTGGGGGATTCACTGACTGATATATGTGAACTTTTGAAGGGAGATAAGTGATGGGTGGCAGAGCAAGCAAACAAAAGGGAGATAGATTTGAGCGTGATCTCGTTGCTGCCGCTAAAGTTCATGGACTAGACGCTAAACGTGTACCATTAAGTGGTGCATGTGAGGGCTATAAGCATGATTTAGAGGTTTTCAACGGGGATGAAAAATGGACCGTGGAAGCTAAAAAGCGTGGTTCTGGATTTCGTTCCATTAGAAAGTGGCTTGGCACAGGCGGTGAGGATGACCCTGATGTTTTGATTATTGGCTCAGATCGTGAGAAACCGTTAGCCATATTACATGCAGACGATTTTTGGTGGCTCTTAAAGAGGGCCGGTAAAAATGGGTGACGTTGTAACACTCAGGCCTTGGAGCGAAAAAGAAATTGACTTTTTGCATGAGGCATATCAGGATAAAAATTGGAGCGTTAAGGAAATCTGTGAGAAGCTAGATAGGACAAAAAATATGGTAATCGGTTCCGCAAGACGGCGTGGATTAAAACGCCCAGAGCATTTCGTCGAAATAGGTGAGGGGGATAATAAGCTAATTCGTCTTGGCAAATGCTCCCGATGTGAAATGCCGATTTTCAGCAATAATAAGGAAGATTGGACTGACCCGCTTGTTTGCACTCATTGCACTGCCGGTCTACCAGAACAGGAGTAATCTAAAATGAAACCCGCAACATACATATCAGCTAAGAACCGCTTGCTTAAAGAGATCAAGGATGAGGCCAATCCACATAAACGTGGCTCGTTAAAACGTAAACTTGATTTGCTTATTGACCGCTATGGTCCAGCTAATAATGACGGCTGAATACCATCCACCTGATCTAACCCGGCAACTGCCTCATGCTGTAACGGCTGAAACAGCCCTGCTAGGCTCTATCCTTACGTTAGATTGCGTCGAGGCTGTCTCTGAGGTTCTTGAGAGTAAGCACTTTGCGTTAGAGGAACACAGCACTCTATTTAATAAAGCCGTGGCGAAGGCCAAGCAGGGGCAGCTTGTTGACCTCGCTACGATGAAAACCCATCTCACAGCAGAGCAGATAGGTGAATTTTCCAATGCCGCTGTGACGAAATCAACTGCGATTGAGTACGCACACCACATCAAGGACTGCTATCTCCACCGGCAACTCATTGGTATAGGTGCAAGCATCACATCTGACGGCTACGCGGACGTAACCATAGACGATGCGATAGAAGGTGCGGGTGCGCTGCTAGAAGGGTTAAGTTTAGACTTACCGGCGTCTGGTACACTATGTATTAGAGACAGTGTTGCAGAGTCTCTTTTGAGCGTAGAAGGTGCTTGCAGAGGTGAAAACCAAGGACTGCCTACGGGGCTTGTGGATTTCGATAAAATTATAGGTGGTCTACGAGGGCCGGATTTGATTGTTCTCGCAGGAAGGCCAGCAATGGGCAAGACCTCTCTCGCGCTTGGGATCGCTCACAGCGTTGCCAAAAAGGACAAGACCGTTGCTTTTTTTAGCCTAGAGATGTCTGCACACCAGTTAAACCAAAGGTTGTTTTCTATGACCTCTGGCGTGGACTTACAAAGAATCTGGCAAGGCGACATAGGAGAACCAGAATGGCCGGAACTAAGAAGGGCGGCAGAGGAGCTGCAAGGGCTGCCGATTCACGTAGACGATCATGCGGGTCTAACTCCAAGCCAGATAAAGTCGAGAGCGAAAAAGATACAACGCAAACACGGGTTAGATTTAATCGTGGTAGATTACCTGCAACTTTCCACGGCTGGCGAGAGGTACTCTGGACAAAGGGTAAATGAAGTCTCACAACTTACAGCGGCCTTCAAGGGAATGGCTAAGGATTTGGGTGTACCTGTTATCCTGTTATCCCAATTGAGTAGAGCCGTGGAACAGCGTGAGAACCACCGGCCAATCTTATCAGACCTACGAGATTCTGGGTCTATAGAACAGGACGCTGATATTGTAGGATTTGTGTTTCGTGAGGAATACTATGTCAGCCGGTCTAAGCCATCTGATATGATGAGTGAGGCTTATATTAAATGGCAGGAGAAGATGGAATTATGTCGAGGCAAGGGTGAATTGATTATCGACAAAAACCGTAACGGGCCGACAGGAATGGTTAATCTGACTTGGGTGGCGGCGAGGACTCTTTTTGGCAGCGCAGCAAGATAGGAGGAATAAGTGAATCCATACAAAATAGAAGGCCCAGCAATCATATCATTTAGTGGTGGTAGAACCAGCGGGTTTATGTTGCGGCAGATTCTTGACGCCCATGATGGCGTCTTGCCTGACGATGTTATTGTCAGCTTCCAAAATACTGGCAAAGAGATGCCGGAAACCCTCAACTTCATCCAAAAATGTTCTGATCAATGGAACGTCCCTATTAACTGGCTGGAGTTTAGACGAACCGAAGAAGGTAAAATGTCCTACACCGTTGTTAACCACAATTCAGCAAGTCGCAATGGTGAGCCATTTGAAATACTGTTATCTGCCAAGCGGTATCTTCCCAACCCAGCAGTTAGGTTATGTACCTACGAAATGAAGATACGCACAGTTGAGAGGTACTGTAAAAAAGAGTTGGGGTGGAAAAATTGGGATATGGTGATTGGGTTGAGGGCTGATGAACAAAGGCGGGTCAGTAATATGCGACGGCAAAACGATAAATCCAGCGTTTGCTGGGAAACAACTATGCCGCTTGCCGACGCCAATATATCAAAGTGGGATATTAAAAAGTTCTGGGATTCAGCAGATTTTGACCTTCAGTTACCCAACATTAACGGCTCAACCCCAATGGGGAACTGTGACCTTTGTTTTTTAAAGGGAACGGCTACACTACTAGGGATTATTAGAGAAAGACCGGAGCTTGCACAGTGGTGGATAGATCGTGAGACTGAGGCAGTGGAGCGTCATAAGCTCAGAGAGGGCTATAAGGACAATGCCGACATTCTCCAGTTTCGCAAAGATCGTCCAAGCTACAAAAGGATGCTGGAGTTAACACAAGAACAGGGTGACTTTTTTAATATAGCAGATGATGCAACAGTCCCCTGCATGTGTACCGACTAGGAGGAAGCTATGGACTACAATGAAAAAGTATTAATTCACGCACTCAAGGCTTTCGCAATCGAAGTGACTCGCAGACCATCAGACATGGCAGCGGGTTATATGATAGAAGCCGCTACCACGATAGAGCGGTTGCTGGCAGAGCGTAAGTCAAAATGAACGTCCCAACCACCCTATGTTTAATAATCGTTATCATCATGCTAACATGTGTGACAATTATACAACTGGACAGGGTGAGCTTGCAGATAGAAGATATTGTAACAGCTTGTGAAATGGATGAGGTGTAATGAGTACCATACTACCCATTATAGCGGATAAACCGGCTTAATGGGTAGTTTAGGTTACACAGTAGATTGAATGTTCTCATTATGTTCTTGACAAAGCGATATAGAAGGAGTATATTATGAAGTTGGAGCATAAGAAACTCCCCATGAGCGGTTGGCCGCTCCCGTCTAAGCGGCGTTTTCATGTCTTAAAGCGCGGGGAGCGGCAAGCAGTAATGCCCCGGCCCTTCCTCATGGTGGGTTCTTACTCCCCGCTGCTTTACTCCATTAAGGGGACATGAGATGACCGAATATCTAGCCATAAAAAATTGGTCCGAATATCAGCACTACAAGGACAGGAATCCACCTTGGATTAAGCTCCATGTGAGTATCCTTGCTAGCGAAGATTGGACAATGCTAGCGGATGCTAGCAAGTTAACCATGATAGCTTGCATGGTAGTAGCAAGTAGAAAAAGTGGTGTGATTCCTAATAACCCAAGTTACATCAAAAGAGTGGCCTACTTAGACGAACTGCCAGACCTAGAACCCTTGATTTCCTGCGGTTTTCTCATAAAACTGCAAGCGGATGCTAGCACTTGCAAGCAAGAGCAAGCAACTGTCAGACCAGAGTCATATAGAGATATAGATAAAGATAAGAAAGATATAGATCATTTTGAAGTTTTTTGGAAAGTCTACCCAAGGAAAATCTCTAAAGGTAAAGCGAGGGAATCTTACCAATCTGCTATTGCCAAGACTTCTCCTGAGAGGTTGTTATCTGGTGCGCGGCGATATGCGTCGGAGCGGAGCGGGGAAGACCAAAAGTTTTCCAAGCACCCGACAACGTGGCTCAATCAGGAATGCTGGTTAGAAGAAGGCTCTGAACCGGAGGAACCTCCCTACCTCACAATTGAAGAGCGTGTGCGGCGACAAGATATAGAATTTGCAGAGCGGAAAAAATTTGATGATGCACTATGGGAGCAGTTGCAAGCCAACAAGGCCAAGGAGGAAGCTGATGAGCAAGAAGCAGATGCGCCAGCCTTCTGAGTTGGCCGTGATCTTGAATGTGGTGCAACGGTACTGGGAGAAGAACCCAGAGTTGCGGTTGGCTCAACTTATTTGTAACGCCAGAGTGCATAACTCTGATGATCCTTATCCGTATTTGTATTTTATGGAAGATGCCGACCTTGTTGACGCCTTGAAAGAGATGGGGGATTTATGAGCGAGAAAGCAGACAAGATTCGTGAGGAAGCTGAGAGCCGTGGGGCTACACAGGAAACCGCTTCTAAATTAAGGTACGATGTTCTGCTACGATTACATGAAAGAAAAAAGATAACGCCTGAACAATTTGGTGCCGGTCTTGAGATTCAAAACATTTGGGAGGCTATGTGTCGAGGATTGTTTCCCGGCGGCAGGGATTTCTGCCAAGTGAGGGTTGATGAAAGTTTCGGTACGTTTTTAGATCCGCTTGACCGAATGACTATCGCAGAGGAGGATTGCTGGCGGTTTCATTATCGCCCTTGGAAGGATGCTGTGAGTAAAATTAGGGTTTCCGGTACGAGTTTGCTGGACATCGTGCTAATGATTGTGATAGATAACTACTCACCGCGAGAGGTTGAGACACAAATCAAGGCAAGGCATGGTTCAGCGTTGCATCATGTGCAAGCTGGTTTACAAAGTTACGTTGAATTTGCAATTGCCTGTTGACAGGGGACAAAAAGAATGGCATATTCTCCACACTGCACGAATACCCCTAACTCTTGGGGGATTTTCCATGTACGATAATTTTAAGGTCAGCCGGTCAGAGCTTTTTAACAATCTGGGCGACTCATCTTTACGTGCTGCTAAAGAGGTGATCCTCTGGAGAGCGGTTATTTATAACGCTTTCGAGGAAGCCGCGCATAGGGGTTCGTCCAACAGCGAACACGGGGTGCGTTGGAAGGTGTACAGCCGACAAGCGAGGGTTTGGTTGACCGGGCTTAGTGAAGATTTTTGTGCTGTTTGCGAGTATGCTGATTACTCGCCAGATTATATCCGACGTAAAGCGAGAGAGATGGAAGCGCGGGGTTGGCCTCGTCCTGATTACCATCCTCAATACACATGATTCAGCTATCTAATCCATCTTTAAGGGCTAGCGACGAGGATACGTTTACCGTTGGCACCGCTGAGAAGGCTCTTTTTCGGGCCGTGATTCTCCGCGCCTTTGCTGACGCTGTTGGGTATGTCACCGACGTTGACTTGGATCGCGGGGGGCTGAAGCGCACTAGGACTCGCATGATGCTTGCTGGGCGGTCTTTCCTGCTAAACGGTTCGCATGATTTTAGCACGGTTTGTGAGTACGCTGATTATGAGCCGGGGCTTGTGAGATCAAAGGCTGAAGAAATGCAAGCCGCTGGCTGGCCTAGAGAAATGGTGCCTACGAGGCGGTCAACAAAATAATTCGTTCACGTTCTGTTCCTTCAAGGACAGTAAGCCGGGGTGACAGCAGGGTTTAACCTACTGCCCCCGGTTTGGGTTTATGCATCCATTCGACTGTGATGGGCAATCTCATCAAGGTAGACTTCAGCCCATCCCATGAACTGCCAGAAATCCAAGGTGCGGTTATAATCAGAGCTTGGATCACCATATCGCTCCACCGTACCATCCTTGCGGATTCGGATGGAGCAACTACCTTCGCCATGGCGCAGATAATTGCGGATCATCTTTTTATCTTTTGTAGTCATAACAATTCCTCCTATCAATGAAGGGTGCCTATCACCACTTCGACCTGCTGAATCGTGGGGACTCAGCAAGCCGAAAGGGTTAAGTTGTTGCGATAAAATACGCTAGGGGGATTCCCCAACAAACCGCCCAGAAATAAAAGGCCACTGCGATTGATTCTGCGATGAATCTAATCATGTTTCCTCCAAATAGGCTGAACCGACACGCCATGCCGCACAACCTTTTAGGCCGGTTACTGGATTATGTTGGTAATGAGCATTATCACGTTCCCTCGCGTCTGCATGGTTGCCATTCTTGCGAGTGTATGAATGCAAACGGGTTTGCTCACGTTTCTGGATGGCAGCTTCTGCGGTCTGGGCTAAGACCGTAACGAAATTGTGAGTTTTAAATTCATCATAGCTATGGTTGAGATCGTAGCATGCTGTTAAATATCTGTGCATAATTTTCTCCATGTGAAAGGGGTTTATTCGGTAGCTTTGGCGATGGCGGTTTGGGTTTGGGTGATGATGGTTTTCATCCATTCGCCGTGGGTTTGCCGCAGGGTTTCCGTGTGCTTGGTATTTTCGCCGCGCATGAATTGCTCAACTGCACGGGATAGCGTTGGCAGGCCATCCAAGACATGTTGTGCGACCAAAAGCATTTCCGGTGCCGCCGCAATCAGCTTTGCGTTGGCTTTGGCATTGGCGATCATTGCGGCGTGGCCGGTAATGCGACAAACCGTATTGCCGTAGTTGGGGCCAATATTCCACGCATCCGTTTGATAATCGTCTTCGGCATGATGCCACGGTCCCGGCGTATGCTTGGCCGGTTCATGGTATTTAATAAAGCCGTCTGTAAATCTGCCGATAAGTTTATCAGTCATAACTATTTTCTCCTATCAGGGTTTAACCCGCTGCCCCCGGTTTGGGTTTATGTAGTGGCTTTGATTGCTAAGTGAATATCTTCCATATCCACCCACATTGCGGCCATAATTGTACCACAAGCTTCTGTGATATTCTCACTGCAATGTTTTGCGGGCTGGCGAACAATAAGTCGGGCTACGTTGAGCGGCATAGTGCCAAACTCGTATAATTTTTCTGTAGTCATGTCATTTCTCCTTTGTTTGAAGGGCATTATCACCACTTCGCATTGCACCAGCGGCGAACTGGTGCAAGCCGAAAGGGTTACGTTGTGGCGATAAAATAAGCCAACGGTATCCCCCAGCACACCATCCAAAAATAGATGGCAACTGCTAGGGATTCAGCGATAAAGCGTATCATGTTTTCTCCTATGTGTTAAGTGGTTCTTTCGTGCTGTTCACGAAGGTGCTGTAGATAATTAAAGGCCGTTTGGTAATCGCCTTCAGTGGCGTCCTTGCGTTGTACGGATTCAGCAAAGGTATTGTAGTTATCCCATTCGTCAAAGTCAGGGTCATTTGCTGAAATAGTGGCGGCGTATTGCACTAATTCCATTACGATTTGCTTCATGTTGATTTCTCCTATGCGTAAAGATCAACCTTTTTGACCGGCGCATATATTTCGGTAACGGTAAACTCCGCGCCGGTCTTTTCGATTGATAGGGTTGCAAGCCTTTTTTCTGGTAGACGATTCAACCAATCCCGCAAGGCTATAGCATCGGGAAAGACTCTCGTTGGTGTAATAAGCATATTCATTTCCTCCGCAGCCACATTAGGCATTGAAGGATTAACAACGGGTTAACCCGCTTCATGTTGCACCGGGTTCCAAGCGGTGCAAAGTGAAAGGGGTTTAGCGTAGAAGCCTTTGAGCGTGATGGGCTTTCACCAAGGCATGATCTAAGGCGGCTTTATCGGCGGCGTAAATAGCTTCGCCGCCCTCGCCATAGTGGTTGGCATCGTCCTTTGACCCATAGCGTTCAACGTAAGCAACAATGTTGCCGCCGTGACTGTCGAACCAATCACGCTGGCTGTAGAAGTGGTTAAGCCAAAAGACGGCTTGTTTTTTAGTCATATCAACTCGCTTTCAGAAGTGGGGAATCCACTTCAAAATGCACCGTTTAAACGATGCATCCTGAAAGGGATTAGACGTTACGCATTCTCTCCAATGCCTTCGCAGCATCAGGGGTTGAGCGTAACGCAGCTAGCATTGCGTCAATGATTTCGGTAATCGTGCGTTTTTTCATAGTGTCTCGCTTTCAGAAACGGCTAATCCGTTTCCGCGATAGCCGCTCCTTAACGGCTATCTAGGAAAGGGGTTTAAGCGGCGAGTTTCTTAGGGTTAATCCAATCGGGTTTTTCCGTTGTTAGGATTGACCGCATAGGCATAACAACCGTGAATACATCATGGTCATTGTTGTAGCCCACCCAATGCGGTGAGCTTGCATCATTGCCGGTAATGAGAATGGCTGATTTACCAAGGATTTTGGCGGTTGTTGCGATTCTGGTAAGGATGGCCTCACCGAAGGCGGCATTTGAAGCGGTGCCGATTTCATCCGGCAATACTCTACGCCAATCGGGAAAAGTACCATCAATGGCTTTGCATGGTTCAATATGCAGAACGGCGTCATATTCACCATTGACTTGCAACTGGTCATTTTCGATCACTACGTTGGTTGCGGTCTTTTTCTTCATGGCGGTAATGGCTTTTTTAGATACCGGATAAATGCCTGATTCGTTGTCGGCAGTTGCGTCATATCCGGCGGTGAGCATATGCCCGTCCGTTGCAACTGCTACACTCCCCTCAAAATAAACACCGCAAAGGTAATAGCGGGTTTCTTCGATTCCTTGAGCAATCGCAACGGCGGCTAGTTTTTGTGCATCAAATGTTATCACGGTTTTTCTCCTATGGTTGGTGGTTGGGGTAATTTCAAAGCCTTTTGAAGTGTCCACCTGTTAAAGTGGACAAGTTGATTAGGTGAGATTGTCGAGAAATGATTGCGGCACCTCTTTTGCATTGGCACCGTCAAGCCATTGGTTGATATGTTTGGAAGTGGTAACAGAGTATTTTTGTTCCGTTCGCACGAATCCTGAACCGTCATTCATGCAAGCGGCCACGGGTGTTTTGTAGGAAAAGAAAACGGTTGTTCCGTTGGATAGCTCTATCTCGTTTTTGTTTGCGCCTAATGGGTTCAATTTTACCATGGTTGATTCCTCCGAATATGGCGAACACATCAAAGGGCTTTGAATGGGACTCCTTAACAGTGCCAAGCCGTTAAGCTTGACACCTTGGTTTTAGTAGCCACGGGTTATAATGGTTTCTTTTTTCGCAATGGCAGAGGCGAAGGCGTTAACCATTTGAGCCTCGCCGCCTCGTTCATGTAATTTTACATAGCATACCCAATTACCAGCGAAAGCATTAGGCTTGCCGGGTTTCGCCTCGACTTGCTGATAATTAAGGCCAAGGCGGGTTTGTGTATTTTCGCCAGCAATCAGGTCTTTAAGGCGGGATAGAACGGAATCAATAAACTCTTGCGAGCCTTCGATTCTGACACCATCCGCGCCATACGTTGAACCAGAATGTTTATATGGGATAACGTCCTGATTGACCGGCTGGTTCTCTTGTAGGCCCTGCCAATGGTTTAGTGCTTGTGATTTTGACATACGCATAACATTTTACTCCTTTCACAGATTGACACTGTAAAAGAGTCCCTTGCTACTCATGCTCTTCAATGTGACAAGCCTAAGCCTGTCACTATGGTTTACAGCAATTCGCCCTTGCCGTTAAAATATGGTCCAGATACGTAGGCTTGTACTGCCCAGCCCCTACCATAAGATATTACACGCCAATTGGGGAATCCTTTGCCGTATTTTGCCCCATGATCTCGTGCGTCGTTGAAATCATGGAAGTAGGCAACGTCTTTATATTCCTTGAATTTCGCCATAATATTACCCTTTCAATGTTTTAAGGTTGCCACATTGAAAAGCATGAGTTTTCTCATATCCTTAGAAGTGACAAACCGTCTAAGGTTCGCCACTGTTAGTCAAGAAAACCGCTTTGAGATATTATCACGGATACCCTTGTTAATACCTTCGTCGAAGGCTTCCCATAGTTCTTCCGAATTTTCCGCTTCGTTGAAATCGTGGGCAGTAAACTCGAATGGCGTAAATTGCCTATCGTTTTCTTCCGAATCATACGCCATCAATTCCATTGCCTCAATTTGATCTTCTTCCGATTCGATAGTGCCTACGCCAACCCAATCTATATGTTTGGGAAGCTCATAGCCAATTTCAGGTATATCAATCCAAGACGCTATATTGAATCCACGATTGAAACCCATTTCGGAAGCCTCGTTGACGTCGATGGTTACGAGATTATCTATTGCAAACATAACATTTCCCCTTTGTTGCAGATTGTCACATCAAAGGATATGAGTTGAACACTACTCTTTAAACGTGGCGAATCAATTAGGGGTTAATCGAAATCCACAACATCGTCATAGGTATCGTAATTGGAATCGGTGAAGATTTCGGGGCGGTATCCTTTGAGCTTTTCCTTTTCACATTGTTTGCAAACATAGGCCACAAATATACCTCTTGCATCGTGTACGGCATTAGGCCATTCGCCAGAGCCGCAGGGGCATTCTCGTAAGGTCATAGGCCAATCCTCATTACCTTGAATTTATTGTATGTATGGTTACGGTGGATTTGAGCGGTATCTTGTTTCCCCGTGCCACGGCAAGAATAACAGGTGCCGGATTTACGAGGTTTACCGTTAACAGTACCGCCAAACGAATAAACACCAGTGCCACGGCATTTTACACATTCACCGGGCTTGCTGTTAGGTTGTGACATATCATACATGGTAAAGCCTTTCGGATTCGCCACATTAAAAGAGTAGTGCCGGAAACCGCACATAACTAACACGGCGCGATTCCCTGCCCTTGGCCGCCGTAGTGGCCGCCCGTAAATGCAGTTCCTAATTCAATAGATCAAAACCGCCACATAAAACGCAGTGGCGTCTCCCAGCAAAGGCGCGAAAATGAGCCAAGGGGTAGCACTCTAATTCGGGGGGAAATGATATTCCTCATCGAACGTACATGATGGCAGCTAAGGCCAAAATTCCGCGACGAATCGCGAACAAGATGATTATGCACAGATAATCAACAGAATGTATATAGCTAATATCAAGATATACCCTTTATTTTCCCGCATTCCCAATGTCACGGCTTATATGGCGTGTAGCTCTCCAGAAACCCGAAATGCTCACCAGTAGCCAACTAGCCCTATAAATGATCTACCATATCAAATCGCCAGACTCACGCTCTGGTAAGCCATTTTGAGCCGTACAGGCCTGTCAATAAAATAATGCAAGCCATGACAAATAAATATCAGATAACCATTGACTCACCCCTATGGAATGTTGCAGGAGCATATTAGAGAATCCTAATGGAAACATTTGATAGCAAAGAGCAAGCAATAGCAGAATACGCTCGTATAGTAGAAGCAATGGCTGCTGGTATCGTCCCCACATGGTACTTGGAAGAAAGGTATATCGAATGTGTCCTATACCTTGGAATCCATTCTCCACAAACTCCAGTAGTCAGACACTAGAAATGCGCGGCACCCCACAATGCAGCAGCATAGCAGAAGCCTTCAATCGCATAAGGGAATCCAATAGGGTAGAAGTGTTCGATGGGGTAGCTGCTAAGTACATAACACAAGTTTATGAGGGGGCCGAAAGGCTACATAGTGAAATAGGCAAGGTAACAGTGAATCCTAATGGATATAGTAAGGAATAGGTATGTCTCTCAATGCTAAGAGAAGAGCATTTGTTAGAGAATATGGAGTGGATAAGAACGCTACTCAATCGGCCATAAGAGCAGGTTATTCTAAACAGACAGCGTATGCTCAAGGTAGTCGGTTGTTAAAGGATGTAGAGGTAATAGAGGCTTTACAGCGTAACGAGGCCGAGCATATCAAGCGTTGTGCCTATGATCGGGATCGTATTAATAATCAATATCAGTCGGCTTTTGACCTAGCCCAAATGAAAGAGAATTGCGGAGTGATGGTGCAAGCCACCACTGGCCTTGCCAAAGTGAACGGCCATATGAACGAGGGGGCCACTGTTAACGTCAATGTCGGTTTGGGTGGATTGCTAAAAGACCTTGAGGATAGACGCATAAAAGACATAACCCCAACACCCCTTAAATTGGACGCTCAGGACGTATTGTTACCCATTAAGGATGCAACCGTCCAGAAAACATGAGTTGGCGATTGTAGACCCCCTCAGGGAGCGTACAGAGCATATCCATGTTATGTTCTATGTACCATATACCATGTTCTCATTATGATCACGTTTTGTTCCATGTTGCGTTGCCGTTTTGTTCACGCTTTGTTCCATGTTGCCAGTGCGTTCACGTTTTGTTCCCGGCTCGTTCACGTTTTGTGCCTGGGGCATAAGGACAAAGTGCGAACATAACATGAACGTATAGGCAACAGAACGTAAGGGGTACAGACGTTCCGTGAACAAAGGGTGAACAAAAAGGGCGTTCACGCTATATTCACGTTTTGTTCCGGTGAGATATGGTCGAGCAAAAACGGGATGCTGTTAAGCGGTGATGGTACCATACTCATACTGAGCCAGAATCCTTAAAAAAATGGCGATATTTTCAAAATGTGTTTACAGATCGACAAAACGTGATTATATTCTAAAAATTGTTGAAAATTTTTTTGAGGCGTAGTAAGGGTTTGGTTAACATGCTCCACAGGTGGGAGACAGGGTTATGAACGGGACTAACATTGGTGATGTAGTACGGGTATTTTCGTTCTTTCCTTGTAGGATGGAGATTGGAGAGGTTAGTTTAGAGTTATATGCGGATGGTACGTTCAAGGGGGATGTTAAGGAGTTAGAGGCTGAGTTGGGGCGTGTGGAGGGGATTGGGTATCCTGATGGTTTAGGGGCCATTCTTTGGCTAGTCTTGAGGGAGATGAAGAGAGATAACGTCTGAACAGGCGTTGCCGGGAGAGGTCGTGACGGTCCTTATTAGGGCTGTGAGCCACCCGGCGTAATTTACGGGTCAGCAACGCAGGTAACTGTGTAGCTCTTGAATACTCATCATGGCCGGGTATGCGCCGGGTAGGGCTTGTCGCGACAGGCAATAGCAATGGGTAGTGGGGGTAGCGTCCCACCTGACCCTCCCCATATGTAAGATCGTTTTGGCTGTAACCTGTACCCAGTAAGGATATTTCGTGACAAACGAGGGCATTAGACTTTTGGTCGCTGAGATTACGGATTCTTACTCCCGTGTAGACGCTATTCTTAAGCAATATGAGTTAACTCCACAAGATCACTCTATTGCTATGGGGATGGTATTTGAGGAGTGGGGATTGGATGAAGGAGCGTTTGACTCCGCCACTGAGCAGATACGGGAGCAATTCCCGTGGACAATGCAGAATGTAAAGGGAAACGGATGAAGAAGCCAAAGAGAACTAGAATTTTAAGCGCGAGGGAACGACTTCCCGGCTTTAAGTTTCAAGAAGCCGTAAACAAGGCTGAGAGGGCTATTATTGGTTCTGGCCGTTTGTCAAGAGGAGTTACGTCCTCACAGGATTTGAAGCGTTTGTCAAAACAGGAGCCCAAGAGCAAGACGAAGAAGGCTATAGCACCATGGCGACGCCGGAGAGATGCAGAAGGTCATGCTCTTTATGGCCGGGGAAGGATTAGGAAGGATTACAGTGGCATTGGGCGGTTGAAAGGCTATTAAAGGATTTTGAAGAAGAGGAAGGCTATTAGAGGATACTAGTGGCTCAAGCACTGAGTAAGGCCGACACTGAGCGCGACAAACAGATAGCGAAGTTAGCGTCATGGTTCACAGACCCTGTATTATTTGTAAGAGAATGCTTCAACACAGAGCCAGAGAAGTGGCAAGCGGAAGCACTTCAGGCGGTGGTAGACAACAATCGTGTGGCGATACGCTCTGGGCATGGAGTTGGCAAGACAGCGTTTCTTTCGTGGTTGATACTATGGTGGATGCTGACTCGCAGACCAGTGAAAATTGGCTGTACGGCGAACTCGAAAGATCAATTAAGGGACGTTCTTTGGGCTGAAGTCCATCTGTGGCATAACAGACTACCTGATTTTCTGAAGGAAGCACTTGAGATACAGACTGACAGGGTTATCTTCGCTGAAGATGCTTCTAAAGACCAAGTGGAGAATTTTGCGCGAGCGAGGACTGCTAGGAAGGAGAACCCTGAAGCTCTCCAAGGATTACACTCCAAGTATATGCTATTCATTATCGACGAAGCGTCGGGCGTCGAAGAGGAGGTCTTTGAAGCAGCCAGAGGAGTAATGTCTTCTCACGGTGCTAAAACGGTAATGACCGGAAACCCTACTAGAGCAAGTGGGTATTTCTTTGGTGCATTTCACAAACACAGGGCGTTATGGTGGACCCGCAGGGTTTCCTGTAAAGAGGTTCCCAACTTAGTATCTGACTCCTTTCGTCAGGAATTAATTGACGAGTGGGGCGAGGACTCTAACGTGTTTCGCTATCGGTATTTGGGTGACTTCCCAATTTCCGATGAGAATGTGGTTATTCCGTTAAATTTATTAGAGGCGGCACAGGACCGTAAAGTTGAAATCTCCTACACAGGGATTAAGTGGGGAGTTGATGTGGCGCGGTTTGGTGCTGACAGGACTTGTTTGGTGCGGAGATCATATAATGCCATCTTACAACCAGCGCAAACGTGGCGAAATAAGGATATCATGCAAGTCGCCGGATTGGTGGCTCAGGCTTACGAAGAGGAAGCCCTGGAGTGCCGTCCTGAAATTATCATGGTGGATGTGATTGGTTACGGTGCTGGTGTTGTGGATAGACTCACAGAGCTTGGTCTTCCGGTTTGCGGAGTGAATGTAGCTGAGAGTGCTGCTGTTAAGGCCAAGTATATGCGCTTGAGGGATGAATTGTGGTTTGAAGCAAGGCACTGGTTTGAAGAGAAGCACTGTCGCATCCCTAGAGATGAGATGATGGTGGCTGAGTTAAGCGGGGTTGTTTACGACATTACCTCTACTGGCAAATTAAAGGTTGAATCCAAGCCTGAGATGAAGAAGCGTGGCTTACGAAGTCCTGATATTGCAGATGCTGTGTGTCTTACTTTCGCTAAAGGTTTTTCTCCTGAGAATGATCCTGAGGAAGATGACGATTACGATAATCAAGAGGGCCGCAATGAAACGACAGGATACTAGATGCTTATAGATGATGAACTGCTAATCAAATATGCGCGGTCCCCTAATATCGCATCAGATTTAGACAAAGAGGTTCTGTCTAAGATAGGGCAGAAGATACATCAAGGCTACGAGATTGATGTAGACTCACGCTCTGAGTGGACACAGAAGATGGGCAAGGCCATGAAGATGGCTTTACAGACTTCTGAGCCTAAGAGTACACCGTGGCCCAACGCATCTAACATCAAGTACCCTCTAATGACCACTGCTGCGATCCAGTTCGCTGCTAGGGCTTACGCTGCTATGGTGCCTGGTTCTGACGTTGTTAAGGGTAAAATAGTTGGTTCTGACCGTCAGCCTTCTCAGCAAGGTGCGATGGACACCAAGAGAGACAGGGCGCATCGTATCGGTAAGCACATGAGTTGGCAGCTTATCGAAGAGATGGAAGAGTGGGAAGAGGAGACCGATAGGCTACTTCATATCGTGCCTGTCACCGGGCTTGCCTACAGAAAGACGTATTATGACCCCATGAAGGGGAGAAATGTCTCTGTTTTGGTTATGCCCGACAAACTCGTAGTCAATAACAAGGCTAAGAGCTTGGAAACTACCCCTCGTATTACGGAGGAATTTTCCCTCTATCCCTATGAAATCACTGAGAGAATGCGATCCAACGTCTTCCTTGAGATGGACTTAGGCCCGTCCAACGATGAGGATGGTTTTGATGAAGATGCTCCTCATGTCTTTCTTGAGCAGCACTGCTGGTATGATTTGGATGAAGATGACTATCCTGAGCCTTATATTGTCACGATTCACCGTGATTTAATGAAAGTTGTGCGTATTGTCGCTCGATTTGAGGAAGAAGGCATTGAAATCAACAAAAAAGGCCAGATTGCCAAAATTGAGCCTGTTCATTATTACACAAAATATCCATTTATTCCATCTCCTGATGGCTCTTGGCATGATATTGGTTTCGGCATCCTGTTGGCACCTATTAACGACTCAGTAAACACTTCTCTCAACCAGATGATGGACGCTGGCACTCTTCAGAACACTGGGGGTGGCTTTATCGGGTCTGGATTGCGAGTTAAGGGTGGAGTGATAAAAAAGAGGGTTGGAGAGTGGAAAGTTCTTGATTCAACTGGTGAAGGAATTGCAAAGAACATCGTACCACTAAACCACCCCGGCCCTTCTGTTGTACTCTTTCAACTGCTAGGTATGTTAGTTGACGCTGGCAGAGAGATTGCGTCGATTAAAGACGTTCTGATGGGCGAAACCAAGTCAAATGTACCGGCGACAACTACGCTTGCGATGATCGAACAGGGGATGAAGACCTTCACGGCGATTTACAAGAGACTTCACCGTGCCATGAAGAAGGAGCTAAAGAAACTCTACCGCCTGAACTCCATATATCTTCCTCAAGAAGCCTACTTCAATGTTTTGGACGAGGAGAGGGCGATAAGCAAGGAAGACTACTCTATGGATGACATGGATGTGGTTCCTGTATCTGATCCTACTGTAGTGACTGATATGCAGAAGATGGCACGGGCGCAGTTCCTGATGGACTTCTTGGGCGACCCAATGTTTAACGGTATGGAGATTAGACGCCGCCTTCTTGACGCTGCTTCGATTGAAGACCCCGGCAATTTGATCGTAGAAGAGCAGCCTCCTGACCCACAGGCTATGTTGGAGAACGCTAAATTTGAGCTAGAGAAGGCCAAACTTCAATTGGAGGGCCAAGAGACACAAGCCAAAATCGAAAAGATGGCGGCTGAGGTGCAGAAGATTCAACTGGAGACTGAGAAATTGGTTTCTGAGTTGCAGAACCCTGAAGAGGGTAACAGCGATTTAATCAGTGAAATCAATCGTTTACAGGCAGAGGGTGAGCGACTGAAGCAGCTTTCAGAGCAGAAAGACGTAGATGGACTGAAGTTGGAGAATGAGCGGCAACTTACTCACGCTAAACTTCAGCTAGAAGAGAAGATTGCGGCCCGTGAGGCTGAACGCAAGGATAGGGAGCTTGAGATCAGGGCAGCGTTTGAGAGGGATAAGCTCAAGCAAGAGGCTGAGATTGCAGACGCCAAACTGAACCAGAAAACCCTTTCTGAGACTGCTCAACGCAAATCTCAAGAGGCTATTTCCAAGGTCCAGGCAAAGAGGGCGTCAAAATAGGTTACTCCCAGGGGGGAACCGTGGGGGTGCAGTAGTAGATGGTAGGGAGTTGTGCGATATTTATGAAGGCGGGTCATAAATGTGTAGAGATTACCCCACTTCGGATAACGCATTACACTGGAGTTGTGTTTAGGATTTTAGTCGATAGCTAATGTTAGAGGACCAAATGAATCCGTGGAAGACTGAGGACGATTTCGTTGCGTGGCAACGGCATCCAATGACGGCCCCTTTTTTACAGTATGTAGGGGAATATTTAGACCACATGAAGGCTTCTTGGGCTTCGGGGATGGTCTTATCTGAGGCTGACCAAGGCCGCGCTCAAACCCTTGGCGATTTAATCGACCTCCAATGGGAGCGAGATATTTTGCCATTTTATGAGGAAGAAGACGATGAAGGTAGTGAACAAAACGGGGATACTTCCGGTTGACACCAAATGTTTGGTGTTGCTGGACCCTATAGAAAAGAAGACCAAGAGTGGCCTGGAACTTCCAAATGAGTATTTGGAACGCCAGCAGATGGCTACTACCTACGCAACCTTTATAGAGGCCGGTGGGAATGCTTTTGAGGATTGGAGGGGGCTTAGACCCCAGCCGGGACAACGCATTGTCGTGGATAAGTATTGCGGTGTTTCCCTGAAGGCAGGTGAACTTGAAGACCTTTACCGCTTATGTCAGGACGATGAAGTTCTGGCAGTAATCCAGTAGGAGGACGATATGGCTGAAGTAGCCAAAAAGGTAGAAGAAGAGACTCCAGAATTGACTAAAGCAGAGGAAGATGCCTCTAAGATGGGGTGGTCCCCACAAGATCAGTGGAAGGGCAACCCAGAGGCGTGGAAGGATGCTGAGACTTTCATCAAGGATGGTGAACGCATTCACACCAATCTAAAGGATAAAGTCGATGTCTTGAACCGCAAGCTGGATGCCCAGGCTCGAACCATGCGGGAGTTTAGTAAGCATTCCCAAGATCAGCTAGAGCGTCAAAAGAAGAATCATTCCCGTGAAGTGACCGCTCTGAAGACAGAACAGAGACAAGCGGCTCAAATCGAGGATATGGATCGTTATGATGATTTAGAAATGAAGAGAGCGGAGTTAGAGGCAAATGCTCCAGCATCTTCAGCAAACACGGTCCCAGATATTCCACCCGAAGTTATGGCGTGGAAGGATGGCAATCCTTGGTTTGACAAGGACATGGCTATGCAAGCCTATGCCATTGAGCGTCATTCTCAATTGAATAACGAATATCCTGGCATGAGCTTGGCTGAAGTTCTTACAGAGACTTCAAGGGACGTAAGAGGGCGGTTTCCTGAAAAGTTTGGTCCCACTAAGAGGGGTGGTGCTGCCAAGGTCGAGGCTGGCGGGGATAATTCCCCGAAAAAAGGCGGTAAGACGTATTCCGATCTTCCCCGTGAAGCGAAGTCAGCGTGTGACCGCTTTGTGAAGGAAGGGCTTTTTAAATCTCGTGACGATTATCTTAACAAATATGAATGGGAGTAGGACTATGATTGAGAAAAAAAGGCCGGGAAGACCAGCCAAAAAGGAGCGTATACCTCTTGGGGGTATGAAACTAAAGTTAGCTGCTCCTCAAAGGAAAGGATTTGAACGCCGCTGGTTCAATGACGCAGGTACGCGCATACACGATGCTTTAGCTGCTGGGTATGAGTTCGTCCATGACGAAACCACTCAGGAGGACTTAGATAGGGACAAATCGCGTATCAAGAAAGTCGTAGGAACCCAAGAAAGCGGCCATCCGCTTCTCGCTTATCTGATGGAAACTAAGGAGTCTTACTACAAGGCCGACCAGAAGTTAAAAGCGGGAGCGATACAAGAAACGGAGAATGCCATGAAAGCTGGCATGACTCCCGGTCAAGACGGGCAAGACGGGCGGTATATCCCCTCACAGGGGATTTCAATCCGACGTTGATGCCCTATGTTTTAATAAAACCGTAGGAGGCCATACAAATGGCTAACACAGATGCCCCGTCAGGCTTAGTTCCTGTCAGGCACAGAAACGGTGCGGCGTACAACGGGGCGACGAATCCTTATTTCATCCCCTCTAGTTATGCCACAGCCCTTTTTGTAGGCGATCCTGTCATTAAGACGGGTACCGCCAATACGGCTAAAGTCGATGTTCCCGGTGCGGGTTCTTTCGGCATTGGTACTATGGCTGAGATTAACAAAGCCACCGCTGGGGATACCAACAGGATTACTGGCGTTATCGTCGGTTTTTCCGCTCTTCCCACTGGTCTTGAGAGTGTTCACAATCCGGCTAGTACGGAGCGTGTCGCCTTGGTCTGTGATGACCCAGACGTTATTTTCGAGATTCAGGCTGACAACATTGACGCCGGTTTGGGCGCAGTGAGCATTGGTCTGAATGCTAATGTGATCTTTACTCATAGTGGTAGCACCACAACTGGGAAATCTGGCGGCGAAATGAATGCGCTGGCAGGTGGCGATCCCCCGGCTGCTGATGCGTCCAACCAACTAGTGATCATGCGTGCTGTTAATCGTGAAGATAATGACATCACTCTCGCTCACGCGAAGTTTGAAGTTATGATCAATCAGCACACTGAGAATCAGGGTACCGTTGGTACGCTGGGCATATAGGAGCATAGCATGACTGTTATTACAACGGGTACACACCCGAAAGCTCTATGGCCCGGAATCCACGAATGGTGGGGCCTGAAGTATAATGAGCATCCTGAAGAGTGCAAAGACCTGTTTACGTCTGCCTCTTCGGATCAGGCTTACGAGGAAGATGTTGAAGCCACTGGCTTTGGCCTCGCTCCGGTTAAGTCTGAAGGCTCATCGACTCTCTATGATTCGGAGACTCAGGGTGTTACCAAGCGTTACACGCACGTTGCGTATGGCCTTGGTTACATTGTCACCTACGAGGAAATGCGGGATAATCTCTATGAGAGACTCTCGCGTAGACGCGCAGGTGCCTTGGCTTTCTCCTTCCGTCAGACCAAAGAGAATGTTGGCGCGAATGTGTATAACCGCGCTTTCGATTCCGATTACACTGGTGGTGACGGCAAGGAAATGATTGCCACTGACCATCCGACTCTTGGCGGTGATTCCTCCAACCGTCTGACGGTGAATGCTGACCTGTCGGAGTCTTCGATTGAAGACCTGATGATTCAGATTATGCAAGCGAAAAACAACCGGGGGCTGAAGATTGCTTTGGTTCCGCAGAGCTTGCACGTTCATCCCAGTGATTGGTTTGAGGCTAATCGCATCCTGAAGTCAGTTCTTCAGAACGATACGGCGAACAACGCTATTAACGTGCTGAAGGCTACCAATGCGCTTCCCAAGGGCATTAAGGTGAACCACTACTTCACCGATAGTGACGCTTGGTTCATTCGGACGAATTGCCCGAATGGTGCCATGTTGTTCCAGCGGGAAGCTATTTCGTTTGAGCAAGACAACGACTTCGACACCAAGAACGCCAAAGCTGCCAGCTACGAGCGGTATTCCGTGGGCTGGACAGATTGGAGAGATGTCTGGGGCAGCGCCGGAGCATAAAATGCTTTAAAATCAATGGCTTAGAGGTTCTTGCCTTTTAGCTATTGACGTTGTCCAAGTGACGGTATATACTCCCTCTTATGTAAAACCATAGGAGGGAGTTATGCCCTGCACTTGTTGTAAGCGTGAGATCAAGATTGTTTCAAAGGGATTGTGCGGAGCCTGTTACCAGAGATGGCGCAAGACCGGGACTACAGATTACCAGCGTTGGGGTAAACGTACCCAATGCAGCGTTAAGGATTGTGATAAGGATGTAGTTTCTCACGGCTTGTGCGATATGCACAGGAAGCGTTTGGAGAGACACAATCATACTGAACAGACCAGACCAGATTCATGGGGAGCAAAACACAAGCATCCCCTGCGTCATTCATGGAAACATCTCCTGCGGTACAGAGGGATAGAGGATGTTTGCTCTGAGTGGCGAAATGATTTCTTGCGGTTCGTTATGGATGTTGGTGACAGGCCATCCCCGAAGCACAAATTGTTTAAGGCTGATGAGGTTAAGCCATTCGGTCCCGATAACTTTGTGTGGAAGCGATCCTTTACTGAAAAGGTAGATGGCGAAGACGAACAAACCTATAGGAACCGTTATTCCCGTGCCTTTCGGGCCGTCAATCAAGAAGCCTGTGCTGGCTACGAACTAAAGAAGAATTTCGGCCTTTCCCGTGACGAATACGACCTTATGCTCCGTAGACAGAATGGTGTATGCGCCATCTGCGGCAATGAGGAAACTACGGTGATACGAGGCAAGGTAATCAATCTTGCTGTAGACCATTGCCATGATACGGGTAAGGTAAGGGGATTATTGTGCCGTGAATGCAACCAAGGAATTGGCTGCTTAGATCACGATAAAGACCGTTTAAAGCGGGCGGTCAATTACTTAGAAACCGCTTCAATCTGAACTATTGGATTTGGCGATAGCCACCCCAATGGGTCAATAGAAGGAAATTCAAATGCCTATTTCAAACTTTCCAAAGGGATTCTCTAGCGGTCTTAATGTCCGTGGTTTCCCCATTCTGAACACCTACGGCGGTGACGTATTCTGGGTTGATTCCGGTAAGGGATCTAACGGCAACAAGGGTACGTTTGATCGTCCTTGGGCTACCATCGACTACGCCATAGGCCGCTGCACGGCTTCTAACAGTGATATGATCATGGTTAAGCCGGGTCATACTGAGACTCTGACTGCTGACATTACGATGGATGTTATTGGCGTTCAGGTCATTGGTCTTGGCCGTGGCACTCTTCGCCCCACCATCACGGTTGGTGCGGTTGATGGTACTGTTGCCATGACGGCTGCTAATTCGGTTATGGCGAATATCCGGTTTGTGCTTGAAGATACGGATGACACTGTTACCAGTGCGATCACGATCACTGCTGACGGCTGTATTGTCGATGGCTGTGAGACTGTGGTTCATGCTACGGCGCAGTTCACTACGCATCTGACGGCGACTGACGCTCAGTTTGTTGAAATCGTCAACAACAAGTTCCGTTCACTCCACACTGCTAGTTCCACTTCTGGTATCGTGGTTGATGGCTGTGATGACCTGTTAATCGACAACAACACGGTTGACGGTCACTTTACAGAACACGCCTTGGATAACACCACTCCAGGTTCTGTGGATGAAATCCTTCGGGCGACTATCACCAATAACTTGTTTATGAACCGTTCTACTACGGGGGGTGATACTTGCGTGGACTTGGATGCTGCTGCTACTGGGTTCTTTGCCTACAACCAACTCGTTGGCGGTCTTGCGACTACCGCTGCCAACTATGAGATTGGCGACATGGCAAGTCTGGAAAGTTATATTTCCGATTCCATTGGTGTTGACGTTGCCAGCATTATTGTTGGGACTGCTGCTGTTTAGTCATTGGGAGGGGGTTTCGGCCCCCTCTCTTCTTTTAGGAGTTTCCAATGCCAAGACCTAAAGAACTAGACGTTGACCCGGCAGCAGTTGATCCTGATGGGTTCGCTGATGGTGTAACGGGTACTGCGTTAACACTCATAGCCAATGATTCCGGCGACGGGCTTGCTCACCAAGTGTCCATTCTTGACATTGATGGGAACGGTCATGCTGGTAAAACCGTAACGCTTGTCGGTACTGACCCCAACGGGGATGCTTTGACTGAAGTGGTAACTGGGCCGGGGGCATCTGCTGCTGTTGAGTCTGCCGGATATTTTCTCACTCTTGATAGTGCCACCTTCTCTACCACTCCTGCCCCTGATGTATTTGATTTGGGTTGGGTTGATGAGGTTGCCACTCAGGCGGTTCCTCTTGATCATTACGCATCTACGGCGGCTACTGTATCAGTGGACGTTACGGGTACGATTAACTACACGGTTCAGGAGACATTTGACCTGTTTCAAGCCCCAAACAGCAATGCAATCTCGTGGGTGGCCGTTACGGCATTATCTGCAAAGACTGCTGACCTCACTTCGGCCATCAGCAAGAACGCTACTGCTGTTCGCTTGATTGTCAATTCTTACTCCGCTACGGCAGAAATCCAAATGACTGTCTTGCAGAGCCGCGACTAATGCCTAAAGGCTATTATGACCCCGGTGACTACAATATCATATGTGACAGAACCGGGCATAAGATCAAGCGTTCTCAGGCCCGTAAAGAGTGGAATGGTCTTCTTGTAAGGAAGGAGTCTTGGGAGCCTAGACATCCTCAAGACAAGACCAAGGGGCGTCCTGACAGGCAGTCTGTGCCTGATCCTCGCCCTCCACAGACACAACGGTTCTTGGGGGCCACTGAGGTCACAGCGAGTGATCTAACTGGTTCGGGTACTGTAGACAACACTGATTCTCTAAATTCTATCTGGGATGATGGACATTCTGTGTGGGATTTTGGCGCATCTTATTGGGATTAGATAATGGCATCTAGCATTGACGCAACAAAACCAGTAGCAACCATACCCACAACGTCTTCAGTTCGTGCTAACTTTGCCGCCGCTGCATCAGAGATTGAGGCTTTGCAGGATGGTACGACTACCATAACAGACAGTATTACGGCGGGGACCACTCAGACACAAGCGGGTGCTACTGCGTTAACCACGAGTACCAACAGGGTAACTGTATCGGCTGTTAATGGGGACGGGGTAAAACTGCCCACTGCTGCTGAAGGTCTTGAAATACTCATTATCAATGATGATTCCGCTCAGACTATCCAGATTTGGCCTAATACGGATGATACGATTGATGGTGGGGCTGCTGACGCTGTAGACAGTAATACCCTAGTTGCTGGTTCTTCTAGAAGGTATGTGGCGGCTGATTCCACAAATTGGTATACGTCAATATCCGGTGGTGGCGATGTAAATGGTCCAAGTTCGTCTACTGATAACGCTATTCCTAGATTTGATTCCACAACGGGTAAGTTAATCCAAGGCAGCACTGTTCTTATTGATGACAGCGACAATATCACCGCTGTAGCCTCTCTGACGATGGCCGGAACCTTGGGTGTTACCGGCGATATTACTGTAGACAATCTGCAATTAAACGGCAACTCCATTACTTCAACGGATGCTGCTGGTGACATAAATTTAACCCCTCACACCACTGGTGACTTGGTTCTTGATGGGATGAAGTGGCCTCAAGCGGATGGCTCCAATACAAATGTTCTCCAGACCAATGGTTCTGGTCAATTGTCTTGGGTTGCTGCTGGTTCGGGGGATATGACAGCGGCCAACAATCTATCCGACGTAGCGTCCGCTGCGACATCTTTCGGCAACATCAAACAGGCTGCGACCACGACAGCCACAGGTGTTGTCGAACTGGCGACGGGCGCGGAGACTAATACTGGGACCGACACAGCGAGAGCGGTTACACCAGATGGCCTGGACGATTGGACTGGTAGCACACAAATTGCTACGGTCGGAACTATCGGTACAGGCGTTTGGCAAGGCACCGACGTTGGCGTTGCCTACGGCGGCACTGGAGCATCCACTCTCACTGACGGCGGGATTTTGCTAGGCTCTGGTACTGATCCAATTACCGCGATGGGTGTTTTGGCCGACGGGTCAATCGTCGTTGGCGACGGCTCTACTGATCCGGTTGCGCTTGCAGCATTCTCGTCCTCGACAGGTAACCTCGTCGCCGCAAAAGGTGGCACCATCGGGCAGCAAACTATCTGGTGGCCAGCGGGAGCCATGGAACCTGCCGTGACGACTGCCCCCGCCACATCGAATGTCGTCGAAATTGGCACTTCGCTCTTCGCGGCGCGAACGATGGACTTTGCAACTGATGCTGATGACTATGCCTATTTCGGCCTTCAGATGCCCAAAAGTTGGGATGCTGGTACGTTGGTTTGTCAATTTGTTTGGTCAGCTACGGGGACCACTGCTAATACTGTTCTTTGGGCGATCGCAGCCACATCATTGGGGGACGATGAAGTTCTCACCACTGCTTTTCCGTCGCCCGTATCTCCCGCAGCAGATACCAACAGTACAACGGCTGACGATATAATGATATCGGCTGAAGTAAGTGTCACTGTTGGCAGTACTCCCACAGCGGAAGACTATGTCATGTTTGAAGTCAGTCGAGATGTAAGTGGTGACACACTTGCCGAGGATGCACGGCTTCACGGCATTCGGATACATTATACAATAGATACAGGGACTGACACATAATGGCTAGATACGCACTGATAGAAGCTGGTGTCATCAAACGAGAAGTCGAGAGTGATAAAGAGTTTCGCTCAGGAACGCCACCTTCTCTTCCAGACAAGGCGATCGACTGGGTGCCGGTAATTCTTGTCAACAATGACGTTGACTACGATAGCGCAACACAAATCCAAGAGGGGCCAGTTGAAGTCATCACAGACACTGAAGTAACGCGGACGTGGACAGTGCGAGAAAAAACGCAAACGGAACTGGATGAGCGGCTTGCTGTTCCTTCCGATTTCGCTGTGCTGGTGAATGCTCTGGCCAACAAAGCTGTCCTTGACTCTGCCGACCTTCCACAAGACCTAGTTGATCGAGTTAACTCCCGCAATCGCCTCGACAGCGATCCAGAGATTTAAGATGCTAAGATCAACAGCGTTATCAGGATTTGGCGCGGGAGTGGCAGAAGTATCTTGCGACACTACGTCTAGTTCTTCCGGGGAGTGGAACGGAGCAACTGGTTCTTTTACGTTTAGCGGTGATGGCGTTGACTGCAACGCAGGTGATAAAGCTATCAGAACAAACGACACATTTACTGGTGATTTCACACTTACTTATACTCAAACCACCGGACAATATCTGATTATTGGCGTTTATGACATTGCCGAAGATGGAACATTTGTCTCGACTGGACAAGGACACGGGGGCATGGGCTCCATGACTAAATCTTGGTATTGGGAATACAACGCCAACGGTCAAACGGTCTATGGGGGAGAGAATCAAAGTGCGGAAACTATAGCTGATGGTTC
>Ga0098033_1000058_pt1 | contig 77844 bp, 57 predicted proteins | sample 1_EtaG_FD_75049 | JGI IMG/M metagenome (GOLD analysis project Ga0098033, IMG submission 75049) | Marine viral communities from the Subarctic Pacific Ocean - 1_ETSP_OMZ_AT15124 metaG | ecosystem: Environmental > Aquatic > Marine > Oceanic | place: Pacific Ocean | collected 2015-01-07
CTCAAATACTCAGCAACACCCTGACCAGCTGGATTACTAATTATTTCATAATTTGTAGAAGACCCCGTGTGAACAGGAATTGTTTGGCCGAATACAGTATTAGCAGAAAGAGACAAGCCTGACGGCAGGCCTTCGTTAGAAAGGCCTTTATCATTTGAAGTATGCGCTTTTCCCGATAACTTCTTGAGGGAAATTAATCTTTCTGTTTTTGCATCAAACGCCATTATTCCCTCTTATCATGACCATGATATTGTTATTCCAGTAATATTACCCGTCCAAGTTTTGTCTGCAACAATTTTTATGAGTATGTACTCATTGGCACCGACTGACTGGGTGCCAAATGTCGCATCATTGGCTGCATTCAATGAGTTATCCAAAGAACCCACAAGACATCCGTCGTCGTCGTCGTTTTGTCCGGTAGAAAACGCAGCTGCTAAATCCATCCAGCCTGTCTCGAACGCTGCGCTTGTTTGGGGTATTTTGGCATGAACTCTAAGCTTATTGCTACTTGACAACGTAGTACCCGCGGAGACAATCGTACCTGTTCCATTAATTGTAATACTAAAGTTTGTTTTCGATCCACCAGATGTATTCTGAAACCATCTTATGTATTCTCTAGTTGCATTTGAAACTGCAGAGTAATTGGGATTTCCTGATGGCGATGCAAGTGTTCCAGAATCGCCTCTTGATCTGAAGTCTCCGCTATTGCCCGTGTTTGCCGGCGCAACAAGGCTGCTATTATATACAGCTAATCCAGTATTGTGGCCTGCGTCAGCACCGTTCATATCCTCTGTGCTATCCCAGTCATTTGATCCACCACTAACTGCTGCTTGATTTGCATATGTTACAGACTGAAGTCGTTTTGACTCGCCGGTGAAACTTTCTACGAGCGCTGTGGAGTTATCAGTTGAAGTAAATACCAAAAGTGTGTCTGATGTAGTTGTTGATGATGTTGTATTTCCATGTATTGGATGGTGAATTCTTGCGCTAGCAGCCACTGTATAAGAAGTTGCCCCCGGTACAGAAGATGCTTGCCCAAAGCTAAGTGTTCCAGTGACATAAAGCTTACGATCATATGCATCTGAAACTGACACATCTAAATTGGGCAGTGCCATTGTTGTTGCTGAAACACTGCCGTTTGACACACCGGAACCTGTTACGTGAATCGACGAGATTGAGCAGTTTGTAGATGTTGGAAATGAAATTGCACTTGAATTTTCACTATAAATGTATTTATAAACATTTGAACCTGTTACTACAAAGTCAGCCTTGGGTGACACAAAATACTTAATGCCCGATTGCGAATACTCAGAAGCTCCTCTAAAGTTTACGATGCTTCCGCCTGCAACTGTTGGCGTGGCTGCAGCGCCGTCAGTGTCATTTACCCACTCAGCGTATGTTGACGTCTTTTGTGTGCCTGTTACTTCGTGAATAACTCTTACGTAGTTATGGCCTTTTCGCTGATTGGCCGCTTTGACTGTCCACGTTCCTGTTCTATACCAGCGCGTCCACTCAGGAATTTCATTAGTATCCCTAGAGACTGAAGCTACTGATATATTAAACCCGGAAGTGCTAGCGCCGGTGGTATCTGAATTGGCTACGAAATTATTATTAAGATCGAATGTGTGAATTACACTTCCGTTAACTTCTAGCTTGAGAGAGCCTGTATGGGCATTTCCTCCGCCCCATGCATTTGCAACGTAATTGTTGCCAGAGGATGACACCTGTTCATTGAGCTCTCCTGACATGTTTGTAGCTCCATCAAACACACCACGTCGATTTCCAGATAAATCATAATCTGCATTGACATTGACAGCAGAGAAACCTCCTGATGTATCAACGTTTGTGTATCCTGCTAGTGCTAAAGACGATCCGTAGGAAAGAGAACCATCGACGCCAGAGTTATTACAATCAATTTGACTCAAGTCTGGTGCTGCGTTAATCGACCCTTCAACACCGAACGCTACAGTTATTGTATCCAAGTAGCCCGTCCAGCTGTCATCAGCTTCGATCTTCATCACGACCCACTCATTATTTCCGATTGAGGCGGTTCCAAACGAAACATAATTTGTTGCTGATGCTAGAGACGTGTCACCCGCGCCTCCAGATGGTGCAGCGCCACCGGCTCTATTTGTGACAGCATTATAAGAAAAAGCAGTGAATGCATCAAGCCATTCAGACGTGGAAGGATGCTTAAAAAATACTCTGCAACGCGCATTTGATCCAACTGCAGTATCTTCTGCAACTAAAGTTGCACCACTACCAACAGTGACCCAAGATAAATTATTAACTGCAGCGCCTGATGTATTCTGAAATTTTCTATAATACGTTCTTAGACCGTCTGAAGTACCTGAATAGTCTGGGTTACCTGCATCTGGGCCGTTGGCATATTGAAAATTCCCACTATTTCCACCACCTGCAGTCTTATACAAGCGACCGATATAAACTAGCAAACCATCTTCATGACCAGTATTAGATCCTGACATATGCTTTGTTGAGTCCCAATCATTTGAGCCCCCGGTAACTGCAGCCTGATTATCATATGACCCACTCTGTGTTCTGTATGTTTCTGACTGAAATGTCTCACTTAGCGCGGTTGACGTATCACTAAGGTTATACATCAAGATGTTAGAAACCGAAGAACTTCCCCCATTTGACAAATCTGACTTTAACGGATGCGTGACAGTTACATTTGCTGTAACAGAGCCCCCGATCATATAGTTAGATGTAAGCCCATTAGATGCAGTTACGTGAAGCGTCTTTGTGTGATCTTCTCCACCGCCAGTATTTATAGTAGGCTTTGCCTGCGATGATAATGTTAACGCTTGACCAGAATTAGTTCCTCCGAATGATCTTGCAAAAGATATAGCTGTGGTATCATAAACGTACTTGTACGCATTTGTTACTCTTGTCTTATATGTGATTGTTCCGCTTCGATAATATTCTACCCCTGAAAGACTAATACTTCCAGAACCTACAAACGTTATGCCGTTTCCTGCAGCTGCTAATGCATCAGAATTATCATCATTCACCCACTCGATATAGTTTGTTGTTTGGGTTGACCCTGATCTTGCGTGAAGCACTCTAGCATGATTCCAGCCGCGGCGTTGATCTGCAGTGTGAACTTTATATTGTCCTGTCCTGTGCTTAAAGCTAGCAAATGACGAACCATTCTCAAATGTGCCCGTAGTAGCCAAAGATAGCGTTATAAAACCTGAACCGTTTCCATTAACATGTGTTCCAGATCCATTTCCTGAACCTCCTGTACCTGTGCCGTCGGCGGCTAAATCAATTTCATACGACTTTGTACCATTGATCCAAAGTTGAAGAAATCCTGAATCTGCATCGCCAAATGAATTTACAGGATAATTTTCTCGATCGTTGCTATCATAAGCATTTTGAGATATATCTTCGTTTAGTTCACCAATAATATTAGTAGCACCTGTAAAAACAGCTGCTCTTAGATTATTACCTGACGTTGTTGTTTCATACGTTCCATTGACATCTACAGCAGCAGCAATCCCAGCAGAAGCAGCAACTGAAACATATGCGGGTGACGCAGATCCCTGGTCGTTTGCTACGCCAAAAGATAGTTCAACATCAGTTCCATCACTATTTACGTCAATGTCATCTAGCGAAGGTGCAGGTGGTGGCGCAAGAGCCTTGAGAACCTCGTTGAATCTATCAACTACTGTCCCAACTGTTGTTGTAGTAGTAAAATCAGTGTATAGGCCGTCTGTGTATGAGCCGTCTTCGGCCGGGCCAATTGTCACGCCCTGCTTACCAGTAATTGTGCCTGATACTGTTAAGCTTCCTGAAACGAGCAAATTGCTTGTTGCAACTTCATCAACCTCTATAACTTGTTTTTCTGCGTATAAAGTTCCAGAAACAACGACGTCGCCTCCAAAGACTGATGCGCCTGCTATACCTGATTCTTTTGAGTTAATTGCGCCGCTAATAAACAGCACAGTATCGTTACCCAGTATTAGGCCGCTTCCTTCTACAACACCGGAGCCCGTTTTAAAAAGAAGATTTGTGGGTTCGAAGCCCCCGTAAGCATTCGATGATTGTAAAACACCAACTGATCCCGAAGATTCGGTAACTCTAACTGCAGTCATAAATTAACTCAACTAACTTAACAAGTACAAAGATGTACTAATTCTAATTATTATTTTCAAACAATAAATACCTACTTTAAATCTTGTAAAATTGTATTTATGTCTAAATTTGCGCAGTCGATCTTGTTTCTAGTCACATGATAGTGGCTTGTGAACCCTTTGAACCTTGCTGCTGCAACAGAAGTTGACACCTTCATTAAAGTGTTTCCGTCTGTATCAAGCGGACACTTATACGGAATATCAAATGCATTATGACATGCTTCCCATAAAGCCTTAAGTGCCTCAATTTGAACTGGATAGAAGTCTAAGAATGGCTTCATCGACCTTCCATGCACTGACGCTCCTTCAACTAGCGGCCTCTCACCGAAACCATGTTTAACATACCAATCCTGATACTTTGTGTAATACGCATTTGATATCTCGACGCCTATTGATGAAAGATTAACCTTTCGATTTCCTGCATGCCAGCACGCGTGGTTCATATCAACCATCTGATATATTGTGCCATCGTTGTCTATACAAAAATGAACTGACACACCGCGCTTATTTAGTACCTTCGCGCAGGACTCAGAAGAAAGACAAACATCCCAGTGATTAACAAACGTGTCTATCTTTCTCTTTTCGAAGTATGGTGTGTATGAACCATTCGATCTAAACCCACCGTCATCTGACCATAGCACAACTTTTGGCCAATTAATACTTACAAAATTTCCCTGATTAACTATAAATGACTCATCTTTTTCTTTCGGGCAATAAGTCTTATACTCGCTTATATTGCTCTCTCTTTCAGTGTATATTCTTCTATAAGTTGTAGGTCCACATAGGCCGTCGTCAGTTATATCATGTGTCCTCTGCCACACTTTAATAGCTGCTACTAAATCCTCATCAAACTCCTTCTCTCCAAACCACTCGGGCAACCACCCAAGTTTAGATGATGAAGCTTGGTTGTAAAATACCTTATCCATTGATGCTCCTTTTCGTAATAGCATCAATAAATATCACCGAGCAGGAATTAAATTTTTATCATACGAACTCAATGTCAACATTTATTGCAACATTAAACTTTGGTACCCTTATATGATTTGTAAGATTTATTTCCTTACACTCATCTGAGTCTAAGTACCAATCTGCATGACCGTTCGCATGGATCTTCTTTATAAAATAGTCGTCAGGCTTTCCAATGTTTCTAGCCATCATACGATACACTTTCTCATTCAATCGAGTTGTCTCGTCAGCATTTGACCTCAGCTCTTCAACTTTTCCAAACTGTCCTGAAGAAACATCATGGATCATCACTGTTGAGTCTGGATCCATGAATCTCATTCCTTCTGCACCGAATGAAAATAAAAGTGCTCCACATGACATAGCTTTCCCCTGAACAATTGTAGCGACAGGAATCTCTGCCTGTTTAATTGTTGATACCATTGACATCAGTGAATAAACCTGACCTCCGTATGAATCAATTACAATTGGAATGACCTTTTGTCCTGTGTTGTGTGCTAAAGACATCTTATTTCTAAACTCTTGAGCAGACTCCTCGTCAAACTTATTAACTGTCACAATCACAGGAGAGTTGTTTAATTCAACTTCCTTTATCTGCGGTGATACTTCAAATTTCCATAACATTATATTTCTCCAACTATGCTAACCACATTTTGCATGACCGCAAGACTTACAAGTGATACAGCCTTCTTGGTAAACAAGACCGTCTTGGGCACCGCACTTGATGCAATCCTTGTCACCCCCGATTGTGCCATCCTTGATATGCTTTTTCAAACATCTTGCTATAACCTTACTAAAACAAAATAGATCGGCATCCTTATCTTTCTGAAGCTGTTCTACTACATACTGAATTGGTGCACCGTGTCTTAATGCAAGAGATATTGTTCTTGTAAATGACGAATGGTTCGGATTATCAAATACTGTAATGATATCCTTAATAATAAATTCATCACCATTTTTTCCCACGCTTAGATCATATTTTGAATCAACAGACTTCCGAGGTCTTCTTCTAATCTTGCCATACTTGTATTTTCTTGGTATTTCAACATACTCAGATCTTCCGCCAATCACTTCATACGGTCGACCATTCATTAATCCAATGAGAATTGTCCAAGCCTCACCTTTGATATTAGCTTGATGTATCTCACAGTCAAGAACTTCTGATCGTCTTGGTGCTGAATTATCTTCGAATAACAGTTCTCCCTTTGTCTTTGTGACTGTATTCTTATCAACGAGTACTCCAGACCTGCACCCATCGCGATACACAGTCACACCCTTACAACCGCTTTTCCACCCTGCCATGTAAACTTTCTTTACAGTCTCTATATCAGCATCAGCCGGCAGATTTGTTGTATTTGAAATTGCATGACAAACCCATTTCTGCGCTGCTGCTTGCATTTTCACCTTATTAACCCAATTTATCTCGCTAGACGTTGAACAATTATAAGGGCTCATTTCAACAAGCACTTGATTTCTCTCATCGTTTAATCGATCTTCTGACTTCCATACATTCTGTATCGTTTTAATCCATTCTTTAAACTTGTGGTGATACACTACAAACTCAGTCCACTTATCACCACTGTCATCAATAAAATCAACTGTCGCTGTTTCATCGTTTGGATTAATCTTCTTTCTTCGCATGTAATGCAGCATGAAAGCCGGCTCGATACCCGATGTCGTCTGTGTTAAAACAGAAACTGATCCTGCTGGCGCCGTGGTTGTATTAGCAATATTCCTACGACCATACTTTTTATAATCACTTGCTCTTTTAGGAAGCAATTCTTTTATTATCCTTGACACAAACTTATGATCTAGCTCCTTGTCTAAATCAAAAACTGGAAATGCGCCTCTCTCCTTTGCTAACTGAATCGAAGACTCATATGAATTAACTGCTAACCACTTATATATTTTTTCAGTAATATCAATTGATTCATCTGACCCATACATTATTCCTAGCATTGCTAGCGTATCGCCAAGACCGGTTACACCCAACCCAGTTCGTCTACCTTTTACAGCAGCTGTCTTAATATTCTCCCAAAGGTCTACTTCAATTTGCTTAACAGACATTGGTTCTGGGTCATCTTGTATCTTAGCTATAATCTTATCGATCTGTTCAATCTCTAAGTCTATCATATCATCCATCAGACGCTGTGCTTTTTGAACAATTTCTGCAAACTTTCTATAGTTAAAAGTTGCTTTTTCCTTCCACGGAATCTTAACAAAAGAAGTTAAATTCACAAGCATTAGACGACAGCTGTCGTAAGGTGATAAGATGATTTCTCCGCATGGATTTGTAGATGTTGACCCAAATCCTTTATCTGAGTAAATATCTGACGGTGTCATCTCTTTTGCTGTGTCCCAAAACAATATTCCGGGTTCCGCAGAAGCGTGTGCAGACTTTATTATTTCATGCCAAAGTGCTTTTGCGTCAACACTCTCTGTGATCTTTGGTGAAACACTATCAACTGGCCACTGTAGCTGAAATTCTTCACTATTTTTAACAGCATTCATGAAATCATCTGTTAATCTGATTGAGATATTTGCGCCTGTCACTTTTGTAATGTCACGTTTAATCTTTATAAAGTCTAGAATCTGAGGGTGGCGAACTGATATCGTCAGCATTAACGCGCCTCTGCGGCCTCCTTGTGCCACCTCGCGTGTAGAATTAGAGAATCGTTCCATGAACATTTCAATTCCGTCTGTCGTATTAGCAGCATTTGAAGTTATCATGCCCTTTGGGCGAATTGTTGATATATCAAATCCCACACCGCCTCGTCTTTTCATAATTTGAACTTGCTCTTGATCTGTCTTTAAAATTCCACCGTAGCTATCATGAGGCGGATCGATCACAAAGCAGTTAGACAGTGACTGAATTTTTGTGCTGTTCCCTATCCCACTCATAGGTGAGCCTTGCGGAACTATATACTTGAAATTCTTTAACAGCGAGTAAATTTCTTCTTCAGACATCGGATTGTCATATTTTGACTCAATTCTAAAGAACTCTCTTGAAAGCCTCTCATGCATGTCATCAGGAGTAAGCTCTAAATAAAGGCCTTCGTCATTTTTTAACGCATACTTTCCAAGGAAAACGCTAACTGCCAGCTCATCACCTTTAAAATATGCTAAGCTTTTTTCAAAAGCTTCTTCATATTTATACATGCGTGTACCTCACTATTTACTTTCTGTAATCTCTTTCCATTTAGATTTTAACATGTCTTTAGTGTTTGTATTATGACTAGTCACTAAATCTACGACACTTAACTCTCCTGGATCATCAATTACATTTATTTTTGATCTTGAGCAATCAATTCTAATTGGGAATAATATTCCATCTCTTCCCGCACGATTTTTTGCAATAAAAAGCCTGCCTGCTCCGGTGGATTTTTCTAAAGGTTTCCGCGACAAAGAGATAACAACATCAGCGACCATTGCCTTTCCATACGCTTCTGACATGTTCTCAAGCCCAACAATATCAGACTTAGCTGAGTCTCGATTTGCCTGACTTGCTGTCCACACTGGAATATTCATCTCCATAGCAAGATTTCTTAATTCTTCATAAATTAATTTCAATTCGTGCCTGAGTGAGTCGTAACTGCGAGTTGATCTCATGATGTCAGCATAGTCAATTATTATTAAGCTAGGTACGAAATCTTTCATTGATAACTTTTCAATATGATTTCTAATTGTCACTATACTTGCTGAACCTGTTGGATACTGTTTAATTATCAGTCTTCCATAGTCATTTTCTTCGTAATGTTTTAAAACTAGATCTTTTTTATCTATAACATCAGATGACGTTATGTCACACAGATTGCTGTCATATCTAATACCTACAGCATGCTCTGTAAGTTCAAACGTGTAGTGCACAACGTTCTTTCCGAGACGGAGCGCTTCAGCACCCATGCTTACAAGATAGTGAGACTTTCCAACGCCAGTATTCGCAGTCACAACACCAATCTCTCCCCGGGCTAGCCCTCCGTTAAGCACGTCTCGTTTGTCTAGTTGAGGTATTCCTGTCGGGCATGTTACTCGACTTATCTTTGCAAATCTTGCTTCATAGTCATTGAAAAAGTCATGACCTGTAGTTGAGGGTGAGCCCTTAAAGACTGCATCTTTCATGATGCTAAGAACTGCTTCGTAATTCTCAGATGTGATTGCCTTAACACTATCTTCTAGCGCTTGCTGTAATGACTGCTTCTTACAGAAGTCAAGAGTCTTATCTTTGACGTAATTTATGTCACCGATATTCGGTGATGACTTCACTCTTGACAGAAACTCAACAACTTGCTCACGCAAGATAGCATCGTTCCCCTCTGTTAGCTCATCACGAATAATTGACACTAATAAGTTTAGTGTGGGAAAGTTTTTATACTTCAAGTAAAAACCAAAAAATCTGTCGCACAGGTACTGAAGATATTTCAACTCAAAATACTCATGAGTCATGAGCTCAACCATCTGTGCAGCCCAGTTATGATCTATCAAAAGACCCTGGAAGATCTTCTCTTGAAAACCCCTCCCGTACTTAGAGAAGTGGTTAACATTGCTGTCTGACATTATCCTTCCTTTTTTAGCTGTAAGAATATTTTATTACATGTCAATAGATCAATGCCTCTTATTCCGCATTGATTAATTAGCCTATGCGCTTCTATATTTTTCCATGAAAGTTCATAGTTTTCAATCTTTTCATCTATTTTTTTAATTTGAAAATGAGACAAATTATTTGTGTCCAGTAGCACAAGCTTCCAGTTTCTCTTGATCAGGCTGTCAGATTCAATTACTCTTTTAAAGATTAATCGTTTACTATTTTTTGATGCTGCTCTTGAGTCTTCGAGAAGCGTATTGATTTCGTAAGTGTCGCTTGATAAAAACTTTTCAAAGCACTTCGATAGGCTTTTAAATCCCACACCCTTTACACCAGGAATATTATCTGATCTGTCACCAACAACACACTTTGCAAGGCAAAAATTGTTAGGGTGGATGTTAAAACGATCGATCACTTTTTGATTATTGACAAATGCCTTAAGTGTGGGTGACCATACTATAGTGCCCTTATTGATCAATTGATAAAAATCATGATCAGACGACACAATAATCTTTGTTTTGTCTTTGAGCTTATACTTACAAAGATATCCGATTGCATCATCTGCTTCTGCGTCATCTACGTAAATTTGAACAACTGGTGCTAGTGATAGAAGTGCTATCAGTGTCTTGACTTGGTAATTTCTATTTTCATACGTGTCAGGGATATCTTCATAGTATCTGTTGAGTTTCTGCGGTCGGCTTCCCTTCTTATAATCACTGTATAAGTCACGCTTTCTTTTTGATCCACCGCCTTCCCAGATTACATAAACCTTCTCAGGTCTACACCTAACAATTAAGCTCGAAAGATTATTAAAGAATCCAACGACACCTCCAACCTGATCACCGTTCTCAGACATCGATGGGTGTGCTATATAATGACGCATGAAAAGATTGATTGCGTCGATAATAAGAACCCTATCTTTAATCATCGAACGATAGCTCTTCAGCCAGTGACTTCATCTCTTCGTATGACTCAGGATCAATATCAATAGACTCTGGGCTTTCCATCTTTTTAACAAGTGCTGTGTCAATCAGGCCGTCGATAAACGAGCTATACTCTGGGTCGTTCATCACTAGATTAAAATTACTTTTTCTAAATTTTTTCTCTATGATGAGCTCACCAGTATTTGTATCAACAACTTCTAGTTTCTTCCACTGGCCTGAGCCTGTCAAAGTTACTAAGTGATCATCAACATCAGCAGCACCATATTTGCGAAGCATGTCAAATATCTCCTCATGCTCAACAATTCCTTTACCGAAGTGTATCTGAAAGTTTGCTGTTCTGAATGGTGGTGACACTTTGTTCTTCACTGTCTTTGCTGAGACTTGAATCCCTATCACATCATCACCTTCCTTTATCTGTTGACCGGCTCCCAGTTTGATTCGTATTGATGAGTGGAAAGGAATTGCCTTTCCTCCTGGTGTTGTGGTTGGATCTCCATACATCACGCCTATCTTAGTTCTGGTCTGGTTTAGTATCACGAACAGTGAGTTAGTCTGACCGATAACTCCCGTTATCTTTCTCATTCCCTTAGAAATTGCCCTGGCTTGCAGGCCAATTGACTCCTTATCATAATCACCTAGCAACTCTGCTTTAGGCGAAGATGCAGCAACTGAATCCCAAATAATAGTCACAGGAATATCCTTGTCTAGGGCCTTGGCTTTCATAATCGTCTTTTCTGCGATAGACAATACCTCTTCTGTGCAGTGGGTATCAACATACACAAATCGTTCTGAGACATCGACACCAAGCATCCCTAGATTCTCAACTGATGTTGCGTTCTCTGTGTCAATATACACAATAACGCCTCCCATCTTTTGAGTGCTTCTAGCAATTTGTGTGGCTATATGCGACTTTCCGATAGACGGTGGTCCGAATATCTCAATAATCCTTCCCTCAGGAAGGCCTCCGTTTGCCCTGTTTGAGCATATATAATCTAATAGTCGGCTTCCTGTGCTTATCCACCTCCTAACATGCGTAGGGCTTTCATCAACTGCTAGATTATACGCGACTCTAGCACCCTGTTCTTTATTAAGTGACTTAATAAGATCTCTTGTAAAGTCGTCAGACATTGCTAACCTCCTGCAAATATTATATTACAAAAAGCCCTAATTTTCAAATAAAAATCCCGGATTTCTCCGGGATTTCATTTCAAAAGAGGCGCTTATCTGCTAGTCCATAAGATCAGCAAATGCGTCATCTAAGCTACCATAGCTCCCAGACTTCTTAGACGTTTCGTTAACTGTCGTTGTGTCGTCATCTTCAGTCTTTGTAGTCTCACTGTTTGTGCTCCACTCAGTTCCCTCAGTATTCTCTTCACCGTTTAGCCAGTTGTTCACAATAGCGCTGAGCTCATCGTAAGTCTTGCAAGTAAAAAGTCCGTCTACTTCCGGGATGTTTCCGAGCCACTCTTCTGCCTGTGTCGTGTCTTGACTGAGTGCTGTAGCTTTCCCTCGAGGTGTAACCTCTGTCATCGCCCACTGTTGCCCAGGATTCTTGCTGCAGTACACCTTCACGTCCCTTCCTGATGTCGGGTCTGTAATATCACCATAGTCCTCATCTAGCATGAGCGTCAATAGCTTCTGATACACTGTCTTTCCAAATCCCCAGATCTGCGGTCCTTTGTCTTCCTCACCTCGCACAACACATGCAGCGTAGATCCGCATCTTCGGATATAGCTTCTTGGCCATCTCATACGACTCCTTAGTCCCTTCATCTCGCAGCTTGTTGATCAGCTCCTGGATTGGGTCTCTCTTGCCAAATTGTGACGGGGCCAGAAGGCCTCGTTGTCCTGGAATGTTATAATAGAACTGCAGCTCCTTAAAGGGCTGACCGTCGTTATCAGGAAAAGAAAGTAGACGCACAGTGTGCTCCTCTCCCTCTACTGGTTTCCACATTGAGCTACGATTTCTCGTATTCCCACTCAATCTCTCAAGCTTGCGCTTGATTGCTTCAAAATCAATTGCCATTTGTTTCTCCGTTAATGTTTAAATTGCAATATATAGCGTGTATTGCATCATCATAATACACTAAAATAGAGAAATATACAAAATCTATTTAAATTTTATTTGACCTAAAGTTGTATGCGCCCAATTCTGATTTTCTGTAACGTTATATATGTCAGCATCTTTCCATCTTTTCCTACGCTCATGCTCAGACTCATATCCGCCCGATGCTTTCTGTCCCATTGGCACAGCGACACCTGGGACTCCGCCGGCCATTGCCTGCTCGTCTATGTCCTCGTCTATGTCCTCGTCTATGTCTTCGTCAATTTCACGAGACTCATTCTTATCATCTAGTTCTTTTAAAAATATCCTTAAACACTGTGTGTCTAGAGACTCAGAGACTGTCTTGTCATACGCACTTGATACCTGTGACATGAACTGATCGTATGGTAACGATTCTGGCTCGTTGAGTGCCTTCCCCATAAACCCCGTAATAACTTGAGAAGTGGGTGGAGCTTCTGATGAAACAGACTCATAAAATTCTCCAAGTCTACGCATCGATCGGTTTGGGCTCATTAGCAGTGCCATAAAAATTGGACCTCCTTTCTTTTCAATATCATCAACATCCTCGACGTCACCGCTAAGAACTAGACCAAACAGGCTCTCAATAATACTATAATACTTTGTTGTCAGTTCAAAGATAAGTCTTTCAATGGGTACCATCTCTGCTAAGAATCCGCCTAACGATGATGCTAGATTCACACCCCCTTCTACAGCTGCGCCGCCTGCGCCAACTGTCGGTGCTGCAGCTGCTGCAGCGACAGGCGCTGCAATTAAACTATCGTATGCTTGGATCAATGTTACTATAAACGACTTGATATTAAAAAGAAGATCATTGAATCCCGACTCAAGCTGTGCTCTGTCGTCTAGATTAGTCATTGCAACCTTCTGAAGTATTGTGTCCCACTCTGCTTCTGATTCACTTGATAGTGCTGCGGCGAATGAATCCTCAGGCACATCAAGATACTTGATTACATCATTTGAGACTTTTCTGAATCTTAGTATTCCAGAGGTCAAGTATATGCTTCCTGCGATCGCATCGAGGACAGGTACTGAAAGTAATACAGCCTTTGTCCCAGACTTGAGCGCTCTGCCCCCATACTTCAACACATTTGCAGCGCTATCTAAGTACTCATATTCCTCACTAATCGCATCGAGCGTCTTCATTAACTCGTACCCTCCGATGCCTCTTTCTCTTTTTTGTAGAATGTCGTCACTCATTTCTTCCTCCTCTTCCTCTTCCTCTTCAGCATAATCAACAGGAACTTTTTTACTTGACATGTAAGAAGAGAAACCGGCGTCTGCACCAGTTAGCCCTAAATTCTTACCGTGATAAAAGTTTCCACCTGGCCCATATAGTTCAGATAGCTTCTTATTCTTTCCATGCATAATAGTAACTATTCAGAAAGCAAGCAAACTTCAACAGGAATTGTTATATTTGAATAATCATCATAGACATGGCCTATACTCATCACGCTGTCTACATCATCTTTTTTAACAGACACAGTCATACTATCGTGAACAAAAAAGCAGGGTCTTAGGCTTAAATCATTTATCAAGTTGGAAAAAGCTAAGCTACAGTAATCAACAGAAGATGACTGGATCCAATAATTTACCAAACTATTATCAAAACATATGGGTCTGCCATAGTAGTTGTAGATCACGCCATTCTTTTCAAACTCTTCCTCAAGGTAGCTCTTGAAGGCTTCTATCTGAAAGTATTCCTTTATCTTCCTTAAGTCTGAAAAGGTGCACCGTAGCATGTTCTTCGACGTTGTATCTTTAGCACCATACATCACAGATAGAATCCCACGCTTGAAGCGTGCCCTATCGTTTATCTTCATCCCTAGATGCTCCGCGATGTCTGCATACACATCTTCACAACTTACTTTCCTCCCGAGGGACTTTAAATAAAAATTTGGCTCACAAGACTTAAGATCGATCTCAATGAGGACACAGTCATCTTCAGCAGGCTTAAGCTGCTTTCTTTTCTCTTTTGATAGCGTGAGAAAGTTGAATCCTTCTGTGATGCTCGTTCGTCCTGTCACAGATGCGTGGTTATACGAAGGAACCTCTAAGATGTTACCGCCTAGATACACAGGAGTTAATTCCTGGTAGGTCTTAACACGCCTCTGATATAAACCACCATAGTAAGATGTAAGTAAATTCTGGCTGTACTGGAGCTGCTTCTTGAGGTACTCAAAGTACGCCCTATTCGATGTCTTATCGACCATGAGATCCCAACGGACCTTATCATTCTCATGTATATTCAAGTGGCTTGACATAGGCTCAAAGTACTCTGCACACGTCTTTATAGGAGCAAGCTTTGATATAACCCTTATCATATTCATCGTGCTCACATCTGTGTGTGCTCCGTCCTCATTTAGATCGATGTCTAGATCAACAGCTGCAGGAACATACCTGTTGCTGACAGATATCGTCTTTATCTTGCTTATCTCAAAACTCTTATCCATTCTAAGGTGCTTGATCCGGGCCGTCCATTATTTCCTTCGTCTTCTTGATGAGATTATTTCTGAATGATCTTACTGCACCCTGGTTGGCTGCAACTAACTCAAGATTTGTCGTGAACTGTCCTGCTTCAAGATGATGATTAACTGACTTCACCACGTAGAGATTGTCAAGTGATGTGTCTGTGTTAAAGTCTATGAACACGTTCTCTGCCATGAACATAGTTGGCATTCCCATCATGTTCACAGACACTGTGCCTGGAAACAGAAGGACCTCATCAAAATTTGTCGGTTCCTCGTTTGCTCCTGTCTGTGACTTTATCATGTCTCCGTAGGCCTCGACCATGAGAACATTTGCTAACTGACCTGACGTGTTTCCTGCGACCTGTATTGAGTTTATCGTGCCCGTAGAGGCACCGTAAGTTATGCTAGGATACGCTCTCTTCAGGAACGCTTTCACCTCGCCAAATGTCATGTCTGTGATCGCTTTAGTGACCTTTGTATTTGGACTTGGTTCGACAGATGACTTAGACTGAGTACCCACCTGTGGGTCTAATTCAGGACTTCCCAGTATCTCTCCTGTTGCCCCCTCGTACACGCCTGCTGCCATAGAGAGTGTGGAAGGGTTCGACACTGCTTCCTCATCGTATATGTGCACACGTAGGATGCTCCGGTCTACCTTAAGACCGTCACTTGCTACTAACTCTTTCTCTTTAAACCCCATATCGAACTTCTTGTTGCCACCTGAACCTAACTCTACCTCGTCAGTCTTAGCAATTACAGGAACGACCTCAAAAAACATCGATATGTTCGGTCTAACAAATTTCACTTCAGAAGCTATATTGACACCGTCGAGGCCTCCGTAAATCTTCTCTAACGAACTCTCCATCCCGGCTTTGAATGCATCCGACAGCTCTTGTCGATACTCTGAGACAGCCCTAGTAGCATTAGCACTGTCACCTAATGTGGCATTGCCCAGTTCTTTATAATAAGCAGTGGCCGCTGTCTCCTGATCCTCTGTTGACAGATCCTTGAACTTAGTTAGTGCTTCATTGAGACCTTTGAAACCGTACACTAGTGCGTTTTTGTCTCTCACTATTCTTTCCATGACTCCAAAAAAGCCGCTGATTGTAAGACGGCCTGACTCATTAGCCAGGAGCTTGAACATGTCTTTCTCTAACCGCTCATACTGTATTGGGAAGCTGGCAGTTGTGTGCTTTCTTGCACCGCCAGCGTGGTGATTCATTGGATAGAACATCAGCTGGACCTCATCGTAAAGACCGCATGTTGCTAGTGGGCTACCTATAAAAACTGTCGCTAGTTTTCCCATTGTCACATATGTCGAGGTGGCGTCGCCAGCCTCGCTCTCTTGTCTTTGCAAAGTCCCAATCGAAGGAAACGGACTTCCTATGTCTAGCGCTTTTGGACCTTTTGCTGGATCAACTAATGTGTCTGTGTCATCACACTCAGACACAAAGCTTAAAGTAAATGGATCTGGCGTCAGCTTCAAGCTGTATAACTTACAAAAAAGTTGTTGAGTTGCATTTGTTGTTTCCTCTCCGACGAACGCATCTTTCTCTAAACTTGATCCCACGTCAGGCTCAAGAGGAAGCTTAAGCAATCGTGCGCATGCATTAACAACATCATCTTTCTTACCTGTTGTCATAGCTTCATAAAACCCTGGCTTTCCGTCAATGGGTCCGACAAGTTCCTTCTCATAGTGGATCATAGCCACAGGTGACTTTGCTGTTCTTTGGCGCGCTTTTAAAATTTGTCTAACTTCAGGAATTGTATTCTGGATACCTGCCTTGGGATCTCCGGTCTGGGCGCGTACATAGTTTTCCAACGCTCTATCAATATAGTCCTTAAATATGAACATGGGAGAGTGTATGCCACATGCAGCTGGAATAGTCTTGGACTCATTGATCCCAGAGCACGCAAGTTTGATATTGATGTCAACTGTATTTCCGCCACCGAAGTTATAGTCTGAACCGTGGACTGTGTACATTCCTACATCACGTAACGCATCCAGATAATTCCCCAAAGTGTTATTTGATGTGGGCCCTGCGTCTGGATGTGTCCATCCGTACTCAACCCTTATCTTTGTCGTGGCGAACTGGTCTGTGGCAAGAAGGGGTGCTAGGTCTTTTAATCTACTCCTGTCGTGGAGTGTCAGTTTCAAAGAGGCCACCTTAGAGGCCATGATTCCGTATCCCGCTCCAGAAATTGATACAATTAAGGAGTTCAGCGTCAAGAACGGTGCTATTGGATCAAGGACAGGTGACACGTTAAATGGGTTTCCAGCATCCTTCATGAGATAGTCGAATGACCCAGCACCGTTGATGTTCGCGTTCGCCATCATCTGTGGCGCTGTGAAGATGTCCATGTAACCGTGATCTATCTTTAAATTTGTATCTTGCATCTCAAAAAAATCAGGCGGGCCGTCTGCGCTCGTAGGCTTATACAAATCTCCGCCGAGGATAGCCTCGTCGAGGACAAAGTCGTCTCCAGTACCTTTCTTTAGGAATTTCATGAACGCAACGTTGCTTAGCTTATTATACATTTTGTTCTGATTCATTTTCTGTGTAGTTATAATAAGATTTATATATGGTGAGCAACGTGACATCTCAAGAGGCGTTATCGCATTAAAGAATACAGATGAGTGATTTGACCTCTTTGAACTCATATTAAGTTTTGAGTGTTTCATCACGTAAGCTGCAAGACTTGGTGTGCTGTACCTGTGTGGATCTGACACATCGTATAGATTTGTTAGAGGACTTTCCCACGTGATATCAGCTAAATTTGTAATGTTATGAGTGAAAATGGCCCTGGCTTCTTCATCCTTACCCTCTTTTGTGGTTGTGTCATCATCTGGCTCCTTCGGAGCCCTCTTAAGCGATTCGCGGTGCATCGACGCCATACATGCATGAAGACTGACTGCGTCTGTTGTGCTAACAGCCATAGCAGAAGTTGAAATTTCAGACTCTTCTATCTTATCTGTGTAGTGTGCTCTATTGAACACATCTCTCTCGTACGTTGTCTCAAATGCACCCATATCCACATTTGTGTGATATATCTCTATATACTTCTGTATGTTATCAGGAATGGGAAGCTTCTTAACAGCTTTTCCTGTCGTCACATCAAAAGTGAAGAACGCGCCTGTTGTCCTGTCGAGGATCCTCGTACCTATCTCCTTGAAAATAGCCTCCTCAGCTGACACCTCTGAGTTTGTTAACGCCTCCATCCGCGTTCCGAACACATCTGTGCCCATTCCATACGCGAAGAGCTGGTTATTCAGGCCTCCTCCTGTTATGAACCCCTCAAACTCATTAATGGCGTCTAGAAGAAGCTCGTAGCTCATATTATAGTTTCTGACTCTATTACTACTCATGATAACAGTGTGAACGCCTGGCCAGGGTCGATTGGTATCCTTAATTGTGTTCCGGGAGGAACTTGAATTGTCCAACCGATTCCACTAGCAGCTGCTATGACCCACCATAACGTGCCGTCACCGTATACCACCCCTGCTATCTGGTCTAGGCGTTCCCCCTCTTCTAAGATTCTAGATGATGTTTGGATTGTTCCAGTCTGCACTGCGTGGTATATCCTATAGCTTGCTTTACTAGGTTCTATCACCTTGCCGCCGTGCGTCCTTTTCGAAAATGTGTATCTTGATAAAGCCATTATTTCTTACCTTTCTTGTCACCAAGAACTTTAATTGTTGATCCGGCTGTGAATGCTGCCTGGCCAAGGACACCGTCGTCACCGTATGGGTCACCTGCAATATTATGCATGATCTCTCCCACATTATAAAGCGGTGCTCTGTTGTACCCACTGTGATCTAAGCCTGGTGGGATATCATGTATCACGTCAAAGCTGAATGATATATTGGCGCCAATAGGTGCTCGCGCATTAAAATCTGTCTCCCACGGGAAATCGCTCAACCAGTCAATGCTAACACCTGAAATCACGCCTGCTAGGCCGCGGCCCTTTGTTGTGTCAAATGCCCTTGTGAACGGGTTATTTGCAGGATCCATGAAGTGTGACTCAGGGTTCGCGATTAGCATTCTCAGGAGATTATATCCCGCATTAGCAGCGCCCTGTGCACCTGCTGGTACCTTCTGCTGAATTACAGGACCGAGTAGTGAATCAAGCATACCGGCAAAGTCAAGGCCACCGATCATCATAGCTGCACCGGCAATTGATGTTGAAAAAAGCGGGCCTGGGTCTACGAGGATGTCAGCGTGGGCTACGTGTAGATGCGTTCCGTTGATCACTGATGCTGAATCTGAAACAAGCACCTTATACACAACTTTTTTGCCCTCTTTTTCTTGACCCATCACTTTTCCTATCATTCTTGTGGAAGTGAAATATGTCTTATTGTCATCAGGCGACCAGTAACCGGAATTATTATTTGGCTTGATTATTATCGTTTGAAATATCGCCTTACTTAGGCCGGCCCCAGAGTAGACGTTAGGATCTCGTAGATCTTTCAGAACGTTACCAACGATAAGGGGATTAGCGAATCCATTAGTTAGAATTGAGGATAATCCACTAACAGCAGCATCTGTGCCTAGACGCTTAGTAGTTCCAGCAAGACCAGGTTTCTCCGGTATTAACGATGCTGCAGCCTCAACTAGACCAATAGGGCTACCAAAAATAGCGACCCAGATAAGTGTTGTGATATCACGAATTAAATTCATGACACCCTGGACTTCACCATCGATACTATTCGTTAGAAAGCTGAAAAATGATGAGTTGTCAGCAGGCCTGGCTACAACCTCTTTATCACCTATTCCAAACACTCTTGCAAGAGCGAATCTGGAGTAATTTGACTTGATGACATCACCCACTCTCAACCTGACTATCGGTGACGGACCTATAACTTGACTGAATGGTTGATAAAAATTACCAGCACCGTTGTCAACCATAGTTCCTTGTGTCCACTGCGGATACAGAAGTGTCATGAATTTATTGATCTTGAACCACATCTCATCAAAATCTTCTCTATTTGTCGCGTAGACAGTAAATCCGACCTGTAGTTGTCTAGTTGTGCTCTGGTAGATCTGTACTGGATCTAGCCTGCCGTATCCGGAGACTGAGTTGTATGAAGGGTTTATACTGTCAGACAGCCCAGTCAAGAATGCGTGGAATGAAAGTATCTCATTTGTTCTTAGATCATGCATGTAAAACGGAACGTACTCTGCCTCTAACTTATTTTCCATTATCTTGACAACCCTATTCGGTATTCTATTGAACGTCCCGTCAACGTCAAGAGAGAAGTAGGTATTTCTAGCCATCCTACTACCTAACATGCCTCTCATCGGTGACGCGCCGCGGACGGAGTTGTTAAGCAAGTTTGCAGCCCTTATCATATTAACAGGAAGCAAGTACAGAGAGGGTGTGGCACTTTGCTCCCACGCTAGCGTCTCTTCACCGCTTATACTTGCTTTTATGTCAATGAATGAGTGCTCTCCTTTTGGCACAGCTTTTCTGCTCTTTCCAACCCTATTACCAGGCTTATCCGCTAAAGAGTCAACATCTCGGTGATGTGTGACTTTACTCGGATCTGTCTCGCCGACAACTGAGTTTGTACTCTGCAGACTCACGTCTCCAATGACAGCCATAACATTAAGGAATCTCATAAAGTTATTCTCATCAATAATGTCCTTTATGATAATAAGAATCTCTTTTCCTGAAAATGATGCTGTATCTATCTGATTTACCCTATTTACAATATTGTCATATGTCTTTAGCACAGAGTTCGACACAGCCATCCAGAACCCAGGTGACTGTGCGAATGATTGATGATCTGACACTTTCTCAGGAGAATCCTCAGTGCTGAACATTATCTCAATACCCCTGTCAACACAGTTACTATACGGATATGAAGTCGGTGTCAGCACGTTCGCGAATATATTTGCATCAAGTAATAATGATGAAAGCTTTCTCGACTGACCTAACACGTGGAGACCCACATATGTCCTATCATGCCTCTGTAAGAAGTCATCAGTTGAAGCCTCTAATGCTTTTGCATCCTCTGTCTTAAGATACTCTTTAAATGTGTCAAAGAACGACTTGGCAACTGCCTTTAACGTTATCACACTCAACGCAGCTTGGATCTTATGAACTTTTCTATTCTGGCTAGAAAATGTCATGACACTGTTATACGTTGCTCCAAAACTCTTAGCGTTAACAGCATCTGGGTCGTGCGACAAGAACTCACCGGTGCCGGCTCGAATTGACTCGCCTGTGGCATCAGCTGGGAATCCTGACGCATTCTTTGCTCGTAACAACGACACATCCTTCTGGACATAGCCTGTGTCACTTACGTTCACTGAAGTTATTGATCCGTCTGCTACTCCAGTTTCCTGCCCGGAGACTATAAGCTCTGCTGTTGTGTCATCCCCAGGAGCAGCTGTGTTAACGAATCCTGTTGACTTGAGAAGAAGAGATGCGCCTATGCTTCGTAGTTTACTGAACGATGTCTTGTAGTAGCTTTTATCGTATAACCCAAAATTAATCTGGGGATTCAGCGTTCCCCTATTATTAGCAAAGTCCTCGAACTCCTTGATATTCTGTGGTTTCACAGTGAAGGCATCTCTATCCTTATTACCCACATTTGCGAACCTATTATTATTCAGAAACATGTTCTGTGTCGCTTGAACTATGTCGTTAACTTCTCCGCTGGGATTGATCAACGTTTCTCCTGTCTTATTTGCTGTTCTTCCTTGTATATCACTTAAATTTTCATGAAAATTGCTAGTGTTTCCTGTCTTATCGATCAGATCTGATAGAGGAGTACCTGACTCATTAAATTTTCTACTATTGCTATACTCATTCAGCTTAGCTGCGAGCTCTGTTCCTTGCTCAACAAACACATCCTCTGCGCCCTGTTCCTCTGCTAGCGTGAGCGAGTCACCTCTCCTTGTAGGCGAGGCCTGCTCATTTCCAGGTAGTATCTTATATGCATTTGTACTATTTCCGACGATGTGATTCAAGTAATCACCTAACAGCCCCTGTGTCTCATTGATGAGATCGAGAAGCTCCATGTTTGTGTTTGGATCAATACCTAATCCGTCAGGGCCGCCGCCTTCCTTGAGAGTATACGTGATACTGTCTGCAGCAATGCCTATTGAGCTCAGGAAGTCTTTAAGAGTTTCTCTAGCCATTTTTCCTCGCGTATAACATTATCTAAGTACAGTTTCATATCACACAGTGACTCTTCATTTGAGCCTATCGCCTCTATTAACGTAACAATTGGTGTGATGTCATCCAAGATCTTTGACATGTAATTATCTATCTCAGTTAACTCATCATTAGTAAAGTCTTGCTTAACACTATTTCTATAGTCATTTAACATGTCTTTAATGTTGTCTAGCTCTGACATCTCTAGTCACCCACCTGAATTGCAAATCTTGACCCGCTACCCTGCGGCTCATAGGACTTCATTGCCTTGCCTATACTATTTGAGTCTAACAAGATGTCAACGTCTATTGTTCTGTTATCTGTTAATGCTGTGACCACTTTTGTCAAGAGAAGTTTATTGTCAGTGCTCATTGTTTTCAGGGCTTCAGCTAGCTGCATAAATGACTTGCTATTATTGAATTCCATATTCTCAGCTATCATTGACGCAGTATTTACCTTTTCTGTGTTCTGGCTCTCTACATTAAGTGTCTCTATTGCTGACTGAATGCTGCCAGGTATCTCAGAAATTGCTGTTGATATTTGTTCGACAGATTCTGACATCCCAGCTGACAACGCAGCCTCTAAGTCTAGAGACTCAAGATTCATACCTGGGAATTCCATCGACTCCAATCCTATTCTCACGTTCTCAGGTATCTTATCTATAGCTGCTGACGGGTCAACTTTAAGAAGATCAGCCGGATTGAAAGGTGCTGCCTCACCAGCATTTGATGCGGCTACATCAATAGCGACGGGAATCGTGAAAGCCTCACCCTCAGAGAGCTCTGTCAGCATCTCAGGAATTGATTCCATTAACATAGTGAATTCTGTCTCGATCGTAGAGCTGAAGCCTTCAGTGAGGTTTATTGCCATCGTCTCACCTATAGCTGACATTCTCTGAACTGGTGACTCTGAACTATTCGCAACCCAGTCTAGGCCAGTACCAAGAGATTCTAGCCATGGTGGCAGGGAGTCCGCACCAAACACTCCTTCTGCGTCTGTTGTCATCCTGGTCCAACCCTCTTTGGCTGAACCTTCTATCTTTTCTAGATAAGGTCCCATGACCGGCTCAATTTTCGAAGGGTCAAGCATGTCTAACAGGAAACCGTCACCCTCTTCAATGTACTCACCGGTTTGCGAAAATACAGCGCCAAGTGCATCTTGGATACTCATGATACCATCTGTAATGACAGGAATATCTGCTCTTAACGTGTTCATCTGCACTGACATCTCACTAGCTTCAGCAGTGAGTTCCGCGTAGCCGTCGACAACGTCAAGATTCTTGAAAGTTTGGTGATGTTTGTTCAGCGCTCCCCACTCTTCCGCATTTCTTCTCACAGCCAGCGCCTGCTTCTCGACGAGAGTATTTGTCTCCTCGATTCCCATCTGTGCTGCCGCGTTTGAGGCCTCTTCCATGTCAGCTTGGTCTGCGACCATCTCTCCGTCTCTGAAGAATGTCTCAAGCTGTGTGCGACTCATTCCTAATTGATCTTGCAGAGCCCTCATTCTTGTGTTCGACATGTTCTCGACATCGATACCCTGATCTAGCATCTGGCCGCGCAGCTGATGGAGGAATTCCTCCTCATCCTCGTTCGCGAGGTACATCATCTCCATAGCATCCATCTGGATGCCGAACATAGCAGAGAGATCACCCATGTTCTTCGCGGCATCGTCGAAGCTTCTAAACTTATCTATGACGCCCTTTGCTGTTTGGAGGTCTATTCCCAGCTGTCTGTATGTTGCACCAAGCCTAGCTGCGAATGCTTCTGTCTTCTTTCCAAAGAAGTCTGTGTCTGTGAGTATGCCTGCCATCTCTTGGGAGAGATCCTTGAAGCCTATACCGGTCAGCTCAGACATCTCCTTGGCATGCGCTGCTATATTATTAAGAACCTCTGTAGATGTCTCACCTGTGAAAGCGTATGACCTGTTCATCAGCTCCATAATATCGGTCTCGACCAGACCCATGTTCTTTTGGAATATTAACGCTCTCTGGCGCTCTTCTGTGTCGAACGAGTCTAGCGCACGATGATTCAGGTCATTCATTTTTGACAGCAAGTCCCCATAGTCGTTAAGCATCTCAGTGTCAGATTCATAGAAGTTTGATAACAAGCTACCTTCCACAGAGTATTGCTGTTGCATCTTCTGATAATTTTCAACCTCAGATCGCGTGAACTCATTGTGGATCTCATTTAGCTTTCCGTATGCATCTACAGAGAAACCCATGCGATCTTGAATCTGTGTGTAAGAAGCAATCACACCACTATTTTCGATTGAATCGATTATCGCCATCGAGTTGTCGAATGTGTCCCTTGCGAATACTGCCTGACCCTCAGCGAACGTAGCTGCAGCTGCAACAAAGTTCGTCGTTGACTTCTGTTCGGTCGGGTCTAGTGAGCTTCCTCCGCCTCCGCCTGCTGACACATTCGACGGAGCAGTTGACACAGGACTACCACCTTGACCAGGTGGTGGTGCAGGGAGCGGGCTAGCCGGTGGCGGAGAGGCACCGCTTTGCTGCGCTTGTACAAGCGCGGCAGCAAACTGATCCATCGGGAAACCCGTCCAGTCAATTTGTACAGGTTCAGGCATTACACAACCTCATAAATTACTCCACGTATCTATACTTATGCATCACTAGAATTTCTTGTTCAGCATTTCCTCATAATTTGACAATGACTGGATGCCTTCAGACGACTTTTCCTGCCTGTTTTTATGCTTATTGTTCTTGTCCTGAAAATACTTCAACAGTCTATCTATGAACCACCTTCTATAGCGGATCGGTAAATTTCGCACCTCTGTGTAATTCATGCCGAGGTGCATCTGAAGCTGAAAGGCCTCCTCTAGGAAGCCTTCTCTCCAGTTATGTACTGGGCCAAAAAAATTCTGACGTTACTGGGAGGTTGAATTCGTTATGATGTGAGCATTTCTCACAGTCATAGCTTGTTCCCATATCTACACCTGGTTCATTATCATTTATGAACTTTCTTAAGGCCTTTGAATCAAAGGCCGGCATGTACGTGACAAAGTGATGTAGTTTATTCTTGTCTGTCACGCCGCCAACTGAGACGAGTGTGTACTTTAAATAGCTTGTTACGTTCCTCTCTAACTTTACTCCGAACGCTGCTTGCTCATTCTTGTTTGCGGCTGTCCTATCTAGCTCATCTTTTAAAGTGAGGAACTTAAATGTGACTTTCTTCTTTGTCACGGGCAGAGTGTACTCGAACTCATTCTTTCCTTCCGCTACAGGTTTAATCGTCAGCCGCTTTATTCCAAGGTCTGCTAAGTTTGCTGTAATGTTGTTAACATGACTACAGCTCGCACAAGTAGTGACCAGGTTATAATCAGGTCCGTACCCGGTTATTCTAACTGACACCATCAGCGCATTTCTGTCTCCGATGGTCATATCGTCAATTTCAAATGACTTATCAGTCACACATGATTTGATCAACCGATTAATCACGGTGCCTTCTTTTATGAGGGCCTGACTTGTCAGTATATCCTCTTCATGAGCTGTCATAGCTCTGATAGGAATAGTCTCTCTATTATATAACGTTGAATCTGGAGAGTACAGTATCCCTCTTGACGGTAAAGGAACAGATTCGACGGGAATTTCCCATCCAAAATCTTCTTTCATTACATTCTGTTTCATCGCTTCGTGATGAACATCACTTACTTTTCTAGCCATGCATTCTCCTCCAAATAAAAACGCCCGCATATATTATACAGGCGCAATTATTAGAGTTAAATCTAATTTTAGAATTGCAAGACGCAGTTATCCATCTTGAGTGTTAGATCAATGTACATGACCTCGTCTCCGCTGTAGTCAAGTGTCTGGAAGTTTGCAGACGTGATGAATGCACCTTTGATGTCCCAGAGCTCAATAACAGTTCCAATCGGATCAAGCATCTTTAATTGAACGTCGCGCTTGTAGAAATCCGCATAGCCCGCTCTTCCTGAAACAGACTCATAATGTGTTCTTATCCATTCCATGATCTGTTGTGCACCTGATGGTGCAATTGGATCATGCAGCTTCACAGATAGATCCCCAAATTCAAGCTTTCCAGCAACCCTACGATAGCTATTGATGTAGTCTATCTTCTTTTCAGTTATCGAAACCGAAGGTCTATTAGCTGTGGTTACCAAAAATGAGTCGACGCCTTCAATGGCAAGTACCCATCGATAACTTCTTTTCGGCTCAAATTTATTTGGTAGCATGTCAGTGACTGAAAGTGTTTCTGCCATTTGTTATTCTCCTAATCCTAAATATATATATCTCGTTTAAATTTCTGAACCTGCATTTGTGACAACAAAGTCAAGTGCAATGAATTCAACAGCTCGAGTGGGCTGCAAGAAGATCTTTCCTCTAATCGTATTATTCTCAACATCAGCTTGTGTTGTTGTTGTCGTATCGATCACGACCTTAAACCTGTCAACACCACTCTGCTCCTGAACCTGCTGAAGAACTGGATTCACAAGCGCGCTGAACTTCTCTAACGTCTCAACCCTGTTAGGTTCAAACAGCAGTGTATTTGCAATATTGCGAACCTTTCTTCTAACACTTATGAGAAGCCGTCTTACGTTAACCCTATCCAGGGCTGATGAGGCAGCTAAAAGTGTCTTCTGTCCCCAGACTGTTACACCTGTTCCGGGGAATGCTGTGATAGGGTTAATATCTGCATCGTATAGATCGTCTAAGTTTGTTCTATTAAGTCTTACACTTGCCATCTCAACTGTTGATAGCGCGCCTCTCGTGAAACCTGCGGGTGCGAACCACGGGTGACCGAGTCTATCATTCACTGAGTAAGCACCCAACACAGCTGCTGTCGGAGGAACCTGGACTAGCGCTCTAGTTGTTGGATCTGTCACGATGACATCTGGGAAGTATGCGGCTCCAAAGGAGCTGTCAAGTGATCTATTCTTAAATGCTGTGACCGTATTTGAGACGTGAGGCATCTGATCGCCGCCCGATGCTGTTATTACACTGTTATACTGATCCCTTTCCTCGATGTCCATGATGTACATCGCATCGAATCTTTGCTCAGTTGCATTAATAGCATAGTCTGTTATTGATGTGTGCCTCATACCTGGAATTGCAAGTAGCTGTAGTTCGACATCTGTCTTTGATGACATAACATCAATTGCCTTCCTGTAAGCTGAAACTGTAGGACCTGCTGTCTCTCCCTGGTTCTCATCATCAATCTCTCTCTTGGCCGCTGCATTTGATAGCTCTCGCTTGTCCTTATCAAAGATATTTGTGCCGTCGAAGCCTCCCTGGAGTATGAATGTAAATTTTGCAAACTTTCTATTTGAAACCTTATCAAGATCATCAACTTTAAACGCACGGAGCTTATTGGCATCATCAGCAGAGATACTTCCTACCCTTACATAAGACGCGCTAAGCCAATACTCAGCGTCTGCAACACCGTCTGATCCTGTTCTGACCTTAACGTTCTCAAGAGTGAATTTGTTATTGTTGAACAAGTCACAGTCAAGAACTGAGCCTGCAACATTTGAGACACCGTTGTTGTCACCTACCCAAAACTTTGTGCTGTCATCTCTGTGGTTCGGAAGGTGCTTCGCGAATGAGAATAGTGATTGATCAAAAAGGCCGACAGTATTGGGCTCTGTTGCTGATGTCTTTCTTGTGCTCTGGACACCCCAGTACAGTCTAGAGTCATCTCTCTTCTGGAGGCCTGTGCCTTGGGAGATTGACTCTCTGTAAGGTATGGGCACCTCTCTTACACGCTTGTGTAAGTCTGTTGCTATGTAGCAGCGCGCGTCAGGTTCACCTGCAAGTAATGAGCCACTAGTCACAAGATGTTTGGGCCCTCTGAAGCCGAGAGGTAGAGCGCCGTCAGGTACTTCTGACTTCTTCATAGCATTTGACATCTGGACCCTGATATATCGTGATCTAACAGGATGAGAACCGTCGACAACTATTTTTTGTGACTCGAGGTCATTGTCAAAGTTATAAAATGCGTTCTGGTCGCCAATCGAACGAGCAATGTATCTGTCAGAAGAAGCATCAAGACTTAGTCCTCTGAAGCTCTCTAGCACAACTCTTTCATCATCAGTGTCTGAGAATCTTCTGACAAGAAGATCAAATGTTCCAAATAAATCAGTGTCAGATGTTGACTTATTCAAGTTTTCAATTGATATCTTAAATTTTGTTGATATGCCTGCGCCGTCTGAAAGTGCATGCACCTTAAACAGATCATATGCGGAGCCACCATACGCTTGTGATATCACATAAGGCGATTCTGCGTGTGTGAATCTATCTTCAAATGACTCGTACATTGGTACAGTTGAATCAACTGTGCCCCTTGCGATAGATGACGTAAGGAGAAACGCGATGTCTTCTTGCGATGATGAGTCTGAGCCTACTGTATACACACCTTCTGTAACGGCAGAACTTCCTGTCACAGCTGCAAGATCAGGATATACATCGTAAGAAGCGCATAAAAAGTGGCCTCTTGCTTCGATCTGATATGGGTCTGTATTGAAAACGTTCGGGAAGTAGCTCGGTGAAGTCATGTCAAATGAAGCGGTTACGTGTGTAAGATTTGATGTCGTTCCTGCATATCCGTTCATCAGCATCGTGAATTCTTGTGATGCTAAGTGAACTGCACCTGTCATTGCGCCCTTCTGACCGTGGACAGTCAATTCATTTGCTCTAGCTGTGTCTGTGTCACCAGGCTTAGTTGTTACAGCAGTTGTTCCGCCGCTTAGATGAAGGATAACACCGCTAGGTGCGAGAAGAACTCCGCGGAGTATTGGAACTGCGTGATCTCCATTAATTCCGCCAGTAAACGTATTCGCTGTTGTCGGACTAACTCCGGTTACTGTCGTATTATCTACTGAGCTAGCATCACATGCTGTGTTTCCTGCTGCGCCTCCAACAGCTTGTGTCAACGTCAGGCCGCCCGCATCCCCATCTATAACTGCAGTAATTGAGCCGGCATGGCCGGATGCGTGCTCAATGCAGAGGATTAGCGACGCGGCTGTCGAACCAGCGGAACCGCCGTCTCGGTCATATTCGTTGTCAGCGAGTGAAATACTTTCCTTGGCTGTGTATGTTCTCGAGAGGCCCGCTGCATCAGTTATTACAAGTTCATCATCGGTTGTGGGCCATCCGGAAAACTGAATAGAACAAGATGCTTTTGCACCTGCTGCGAGAGATGCACCTTGTATCCCAGCATCACTAAATATCGTGCTACCGTTCGACTCTGACATGAAGCAACCGAGGAAGTAAGTTCTACCCTTTATTCCTAAGTTTGTAGCTGTATTTGCCCAAGGATTATCACCGAGCATGCCGTTCTCTTGAACTAGCTGATCGCCAACCACAAACCCTGCATTTGTCACGTTACCTGTCGTAGAGCTCTTCTTCTTTCCGTCACCTGCGCCAAGTACTCTAATGTAAACAAGAGACTGCGCATTCCTTAACCACTCATGAACAGCAATCGGGCCAAACTTCTCTCCGTCTGTTGCACCGAATGTATTACTAAACTCATCAAACGTTGCAACCTTAATGGGCACGTAAGCCGGGCCCTCCAAGGCTGTTCCGATGACACCCGCAGGTACGCCAACTGGTCCTACTTTTCTAGGACCAGAGAGATCAATTTCTCTTGTGCTAACGCCTGCTGATTTAAATGTTAATTCTGCCATTTATGATCTCCGTAAATTTCCTCTATACCTTTAATTATTCTCATTCAAAACTTACGCCAGAATTTGTTATAATAAAGTCTATTGCGATAAACTCAACAGCTCTCGTCGGAACTAAAACAATTCGTCCGTTTAGTCGATTTTGCTCGATGTCTTCATCTGTATTGTTTGAAGAATCCATAACAACCTTAAACTGGTCAATTCCCTGCTGAGCTTGTATCGTTGCTAATTGTGGTGTCACCTGTGCGACGAATCTAGCTCTTGTTGCAGGTGTGTTCTGCTCGAAGATGATCTTAACAGCAATGTCTGACACTATTCGTTTTACCTCTAGAAGCATTCTTCTAACATTAACACGATCAAGTGCTGATCTTGCCTGCTGCAATGTTTTCTGACCGAAGATCACAAATCCACCGTCAGGAAAGTTAGCGATAGGATTAATCATTGATTCATACATGACATTTCTATCTTCAGCCGTTAGCCTCACTTCAGTGTTCATAACATTGTCTAGAGCTCCTCTGTTAAATCCTGCAGGAGCGAACCACGGATAAGCAACAGCATCATTGTACGCCAATGCGCCGACAGCTGCAATTGAAGCCGGCACATTCACTGATGCCCTATTGATAGGATCTTCTATAATCACGTCAGGAAAATATGTCGCGACATAGTTGTTGTCAAGTGCTCTGCTCTCAAACTGTTCAACTGATCGTCTAACATTTGGACGAACTGTTGCATCGTCATATAGACGATTTGTATCGTCATCATAAGCTGGCATATCCATAATATAGATTGCCTTACTATAAGTTCTAGTTAGATCACTTAAGAAGTCTGTAACATAAGAGTCTCTAATTCCCGGTACAGAAATCACGTTAACGCGTGTTGCCATTGGATCTGTTATGATCTTTGCAGCGGTTCTATATGAACTAATTATGTTATTCTCTTTTCCTGACCCTGGTGAAGAGCCTGTAGAGAGATTCGTGTATCCTAGCTCATCACCCACGGCCTTGCCGCCGGTGCCTACTGATGATGCTTTATCATTCATGAGCCTTTGATCTCTATCAAGAATGTTTAGGCCGTCAAAACCACCGTAGAACATGTTTGTAAACTTCATGTAATCAGTAAATCTATTGAACTTGGTTGCTGAACGGGCTGCAGCAAGAGAAGCAAATGTTATTCGTCTTGGATTTGTTGCCCCATCTTGAATTGTATACTGCGGCGTCACTAATCTTCCGTTTCTTAAGTAAGCTGCTTCTCGCATGTGCTCATCAACTGACCCTGTGAATACTACGTCTACTTCTGAATCAATTGTTGTAGTTGCAGCTGTAGTACTATTATAGAAAGCAACTTTTGCCAGCGTGAACTTATTATTACAAAAAGCGTCTGCACCAGATCCAGTAGTTAGTGCGTCTAACTTGGCAATTCCTAAGAATTTTGAGTAAGCTGAAACGAGAGGATTCTTTGCAGATGAAGCATTTGATGTCAAGACAGCATTGTCTAGACTTGCTGTCACCGGACAACGCTCAAACTTTACTCCAAAGAAGTATCTATTATCAGCTAATTCGAGAGCGCCGGGGGCACCTGTGAAGCCTGGTGTGTCTGTCTGAAGAATTGCATTTCTTGTAGCCTTAAATCTCAGTGGAACAGGAGGCACGACCGCATGTGTTAGCGTCTCAGTTCCAGTTTCTGCAATTCCTCCTGCGACTCTTGTTAGTCTTCCCCTATTTGAGCCTACAGAAAGTGTTGATGTGTCATCTCTTAGGTTATCTGTCGTCTTTGGAACAGGCAAGCCTCGGAATCCAAAGGGTAGAGCATCAGCAGGAATATCATCATTTTCAGCAGCTGCTGTCATCTTAACTCGGACATATGCTGACTTATTAGGTCGTTTTCCTGAAACCATTAATCTCTTCTCAGAATCAGTCTCTGCATCAAAGTTATATGAAACCTTTAAGTCACCAATTCTATTAGCTATGTAGTCATCATCTGCAGGATTAAGCGTGCAAAGAGGATACTGCTCAAGAATCTTCATGTTAGTGTCTGTGTCTGTGAAGTCTCTAATTAAAACTGTGAACGATCCATACTTGCTCTTTGGGTTTGTGGATCTTTTAAGATTTGAAATTGAGACCTTCACCTTAGCATTGCCGGCAGTTCCATCATCTATCATCTCGAAGTGGAATAGATCATATTCATCAGCGCCGTAAGGCTGTGAGATAAATGATGTTGTTCTAGCGGCCTGGTATCTCGTGTTGAAAGATCCGTACACATCGCAGAACCTTAATGACGTGTCGCCACTAGAGTTTGATGTCTCTGTTGATCCGGATAAGATTCCAACTGATGGGTTAGAAGCATCATACTTAACCCTAGCAAGTTCGCTTTCGACTGCAAAATCTGCGTAGAGTATGTGTTGCTCTGCATGAAACCTGTCAGTGCTTGTATTTAAGATCTTTCCGATGTAATGCTTGCTAGACGGATCTAACGATGCCGTGTAAATTCTAATGCCAGGGAAACCCTCATCATTACTAAAGCCAGTACCGGAGGCAGAAATTATAAGTTTGAATGTTCCTTCCCCAGAAGTTCCGTCATATGACGATATCTGAGCTAGATCTGTCGTCGTCTGCACTCCGGAGTAGTAGCTATTGTGATGAAGCACCTCCATTCTTGCGCCTGAGGCCATCATCACCATTCCGCGGACCAGCCTAAGATCAGTAGACGTATCAAATGAGTCGTTGTCAGAAAAGATCGGGTATCCCACAGACTCATACTCTGTTATCACATTATGTACTGCTGATATGAACTGCACACCACCTCGGAGTCTTCCGCCACCTGCTAAAGCTGCTGGGGTGTCGCTCTCTTCACCCTTACCAAGCACTCGGAATCCCGCATTCTTAACTGTTCCTTTTGCAACTGTAGCAGCAATATCTGTTGAGTCTGCATTAGCGCCGGCGCCGAGAACTCTTATGTAAGTTAATGCAGTTCTATGTTCAAGCCACTCATTGACTGCATACGGGCCAAATAATTCAGTGTCTAGCGTTCCGAATCTTCTTTCAAAGTCGACAAAAGAGCCTACTGTGACAGGCACAAATGCAGGACCTTTTTGGGCCATTCCAATGACTCCTGCAGGGACGCCTTCTATTTCTCGTGTTCTCTGGGTTAAGTCAATTTCTCTCTCAAAAAAACCCGGAGATCTGAAAGTCTGTTCTGCCATCAATCTCTCCTCAATTACCTATATAACTATCGCTTTAATATTCAAACATCTTATCATTAATTATTCTTGTTGATCCTCAAGTGCACCAATTATTTTGGAAGACGCAACAGTTTCTCCTGTTCTCACATTTCTAGACTTGATCCTAGAAAATTCTGTCTTTGTACTGCTGCTAAACGGATTTCGTACAAAATTCTCAATAACAGCACTTGATTCTCCTCTTCTAAGCGAATTTTCATCAACTGCAGTTAAGTCTGTGAGAACATGTCTCGCAACTTTCTCTTCATTCGTTTCGGACTGGTAACTTATTACAGCAGCATTCGCATCAGCAAAAGTAAAGCTAATAACAGGTGCTGATGTGTATGTTCTTACTAAGTTTGGAAGCCCTGGATGCCGAGGATTTATTATGTATCCAGGTATGGTAACTGAAAACGTGTGCTTGATAATCCTCTCTGAGTCTGTAAATTCATCTAAATTCGAACTGTTAGAAAAAGTTCCTTTAAAAAATGCAACTAGCTCATACCCACCGTTTGTTGTTATTGGAATTTCTTCACCCTGACCGGTGAAGTTAACTAAAAGTGTCTCAATCATCTGGTTTGCTTGTTTCATATACTGCGTCCAGAAAATTATGTCATAATTAATTGCTATGAATTCAGGATACGGAACTTCTATTATCTCAAAAATATTGACGCCTAAATCACTTTCTAAAGCAAGTTTTGCATCTTTTGAGAAGCTCATCGATTCGTTCGTTCTTCTTGTTGCAACAGTCCCAGGAACTGCGCCTCTGCCTCCTGTAAGGCCTGTATTCTCTAATAAATTATTCAGCGACGCAACATTGCTCTGATTTTTTATTCCCATCTTGTTGACAATGTTCTGAAACTTTCTGTCTCTTTCGCTAAGTCTGTATCTTACTCTATAGCTTTGCTGCTCCCTGAATGATATTGCTGTTCCTTTTCCTGATTGTGAGGGGGTGAAGTCTATGTCATTTCGCATTATCGAAATTATAGGCAAGATCAATGCGTTTGCCCTGTCTCTTATCGGATTTTTTCTTCTTGTTAATGCGAATCGCTCTCCTGACGCAAATATAACAGGAACTTTTTGCAGCTTTCCTTCATTGCTCACTTCAAAAGAAATTTTCTTGTCAAACAGTTCAAAAATAGCCCTGTCAATATCTTCTATCCCGACAGAGGGTATCGTGAAATCATCTGGTGAATTGTTTCCATCAAAATCTTTTATGATCTTTTGTCCCTTAGGCCCTGGTGCTTTTGACATCTTTAATCCTCGTCATAAAATGACGACCCAACGCCTGTCGAATCGCCTGCGGGCGAGACCTCTTTAGCGCCAGTGATTGGATCATCTAACACTCCTCTCTTGCGAAGCTCTCGTATATCTCCAGTCTCACCATTACTATTGAAAGTCTGTCCTCTTTGTTGAACAAATGTATCTTGAACTGCATCTGAATCTGTATATTTCTCTGATGTTGGTCCAAAAACCTTTGATAAAAACTGTCCCTTTCTTGATTGTTTACCTGTAATTGTTACGTAACGCTTATGCTCAATTTGTCCGAATATTGTATCAGACTTTGGTGCTTTAATAACTTCAAAAAATACTGTACCATAAGAGAAAAAGTCACCCTCAAGTAGTTCAATTCCCTTATCCAAGAGATCACGAGACTGAATGTAAGCTTCGATTGTGTAATACGTCTCAGATCCAAAACGAGTTGTTCTTACTTGATCAGATTCATACTTCACTAAGCAGTCTATCTCTATTGGATTTTCAAAAACTTTGTCAGGTGATTCTTCGTAAACATCATGAATGTTTGATTTGATTTCAGAAATAGGAAAGTAGAATATTTTTTGCCCTATTACATCCTTGATTATCTCTTTACCCAAGTCATTTATAAAATTAATTTCTCGCGGTGTTATAAAAAGTCTACCCATTCGTTACCCCATAAATATTGCTTTGCCATTTGGCATTGGAACGAAACGCAACTGCTTGTTCATCTGCTCAGCTCTAGCCGACTGTATCTCGATTAGCTTATCATATGTCAACGTGTCTAACATCTCTCTTAACTGTGTTATCAACTTCTCCTTATCTTCGCGACCAGATGATACTAAGTCGCTTCCATTTAACTGAACTTCTGCGCCGGGCACAGGAATGCTTCCAAATTTTGATCTAACTATTCCCAATTGTTCTCTACTAAGTGCTAACGAAAATTGTCTTATCCACTGTTTTCCTATAGAGTTTATTTTTGCGTATTTAAGATTCCCAAACGGGAGATTCGACATGTTAGACACACCATCAATTGTTTTGTCCTCATACGATGGTGATGTTGGATCAGGATACTGTCTTATTTTCACCCACAATTTTTTTGTATCTGATTCTACTGTTGGTGTAGGATATATTCTAAGATTTGTACCGTTTATTTCATAAGAGTAGTTTGATCTTCTAACTCTATTAGATAGGTCTAGCTGGCCGGCTCTAAGAATATCTTCAAACACAGGGAGCACATAAAATATTGTCTCAGGTGTAAAAGATTCAAATGAGAACTCATTATTCAAGTAATTAATAGCTGACGTCGTATCAAAGAATCTATATGCTGCTTGTGGATTATAGTGAAAAACCTCTACGATTCTTAACTTACCTTTTGAGTTATCAAACAATCCACCATTAGCACCAGACAGCTCTGTATATAGATTATAGTCTTGTCGACCCTGTTGGAGACTTATTGACCCAGACAGTGTGTTATAAGAGCCCCCTATGCCCGCTTCCATCGCGTATGGTTCAGCAAATCTTGACAAGTACTCTAGATTATCTCTTACGAACCTTTCTTCAGCGCCAGTCTCCATATCTGGATTGTCAGCGCTGCCCGTTGGGAAGCCTAAGTAGTTAACAAGCTGTGATTTTGCCTGGTATTGATTTAAAATTGAACTATACTCAAGAACAGCTTCTTCAAAATTTGAGAATATCTGTTTTTTTGTTAATTCAACAGAAAGTATGTCATCACCTAGCTTCCGCTTAACAAAAGTGACCATGCTATCAGCATCAGTTAAAAATGATGTCTCTGAATCAAATAACCCAAAGGGTGTTGGATTCGTGGTATTCGCGAATGTCGCCACTTTGTGCTCCTTTTCTACATCTATATATAGGCATACACAACTCGACTAACTAAACGCAATTTCAACATAATGATGTATCATCTACATCAAGATTTTTCTAAACTATTTTCAAAAAATACTTCTCTAATCAACTCTCTCAACTCATTTAATGACATACTAAAAACTTTTTCTTCTTTTTGTATTCCTCTGGCTCGTCTTGCACCTTCAGCTTTTTCCCTAGATGAATGGCAGGATGCTTTTACCCACTTTCCATTTTTCTTTTTTTGTAAGACATACGTGCCGGTATTACCCTTTGAGTCTACACAATCTTGTTTTCTAATACGATACGGCATGCGTGATCACCCTGATGTATCAATTTCAAAGTACGCGTATAGCTTACCTGTCTCTGGATCTCTGCTTATATCAAATCTCCACATGGGCGCGCCTCTGTATTTATTAGATAAATATTCTACTGCATCCTCGTCTGTCATACCCTCAGGTGCAAATGATGTTCCTATACTAGTGTGACCGTAAGTTGGACGTCCTTGGCCTCGGCCGTGTGCCGGAAGCGTCTTGATTCTTCTGCCAGCTATCATCTCAGTCGACTCATCATCGATTCGCTGTCGCTCTACTCTTGCACGCTCAGCTTCTTCACGGCGTGTTGTTTCTTTTGTGATAAGGTCTGCTCCTGTGGGTAATGAAAGTAGCTCACCTGACTTGGCATCATTTACTGCGTATCTTAAATGAAATGTAATAAATCGTTTATCAAGATCTGTTCTCATAACAATTTGACCGACGACTTCTCTAAACTTACTTGGGCCTATCGGTGTGCCAGGTGCTCTAGGTTGCTGTTGAGATTCAGCCTCTACCAGAGACGGAGCTAGCTCTATCATCATGTCATGCGCTAGCGCGATATCATGAACTATTGACATGTCGCTTGTCCTGCTCATCTGCTTGCTCATGTGATCAGCTAGATTTTTTCTCATGACTGTGCCTTTTCCGAATTGATTCTCAAGATTTGAAATAGCAGCAGCAACTGCATCTTCGCGTGTGCCTTCACTTACCCTAGATGACTTCTTCATGTGTACCCTCACTTGCTTCTAGTTTAACACTTATATTATACACCTATAACTATGTTATTGCACGTGAAAGTGCACACAAATCAACGTCGTGTACGTAAGAAATAAAAAAAGACACCCTTGCGGGTGTCTTTAAAACCTAGCACTTAATTATGTATTAAGCGACTGTCAAAGCACCGGTACTACCAACACCTTCAGTAACATTCTGAATTCTGACCAGCCATTGGTTTTCTACAATGCAATAAAAATGAATCAAGCTACCTGCTTGTAAAAAATTTGTTGCTGTAGCAGCCGGCGTATAAATTAGTTTAACAGAAGTTGGTACAGTGGATGTACCTGCAGTCAAAACAGAGGCGGCTGCTGCAGAACCAACGTTAGAGCTGATTACCTGCTTTGCCAAAACTTCTGATCCGCTAGCATCAGCTGCACCTTGACAAAAGATATCAAGTGCATTGGCCTCATCCGGGTCACCGGTAAGGTGTACTACCAAGTGTGTATCAACAGTTCCTCTTGGCAGATAGATAGATCCTGCGGCGCCGGAATCCCATGCTAGGGTGTTGACAGCATTTGGTGCTACTCGAGCAGCTGCGATTGTGGTAGCGGTCGCGCTGGCTTTTGCACTATCAGCTTCAGCATCTGTAACTGCTGCTACGGTGTCTGTCAGGTTGTTTAGGTTTCCTGATAGGAAATCCAGATAGTTCATTGTGATTCCGCCACCACTTTCCTGAACTAAACCTTTTCCTACTGTGTATGTTACTTTTGGCATAATCTCTCCTTTTGCTCCCAATGATTCCGATTCCCTGTGGGTGTCAGGTGATTATAATAAACCGGGCCTGCTTTTATATATCCAGCTAATACTACTTTTAATACTACTTTTTCAATAATTTTGCTAAAGTAGGATTACCCTCTCCGCCTTGCGATTCCCACAAAGCGTCTACCCTAGGGTCTGCGCCGCCGGCGCCTCTGGCAGGCCTCTTCGCTAATTGCGCTCTAAGCTCTGCAACTTCCTTACGAAGCGCAGCGATCTCTTTCTCTAAGTCTGCATGACTGTGGTCTGTTGTTGTTCTTGCTGCTCTGGGCATTATTTTTCTCCTTTAAAATGAAAAATGATATACTCGTAGGATAATTATAACGCAACTACTCAAACTTTAAAAGGTTTTGCTATGATTATCAAGAATAGTATTGTACCTAAATTATCGTCTGTGTTTATAGATGTGTATGCAATTACTTTGTGGCCGTTTATCTTCGTAAGAGATGAAGGGAATCCCATTACGCTTAATCACGAGAATATACACTTAAAACAGCAAAAAGAACTTCTTCTAGTTGGGTTCTATGTTCTTTACGCAATATTTTGGCTGATAGGAATGGTAAAATATAAAAACTCGCACAAAGCGTATACTGAGATACCTTTTGAGCGAGAAGCATATACCAATCAAGGTGACTGGGTTTATATTTTAAATAGAAAGCGTTATAGCTGGATTAAATACATGTCATCCAGTTGATCCGAAACCGCCTGTGCCTCTTGATGAGACACATAGCTCATCTTCATAAAGATGCTCCTCGCTAGTTAGATGAGGTCGGAAGTGAATAACTGGGATCATCACAATCTGCGCGATCTTGTCTCCCGATTTAACAACTCTTGGTAGGCTACCCACGTTGTGTAAATTAATCATCACCTCCCCTAAATAGCCAGAATCAATTACGCAGGCGCCTACCAAGAGCTGAAACTTATATGCCCAAGATGATCTATTCTTCACCTCAAGCATGTATCCATGAGGTATCCCAAATTTTAATCCCGTGCCAAGCAGAATACTTGTGGTTGGCTCGATCACAGTTTCCTGTGGTTCATCAATGCCAGGACTAAAAAATACATCTATCCCAGCATCAGAAGGATTTGCACGATCAGGCGCGTGAGCGCCGTCGTGTATTTTTGAATACTCTAGTATCACAGCAATGCCATAATTCAAGTATACACAGCGCCTACGAGTTGTACACGCGGAGTTTTACTTGATTAGCCTTCGTTTCGAAATAGTATGAATTTCCAAACGGGTTCTTTATTAAGACATTTTTCATTTATTGCAACATAGTCACAAGCATCAACCGGGGTGGTTAATATAATAGCTGGATTATTAAAAATAGTTGTGCCTGTCGTTTGCACGTAAACTTTGCTACTCATACCGATATATGTCAAAAAAGCAATTGATAGATTCAAGCTCTCATCACGAGGGACAGCAACAACAATATTACTGACTTCACGTTCTTGAGTTGGCTCATAAACTGGTTGGACTTTTTGACCTGGATCTGCAAAAGCTGGATAACTGATCTGAACTGACAATAACAGTAACAATAACAACATATACATTAGTGAATCTCCTATACACCGTATATTAAATATGATGCATCTACATATACTTACAAAACAATTACTTCTAATTTTCTGTCACAAAAGAGTAAAGTTTTCTTGTCTCTTCTATTAGCGAGTCAATTGTTATATCTTCAATTTGCTTATGAGTTTCCCATCGCATTGCTGCTTTATGCTGTAGTATTTCTTTTGCTAAGTTAAGTAATTGCATTCGAACTCCCATGTCCGTTTCTGCACATGTGTCGAATGTTTCAACAATCTCATCCTCAGCTTTTTCGCGCGTTGCGTCCGGATCTATTAACATCATCACTTCCTTTACACTCATTATACACATAGAGCTAACAATGTATAAAAACAAAAAAGGCACCCCGCAAGGGGTGCCTTTTATTCGAACGTATCTTATCTTAGATTAGATGATGTCCATATCCATGACTGTAACTGTACCGTAGAAGTCAGCTCGAACCATCTTCTTGCCGTAGCGAGTCATCACGCCCTTACGGGGTGTGAAGTCCTCTGGCGCAAAGATCGTCGGGGTGACGATAAGCGGGACATAAGGAGCGTATACGTAACCTGTCTCAAGGTAGCTACCGCCCTTGTACCCAACAAGTACCTTGTTGCGTGGGAAGTAGGGGTCCTTATAGACCGTGAAACGGTTGCTCAAGCTACCAATTGCAGCAGCACCGAGTGAGAATGGAGCAGAGACCTGTCCATCACCATCAAGCTTGATAGTGGGCTTGTAGAGCACAGAGGCCTCGAAGATCGTTGCAACTTCAGGTGAAACCACGATGAAGTTAGCAGAACCTCTGAGAGTCTTTCTGTGGATCTCGTTAGCCACGTCGATGATTGTCTCGACGAGTGTCTCGTACCACTCACGAACTGTACCAGTGAACTGAGGCCCTGTGGCTAGCGTGCTAGCAAGAGTAGCAGCAGCGCCGCTGTTCTTATTAACGAACTTACCAGGACTACGTGACCAGTAATAGTTTGCACCTGCAGCCTCTACCAGGAGATCGTTAAGGATCTCACGATCGATCTCTAGAGCGATCTGCTCAGAGAGGATCTGTGTGAGCTCAACCTCAGCGTCGAGGCTGTGGTAAGCGTTCAGATCCTGAGCGAGTTCTGGTGACCAGCGAGCACGGAGCTTACGGGTCGTCGCTGTAACAGCGATTGACTCGATCTTGATGTCGATCTCAGGGATGACGGGTGAAGGTGTAGCTGCGAAGTCAGACTCGAAGCTAGGAATTGTGAGTGTTCCACCAGTTCCACCTGCAGCAGATACGCTATCAGAGATAACGAATGATGCTGTAAGATACTGGAAGTTGGTTGACGTAGCAGCAATTGAGCCTGCGTACGTTCCTGAAACGACACAAAGAACGCCTGCATCAGCGTCTGTAAGCGGCTTAAGCGCGTTTACAGTAAACTTCGAAGTTGTCGAGTTCCACGTACCTAGCTGGTTAAGACGTCGCACGTTCTTGATGCCTGAGCCACCTTGGACTGAGTCACCTAAGCTCGCGAGAGCTGACTGACCGCTACCTGCATCGTAAAGTGCTAATGACTTAACTGCAGTCTGATCCATCCTGACACTATTTGAAGATGACAGCACGTTCGCGGCCACGATCAAGAATGTGTGAGGGTTATCCTCTTCTATCAGCTGTACGATCTGCGGGTCGAACTGAAGTAGCTTACCATCAGAGCCACTAGTTGTAGCACGGACAGCATTTGCTGCGACCTGTGCAGATCCGCCACCGAATGATCCGGAGAACATTATGCAGTCACCTGCACCAAGCACTGCAGTTGCATGCTGTTGTGTGTATGACGTACCGACTAAGTCGTAATGACCACCTACAGCAAGTGAACCTGAACGGACACCGGAGCCTGGGGGGTTATTATATAGCGACTGGCCTTGTTCATACGTGACGTTAGTACCTGTCAGGTTTGTGCCTGACTGTGAGCTGTCACCGCCGACATCAGAGCCGTAGGTGTAGTCAAGGTAGAAGAGCAGACCAGACGGTAAGCTCATGGGCTGAATTGAAACGAGCTCGTTTGCAACGAGTCCGCCGAAAACACGACGCACGATCGGGAAAGCGATGTTTGAAAATCCATCGACACGACCTGAGTCAGCGTTTGAAGAACCAAGCACGTTGGCCTCACGTAGTACCTGTGCGGCTTGGTTTTCAAGCAGACGAGACATAGCCTCGCGCTTGTAATCTCCGAGTCCTCTCAGTAGACCGGTTCGGGTCCATTTCTCGACTAGACGACGCCCTTCGGCGCCCACATTGCGATCACGGATCCCTTCCGTTAACTGATTGAGGGAAAATGTTCTAGACATAATATTTTTCTCCTTTTAAGTTAATTATTGTGAACAGTTTTTACTTTACTTAAGTCCTGCTAGTGTCTGCCATCTGTCGAGTTCACCATTGACTCGACCAGTGCCAGACGAGGACGTAGTTGCTCTAGACGAACTTCCGTATCGTCTAGACTCAGTTAAGTTACCTTTGGATCCTCTACCGAATGTCTCGGTCAAAGAACCATATAATGACTTAGCCTCTCTAAGAGTTCTTGCCTCATCGAGCGCCTTAATGACTGACTTCTTCTCAGACTCAGAAAGAGTCTTGTTCTGAAGAAGCTTATTCACATAAAGCAGCTTAGCATTAAATAGGTTGAGATCTTCCAACTGTTCACGAAGCGTATTGATCGCGCCTCTGTATTTATTCAGTTTCTCTTTCTGAGATCGATTCATGCGTCTCAGCTGGCGTATAGCCTCGTTTAATTTATTAATCTGTGGTGGGTTTTCAAATGGATCTGAGCCGTAGCTTCCGCCTCCGAAGGCGTTTTTGTAACCTACATTCTTCTTTCCTGATCCACCAAACGCGTTCTTCGTGCCGGCCTTTGATGTGCCCTTGCCTCCGAAGTGATGGTCAACATTACCTTCACGCAGCATGCGTCGCGCGCGCGCGAGCTCCTCTTTGAGCATCGTCGCGTCGACTGTATAAGATTCCTCAGCCGGTGGGGGCTCTTCACCCGCATCATCTCCAAGGTCACCGAAGTCAGGCATCTCGAATTCGCCTTCATCACCTTCATCACCTTCATCTTCATCGTCCATGTCGAGGTCTTCATCGCCTTCTTCGTCTTCGTCAGGAAGCACCATACCGAGGAGATCTTCTGGCAGTGCATCTTCTTCAATATCTGGGCCTAAGTCAAGAACTAAACGCAACTCTTGAAGCATCTCAGACAGGTCGCTATCTTCTGTAGCCCAGTCCATCTCGTCTACCCCTTCTTCTGGGTAGAGCTCTTGACCTTCTGTTGCCGTGTTCTCGGTTCCTAAGTCTTCTTCAAGTGCTTCACGAAGCGCTTTTAGATCAACTTCGTAAAAATTTCTATCTGCCATAACTGAATTCTCCTCATTTTTGACGACTTTATTACTTATCTCGCTATTTGCTAAATTATCCACAGTATTGTTAATTTTATTTGCAATTTCTAATAATTTATCTCTTTGTCTGCTCGAAAGAGAAGCAACTGCCTCTTTTACAGAACTATTTATCACTGAAGCTGAATGTGACTCACTAAGCGAGTTTAATATTTCGTCACCTCCAAGCATAGCAACCAAAGAGCTCAATGCATGCTCATCTAAAAAAACATCTTCAGATAGCTCTTCTCTTTCATCAGCGATGAACATGTCTTCGTTAGTATCACTCGATTCTAACAGCTGCTCTTCTATAAAATGTCTTATTTTCGGTGTGACAGCTTCAAGAATTGCTTTCTTTGCATTGTCTTCTGCAACTTCTCTAAGCTTTTTTGCATCAGCTATTGCTTCCTCAAAAATTTTACTCGACATGTTATCACCTATCTCGCTTAATAAATATCACTCATAATGTGTATTATCTCTTCTTTAATAATCTTCTAATGAATGAATATAGTTTCTTATTTTATTCTGTCTTTTCACAGCATTATCGTAAGGGTCAATATCTGACAAAGACCAGATATTTTCTTCATCTTCGTAATGCTTGGGCAAGGGTGCGCGTGATGTACCAAACTGCGTGCCGTCTTGGCGCCCAGGCTTATTCCTTATATACATAGCACTCCCTTGAGTGCCCATGGCAGGACCTTTTGTGTTCGTCCTTGTTCTGTATGTTAGTCTTGGTGAAAGACCTTTAGATACGGGTGTCGTGTGATCACCTGCAAACTCCATAGTTAAATATCCACCTACGTTTGTTACAGCGTTACCCACATCTCTTCTTCCTCCAATGTCTGCCCTGTGAACAGCATGCGAGTCGGTTTTTCTTCTTATCTTATTAATGTACGCGTCGGTCTCATCAAAATCTTGAGGATCGAAATCTTCATCTTCTTCATCATAATCAAGATAATAAGATTCATCACCTATATTCTTATCATAAATAGGAAATGTCTGGCCCCTAGTCTTTCCAGTTACAGGGTGACCACCGCCTCTAACATTTCCTAATCCTCCAGGAGTACCTGGCTCATATGGGGTAAGGCCAAAAGCAGACATTGTCTAAGACTGACCGTTTGATCCTAGATACGATTTTCCTGAGATGTAATTACCTAGTGACTGTTCAGCTATTCTTTCTGAAGTTTCATCTGGTGATGTTGTTCCTGGTAATCCGCTTCCAAACTCCAAATTATTTTCAGGAGTAGGTAGTATTCCATTGAATTCAGGCTGATCTGTTGCACTCACACTTCCGGGCCCGGGACTAGTCAAGTTCGGTATGTATGGTGTAGCAGGAAGGCCGCCTCCGCCTGTTGCAACATCTTCTAGACTGGGAACAGGATCTTGTGTTGTTCCCTTGAAGTCACGATCATACGAGTTCACACCGAGTCCGCCCAGGACGACGCCATCAAGTGCTGTTTCTTGAAAAAGTTTCTTTCTTTCAGCATCAGTAACATCACCTGAGTAAATCGGCGACGCCGGGTATGATGATCTTAAATTACTTTCTTTTCTTGCACCCATAGCGCGGTCTGTGGCTAAAGCAGCTTCAACTATAGTTTGCGGTTGTTCTGCCATTATAGTCTCCTAATCAATTCTTTCTTGATTAACTTCCGGGCTTCATAGATTCTCTTTAGGCGCTTAGCTGCCTTTGTCTCGCGGCGCTTTAATTCGGCTAGCGCTCTTATCTGTGCTACGACACTTGATGACGAATTGTGCTTCTTCTTTCTTGTCCTGGGCTTTGACTTAGTCACAGGCCTGGGCTTTGAAATTCTGAGCCTTCTTTTTTCTTCTTCAATGATTCTCTTTAAACGTCGAGGTGTCAACTTTCTTACTTTGGCCATGATTATTCCTCCTCAAATAATGCGATCAAGATTAATTATAACTTCACAAGATATATTTCAACTTAAATATCAACTAAACGCTAAAGTCGCCCAATTTTTTGCAGATTCGCCAAAAATATCTTCAGGCTCATTTTGTCTCACAATCGCGGCTGCCTCATCAGCAGGTTTTGACAATACAGCAGATCTAGCACCAGAGCCCTCAGCTGAAACTTGCTCTTGCAGGGTTGTATTTGCTGTGTCTGCCAACAGTTCCTGCATCAGCGGGTCTTTTGTTATTGACTTAGTCACATTAGAAACTGCTTGGCTGTGCCTTGTTGTTTGTTCACTGGCGCCATTTTCATCACCAAACCTAATACTATCAAGATAGCTGGGCTTTCGCACAGGATCAGCGCGGGTTCTTCGTGTATCATTTGACACACCGAGACCCTCAATTGAGCGACTTTTTTCGCTTCTAGCCTGAATTGCCTCAGATAGCGCTCTCTTTTTTCTTGACGACTTTCCGCGGTCAGGTGCAACTATTCCTTCAGCTAATATCTCAACCAAACATTCTTTAACAATAGTCTTAAGTGCCTGTTTATCTAGCTTCATCACTTATCCCAGCTTAATATTTCATTAAAAATTCTATCAATTTTGTCTGATCTGTTAAAAAATTTGTCTAACTCTTTTCTCTGGATTGTCTTTCCCTCGCGAAGCATGTACGCGCCAGGAGTGCTGGGCTCACTTACCATATCAAAACAAATTAACTGAAAATCATCTTGAACAACTTGAGAATCTCCTTTTGATGTTGTTGAACCCACACCTCTTGAGCTGATCCCTAGTGTTATTTCACTTTCAATCAAGCTCTGTATTATCTTTCCGCTTGGTGTATCTAATATTTCAATAGTCCCATAAACATCATCACCTTCCATGCGTGCTTCTCTAACAATATGAGAAACATTTTTTAGCTCAACAACAGATGAGTCTGGATGATCACACTCGCCTAGCGCGCGATTTTCCTTAATCAGCTTCTGATAATTCATTATCTCTCTTTCTAGAATTGACTTAGGATAGATTCTTCCGTTTTGATTTAACGTATTTGCTCTTTGAATAATGCCGCTTAACATTACTTTACCATATTTTTCTTTTGACTCTTTTAGCATCTTTTTTGAGCAAGATATTGGTGTCCACTCTCTTAAAACTGTAAGGCTACTCATTTTAGTCTCCTGATTGATTTAACTCTGTTATTAATTTTGTCACTGTCAAAAACTTGATTATTGAATCATCATCAATATTATCAATTTTAAGCTCTTCTATTCTTTCCCTTACAGTGCTTACCTTCTGAATCAAAATTTTATTATTCTCTATGACTTCAAAGTTTTCCAAAAGATTCTGTGCCTCTTTCTTTTTTATCGTAAGATACTGTTTAAATGCTTTTTTGTCACCCTCAGAATAAATTGCATAGTTTCTAATTATTTCTTTCTGGCTCTCACTCAAGTCTGACCCATACTTTTTGTTTATTTTTTCTGTCATAATCTTTAAAATTAACGAACTAGAGTCTGAGGCGTTTAATCTTTTCATCTCATTTTCTAAGTTGATAGTTTTTTTATCCTGTAAGAGCAAAGTGCCTATTTTTTGTTCAAATTCGATCAATTTTTGCACATTTGACCCACGCTTCTTTCTCCACTCATTAAGCATTATTTGAATTGTTGCAAGGTCTCTATAATTAGAAATAGACCTATAATAAAAAGCTGAATCATTAATCTTATAGTTAATATCCCTAATTAGATCAGACTTTTCTTTATTGAGCTTCTTGATATCACACTCTCTCGCTGCATACTTTGCTTCTGACAAAATAGATGCAACGATATGCGTGTCACTAGCAGTTGTCTGTGCTAGCGCATTGAATAACCTGAACTCCTTATACAACTCTGTGCCATTAGCAAATCTTTTTTCTAAGATTTTTGTAACCTTCTTTAGCTCAGTTAAATTTCCATCAATTAAACAATTGCCCAGATGTTTTAAAAGTAGCTCATAGATGATACCCACATTTCTTTTTTTATTATGTTTCGTCTGTGTCTTCATTTAAATTTACTTCCTCTGATGAATTATTCTCAGATATGACAATTTGTCGTTTTTCTTCCTTACCAAACTGTGTATTCAGCTTACTCAAAGTTGATTTAATCTGGCTGGTCATGTGTGCGTTTTGAACTATCTTACTATCTAAGTATTCTCCTATATCAAAATCTTCTTCATTTAGATTAGGCTTTACTAAACTCCTTAAATCGCCACCAAGCCTTGACATACCATCAACACTATTTTGTTTTCTAGTTCGCTGATAAGTACTTGACATGTTATCTGCAAACTCTGCCTTTCGAGTATTTTTTGCCTTCGATCTTTTAATCTTATAGTCTATTTCATACTCTTTTTGAAACTCTTCAAATTCTGTCATTTCAGAATCTGAACCTTCTTTATCCGGAGTATTATCTTCATCTAACACAGACACGATGTCATCAATTTTTTGTTGTATTCTAATTGGAACGACATCGTCATTTACTGAATTTGTCTCAGCTAGTGCTGGTGCTCCAAAATCTAGTACTCCTGCCTCAGGAGCTCCTGCAGGTGGGCCTATATCAATAGCGGGACCTAGCGCTGGTTCACCGGCCATGGCAGACTCTGGGCCTTCCGGAGCAGTTATCTGCGTGGCTTCAATTTCAAGCGACATAACCTTATCCTTCTTTAGGCCATCCTTAATTGCAGCAACTTCTGCATCTGACAATCGAAGAATATTTTTTTGTACCCAAAGTTTATCAACCATTCCCTCTACTGCTACTGCTGATGTCGCTGCTTCAAATCTAGACTTAATCAGCTCAAGCTTTTGTTGTTGCGCGATTGTTGATGGATTTGATAGCTTTAGCTTAAAATCTAACAAATCCTCATCTGTGAAGCCATTGCAGTACAGATGCACAATTGCAATCTTGTTCATTTCAGACAGTATTGTTCGTTGAATTCTTGCTATAGTCCTGCTAAATCGTATATCTTCCTGAGACAAGGTGGCTTTCGCACCTAGACCTTCGTCATATCCGAGATATGCCTTAGGTATTTTTAACGCAGCAAATAACTTTTTCTGTATGTACTCGACATCATTTGTCTCACCTGCAATTGTGCCGCCTGCCAATGAGACAATATCTGTTCCTGACTCTGAACCTCTTACTGGAATAAAGTAATCCTCATCAACAGACAACGGATTATAGCGTAGATCAACTCTGCCGGATGTGTGGTCTGTTATTGAAGCTCTCTTAAGCGAGGACGTTGCTTTTTCCATGTATGATGCCACATCGTCTGGTGGGACGTTGCCTACATCAATCTTAAACACTCGTCTTTCTGGCGCTCGAACTATCCTGTAGACTAACATTGCATCTTCAATGAGAATGAGCTGTCGCCAAATTCGCCTTGCGGGCTCTAATACCGACGAACCGTATGGAAGAAACGCATCATTTCCCAGCAGTCTCATGTGAGAAATTTGCCAGTTTTCCAAGACCTGATTTCCTTGTGTGACCCACCTGAATCGTACTGCCATTGGGTCCTTCGGATCAAATCCTTCCTCTCGCTCAATCTCAGAAATTGGAAGCGGATATGCATTAATTACACCGTACTTTGGATTAACATCATTGAATAAAAAGAAATCACCATACTTAACAAGATTTCTAATCCACGGCGTCATATTGAATTCAATATTTAAGGTGTCATAAAATAGTTCTTCTAGTATCTGTTTAATTTTTACATTATCTGTGAAGATGTGCAAAACTTTTCCGGATTCGTCTGAAGAGCATGATTCTTCTGCGTATATGTCTAGAGCGCTGCCAATTTCTGGTGTGTACTCCATCTCGCTGAAATCACTGTATCTAGCCATCCTGTCATATGTCCCATAGGCAGACATAGCAGTGCTGTAAACTTGACTTTGATTCTTGCGAAACATGTCGAACGCTGATGAAGTGTACTTTGCATCAGGTGACATGACATTTCTTTTAACAACTGGACCACTTCTAAAGAGTCGTGTGAGTCTGTTAAATAAATTTCTACTGTTTTTTATATCAGCCATAAATTATCCTACTTTAAAAGCCATAACATATCTTCTGGTATATTACCACGTTCTAAAGTTTTATTAACATCTTGCTTAACTATATTTCCCTTGTCGCTATTTTCCTTCTCAGCACTTGAAGCATATACACCCACAGGCTGTAACACTGCGGCAGGAGTATCATTATACTGTCTTTTTTGTACCTGAAACCCTCCCAATATAGCGTCGTTCAAAGCTTTAGAGTTTTTACTATAGTCTGATGAAGCATCAAATAGCCAAGCGCCTATTGCAAGGCTCATAACAAGATCATCGTTAAACCCTCGTTTTGCTTGTGCCCTGCCTGTCTTCCATGTGAACACCTTTAACTCTTCATAAAATCTTGAAGAACGAATAATCAGCTGTTTGTTTCTAATAACTTCTTCTAATTTTGATAGAATTGTTGATCTTGTCTTACCATTTGTATTGAATCCGGCTGTGTCTGCAGAAGCTGGAGCAACATAGTCGCCTATCAAAGGAACTCTTCTCTTTCTATAGTAGAGCCTCGGATACTTTAACTCTTGTAGCTTAAGTATTGTAGCATATCCATAGCTATTATTCTCAGGACAGGCAATTGCATTATTATACATTAAGCCGAACTCATTAATTAACTCTGCAAATGTATCAGGTCTTATTTTTCCCTTATACTCAGCAACTACTTCTGATGTTTCATTATCAATTATGTGAAACGTAGAGTAATCCTTAGAATCACCTCTTGAGACATCAGCAGATAGAACGTAGTCATGCTCTGATAGCGGATATTTCCAAATCCATACATTCTTATCATTTCCCTTCCTATCGATGGGCTTCTCAACTAATGTAGAAAGCCACTCTAGTGAAGATGCATCTAAAAAAGTCTCTCCGCTTGTTGCAAAGTCGCAGAGGTACTCCTGCGCTATCTGTCGTTTTGACAGATTCTTTGTGACTTCGTCAAACCACTCCTGACCACGTTCGGGATGTTCATCCCACATTATCTTTATTGGATTAAATTCATTTAAACCAGCTTCTGCATCTGTGTACAACTTATGGTACTGGCCTCCAACACCGTTGGGTGTTGATAGAATAATGACGCGGCCGCCAGTTGAAATTGTTGGATAGATTCCTGTCCAGATCGTATCAAAGTTTCTAACGAATGCTGCTTCGTCAACTATCAACAGTGAAAGTGCTTCAGATCTTCCTGCATCTTCTGATGTCGGAATTGCTTTTATCTGTGAGCCATGGCTGAACTGGACCATCTGCTTGTTGTTAGCAACGATCTCAGGAAGAAGAAGCCATTTTGGCAAAGATCTCAACATTGTCTTTACCTTTATGATAAAGTTTTGAGCAACTGCTAGTTTAGTAGCAATAATGAGAATATTCTTCTCTCTCTGAAAGATCGCCATCCAAACTGCGTATGCAGCAACAAGTGTTGATATTCCCAATTGTCTAGACTTTAAAACAACATTAAATCTATGTTCCAAAAAGTCTTCTATGCACTTGTCCTGGAATTCGTAAGTATCAAACGATATAAGACCGCTTACTGGGTGTTGTATTTTCAGATAATTTTTAAAAAAATATTCTGGATTTTTACCGCACTTTACAATTTCTTTGACCTGTAGCTGCTTGTTGTATTTTGCCATCACTTAGCTTCAAAATTATACACGCATCTGACTAGTGCCGTTCCCTTTGGTGAATACACAGACATATTGATTAATTCAACGGACTGGTCATGACCCAATTCTTTTGTTTTGAGTGCCCTTCCTGCATTAGACTTAAACTGCTTCTTTATCTCTTTAAGATGTTCATTACACGCCTTTGCGAGTTGCTCTTTTGCTTTGGAAGATTCCTTTTGCATTTCTGACCTGTTCAATAGATTAACAATAATCATGCAAGTAATTCTAAGTCTTTCCTCTCCCACTATTTTCGAAACAATCTTGAAAGAGCCGTTTGACTCTTCGCTCCGTGCTGTTCCGTACACATCCTCAACAATTGAACCTAAAATATTATATTCTTCAAAATTCACAGTAATCTCCTCGTTTTTTGATAGAGTTTATTTTTTGTCTCTATATAACTATCTACCTTATTTTGTTTTGGACGCCAACCTTTTGCCCATTCTTGCTTTCTCGACTCAATAAATGTTAAATAACAATCATTGCAACACTTATACGATTTGTTTGACGAGATATCTTCTCTGCTTATAATAGGATACTTGCAAATTTGACAATAAAAACTATTATTGTCAGTATCTGCCCCCTCGTATGTTCTAACGTTATAAACTCTTGACATGTGAATCAGAACCTTTCTTTGTGATGTCTATCGTGTTGTCAACAATATCTTTAACTGTATCTATGTGAGAAATGACTATAATGTTCTTAAACCACTTCTTAAGAGAATGTAATAATTTTCCACACGATTCAAGATTTGTTTCATCAAGTGATCCAAACCCTTCGTCGATCATCAGCATATTTGTCTTTGGAAGTGATGAAATATTAATTAATGCCACTCTAATAGCTAGTGATGATAACATCTTCTCCATGCCAGATCCCAGTTCAACAATTCGCCTTGAATCACCGTAGTCAATATATATGTCCATTGAGTTTGAATCTAGGTCAGCCTCCAAGACAACTGTGAAATCAACCACACCCTTAAGGATCTTTGAGATCTCAGCGTTAATCTTAGGTAACAAAGTACTAATAATTTGAACCGGAATTCCCCTCTTCGATGTTGCTTGAATGAATAAGTCAAATATTCTTATGCTTTTATTCACACGCTCATAATCAAATTTTTGGCTCTCTGCAACAGATAATGATGCTTTTGAATTGGCAATATTATTAATAATTTGAATTCTATTTTTATCAAAACGATTTAAATCTCGCTTTTTTTCTTGTATTCTACTGCTTAGTCCTACGCGCGCGTCATTCTCATCTTGACTCTCAAATCGAGCGCTAAGATCTTGAAGCTTCTCTTTCTTTTCTTTTATTGTCCTCGTTAAATTAGTGATATCATTCTCAAGACTATTGATCTTTACTCTTTTTTCCGAAATTGATGTAACAAGAGACACCTTCTTTTGTAGAATTACGTTATACTTTTCTATTTTCTTCTCATAGTCTTCTCTGACTAGCTTTTTAAATGCAGAATTAATGTCAGACATGTGCGTTCTTAAAACAATAACTTTTTCTTCCTGACTTTGAAGCTTCTTCTTGTTCTTATGTGATTCCTTAATAAACTTACATGTTGGAAATTGATCACCGCAGGGCACTTCTTTTAACTTATCAACAGACTTTGTTAATACTGACAATTCTTTCTTTTCTAAATTATAGTCATTTGTTACTTCATACAAAGTTTTTTCTATCTGTAACTGTGCTGCTCTCTTTTCTTTAACATCGTCTATATCAAATGTCGTAAGAAAATCAGTTATCTTTTCAATTTTATCTTCAGTGTCAAATATCTTGTCTCGTAATTCATCTAGTTCAACTTGTATGTTTTCTTTTCTTGTTATTGATGCCCTGTGTGTTTTTTCTGCGTTCTTGACCTCTTGTTCGTCAACGTAGACAGAATCGCTTGACTCATGAAGCTCCCTGGTCAATATTTCAATTGACGCTTTTGTTCGCTTAATATCTTCGCGGGAGGTGTATAGTCCAGACTCCTGTGTAGAAATGTCTGCTGTAAGTGTTTCTATTCTTTTCTTCCAGTTGTTGTCAGAAAGATGTCTAGCCTCTGCTCTTAAGTCATTTGATGTCTTCTTGGCCAGCTCATTCATTTTATCAAAAACTGTCAAATCTAAGAAATTTGTTAGAATTGTCTTTCTTTGTGAAGCCTTCTCTCTTATAAAGGTATTCATTTCACCTTGTGAAGCTAAACTAGTCATCAAGAACTCTTCTGAAGTTCCTATCATTCCTCTAACTATTTTTTCAGTTTCTCTTCGTTGCTCCTCAGTCATGTCTTCTATGATCTCGCCCAGACTATTTAGCTTGAAGAACTTTAACGTTGTAGGTGCCCAATAGCCCTTCTTGCTCTGTTTTTTAACAGTCGATCGTATGATTCTGTGCGGAACATTATTAATCAGTAAATCTATCTCTACTTTGCATGAATTGTGTCTAGTATTGATCACGTGAAGATTTTTAATGCTTCCTCTATCAGTAGTATTGAATAGCGCGTACGCTATCGTTCCAATAATTGATGACTTCCCTTTCGCATTTTTACCGAATATTCCAGTTATTCCGGGTAAATTTTCGAAATTTATATAGTTCTTAGGGCCATACGAAAAAATATTATCAAACTTGATCTTACTAATTGACCACTTTATGTTTCTTAAGTCTCTTTCATCTTGCAACACTTCTGACAAGTATTCCTCAGTCATGCTGTCTAAAGCTTCTGAGTCTTCAGTTCCTAAATTGTGACTAACATAGTAGTCACTAATTAATCGTTTATGCACATTGACGTCTCTAAGATCAAGCGAGTCTTTACCACCTTGGTTAATAAAGTCTGTCTCTAGTTTTGTATCTATCTTAAAAACAACTTCTGTTGCATTGTTCTTCTTTGATAAGATTTTCTGTAATCTTCTCGAGTCTGACTGTGATATGTAATTGTCAGATCTAATTCTAAATCTTGTTAAGTTAGGATACTGATTACATGCCAAGACAGTTGATTCTACGTTACCCTTCCAGTCAACAGTTGCAAAAACGTAATCATTGTCAACTTGATAAAATTCTACATCAAAATCATCAGTGCTACGAATATCCCAAAAGAGAAATCCCTTCTCTGAGTCTTCTCCATAATTTTGTTGAATCGTAGATCCGCAATATGCGACTGTCTTATCTTCATTTAAGAATTGTCGCTTATGAATGTCGCCAAGCAGCGCAAAATCATAGTCTTTAAACGCGGACACGTTGATTTCACCGTCGAGCTGCCAGTCTGTGTCTGTCAAAGACCCGCGGACTGCACCATGATACAGAGCAAGACTGATCTTGTCATTGCTAGGCGAAACAGTACCCCACCTCTCTTCATCAAAGCACGAAAAGACACACCACTCAAAGCCTGGAATGCCTACGTCATATGTCCCTGATTCTTTGTAAAGGTGTATATTTGAATTATTTAATGCATCAATTATTGGTGTTATTGCATCCTGTCTGTCTTTGTTTAGTATCAGACCGTCATGATTCCCAAGAATTACATGTGTTGGTGCAATCTTTGCCATCTCTGTAAACCACCAGCAAAGACAGTCTATTAACTCAGGAGAAATACCCTGCGTTTTTGAGTGGACGATATCGCCACCAACATAGATTACATCGGGCTCAAGCATTTTTGCCTTAGTAAACATCCGTTTAAAAGACAAGATATACTCTTGGTGTCTTGTTAGACCTCGCCAATGCACATCAGCGATATGTAGTATTTTCATTAATTCCTTAACACTTCATCGTCACTACTGTGTCCCTCTTTTCAGGTGCAAAATGAAGCTGTTGTCCTGGTAATACTACCCAACATCTCTTAGAAATACAATTTTTTGGTTTAGGAGCAGCACCATCAGTCATAATGATGTATCCATCGTATTCGCCACGTGTTGTTCTGAAGTGTGTCTCGACAGAATCGAAACAAGTCCCACCGCTTCTCGTTCTATAGGGATCTCGGTGCGGTTGACGCTTTCTCCAGACATGCTTACTTTTCTCATCAACACTAGTGTCAAAGTGGTAAACTGTGAACTTGACTTCCTTTGAGAAATCAGACAGAGCACCAAAGAACATAGCGATGTCGTCGTCAGAGCAGCTACCGCTCTGATCGATGTAAATTGCAAGATTTGACGTGTGCTTAATCTTGCGACCAGGATGAATGTAAGGATACTTTCTATTAATTCTCTTGAATGTACGTGACTTATTTGCTCTCTGCTTAGTTCCGCAGAAGTAATGCAAGACCTTCTTCCAGTCAACAGTGTCATCGAGCATTGATCGAATCTTTGACCTCATCTCACTTGGTGCAGAGCCCCACGAATTAGTTCTATCTGCTCTTTCAACAGCTTCACCAACGATCTTCTTTACTCGAGCATCAATCATCTCACGCTCGCCGTCAGACATGTCATCATCAAAGTGAAAGTCGAATCCTGCAGCTGAGCCTTCACCCGGTTCGCCCGGTTCAAAAACTGTCTTGCACGCTTCTTGAATCTCAGGATTTTCCATGAGTCGTTCCATGTACCACTCAGATGCACGATTCCGTGGCAATGACTCAATAAAAGCTGACATCTTTTCTGCCTGCTCTCTGACATCGTCTGGAAGCGGTGAGTCTGACTTGATCTCAAGAGGCTTTCCTGGAACCAGACCACCGTCTGGCAACTCATCTTCAGGAATTGTGCTATTAATCGCAAGATCAGTTGCAATGTTCCAAAAAAGATGAGGATCTTGCTTTCTTGACGTCAGATGTCTAAAAATAAGGTGATAACACTCATGCTTAAGCAGACCAAACGTCTTTCTTGTGTTAAGACTAGAGATAAAATCTGGATTCCAGTACAACGACATTGACCCATCAATAAATGTCACACCTGCAGTTGGAATGCTATATGTCTTTTCCTTTCTGAGATTCCTGACAATAGAAGAAAAGAAAGGTTCATTGAGCAAGAACTTAATCAAGATCTTACTGAACCTCGCTTCTGTGAGAGTCGGAGTGCATGTAGCGATATCTTCGCTAATTTGTGCTTGGGGAGTCATGTTATATCCTCTTGTTGCCTATATCATACAACATATTTATATTAATTGCACGAATTACTTCATAGCTTGAGCAGCATTCACGATCTCAACAACCCTCTGAGCGATGTGCTTGTGGACCTTCCTGATGTTAGGAATATTCTTGGTCTCCATCACTGAGTTCATAAAATTAACGAGGATCTCATCAGAGCAAGTTGCTGCGAATGCGCATGCATTTTTTGCCTGAGTTAGCGTAAGCTCTACATCCTTGCTGAATGTCACAATCTGACTAAGAAGATCGTTCTTCTTGTCGTTCGTGAGCTTGTTAATTCCAGACTTCTTAGACTTCCAGTTGTTAAGAACATCCTCAGCACAGAACTTGATCTCGTAATTTCTAACGTAATCAGTAAATGCCACAGCAGTCTCTGTGCCGATGAATCCCGTGCACATCGAGAAAAGAATGTCAGGTACCTCTCCTCCAATCAAATCAGAGGGTGCCATGTTCGCGAAACAAAGGGATTGACCCAAGCGATCCCACGAAGCCGGGTTTGGATACACCTTTCCTGGCTGCAACTCACCGTCATGTCGGAGATGTGTGGGATATTTCTTAATGAACGAAGTGATGACATCATCAACGCCCGCACCTTCCGCCCAGACGAGCCAGTCCTCAGTCGTAGGCTCTAGAGTGGCTACAAAGAAACGACGAAGCAAGGCAGGATCCATGTCTGTGACTTGGTACTCACTACCTTCATTGATCGCAGTATAGACCCGAGTCTCAGGATGCAACTTGTGCCCGTTCAACTCTCTATCAAGAACGATCTGGAACGCGCATTGCTGAACCTCAATTGTAGCTCTGTTGAGCTCATCAAAGAACAGAACGACCGGCTCATTGCAAGCCCGGACAAACCAGTCCACTGGCGCAAATCGTGTGATGCCGTCAGTGAGCTCAGGGAGCCCGATGATATCGCCCTCTGTCATCTGAGACAGTCGACGGTCGATAACAGGCATGGAAAGATTATTTCCAACAGCCTTAAAGATGTCTGACTTACCGATTCCAGTTGGTCCCTTTGCCAACACTGCGATATGGGGTGGGAGAGCCGAAATAACTTGAACGAAGGTTTTGATATTCATTTTTTATCCTTTAATGATTTGTTCTTCTATATTATAAATTGTTTTTCTTAATATTGCACGAGTTCTTAGTCATCAAGCTTTTCAAGCTTATTTGGATTCATCCAGATATTGCCAGAAGCACACATAACGAGAACTTTCCCTCTATACTTTGCTTCTGATACGTTTCTGTAACTTCCATCTGCTGACTGCTTTACGATCATCCCGTATACAATTGTTCCGTTCTTCTTAAATTGGACAGTATCACCTGCCTCTAAATTCCACGCAACAGATACTTTCTTCGTATTTCTGGCTTCTCGAAGCATCTTTCGCTTGATCTGCCTATTGATTGTTTTCTCATCTGAATGCATCGTTCCGTCGTCGTTTAACTCATACGAATAACGCTTTTTAACAGCTGCTAAGTCAACAGTATCAAGGTCTTCTTCTGCGTCGAATTCTTCAACATTCTTTTGAAGCTCTTCTTTGATCATTTTGATCTGTGATTGTGTCAGCTTTGGAATCATTGCCCTCTCCGCTTATTAAACTCATTTCTTGATAATATTATAAAACAAAAAATGAAAAGTTACACGAAAATCAATCATAAGCTATTTACTAAATCGTTCATATCTGTATTTTCCATGAACTCTCTTAACATTGGAATGTAGTTGTCATCAATAACCTGGTTAGCAATATCAAAGTTATAACCTAAGTCTGACGCTAGAATTAACCTTCCAGAACGACCGTTACCATCACAAAATGGGTGCACCCATTCATAGACAATATGCTTTAGCACAGGTTGATCTTTGATCTTACAACACTGTTTCAAACAATGAAGAATATCCTGAGGTTCTGAGTAAGCTGTACCTGACGGAGAAGCATGTGAAAAGTCTCGTAAAGAACCGGGGGCTTGTCTTTCTATGACGTCGGGATGAAACGCCCTGTGTGTCTGTATAATTTTTTGTGGACTATCAATAGTCTCAAGTAGATTTGTATACACAATTCCGTCAAGTGTTGAGCTTATGTGTTTATCATCAGTTACATAGTCTGATGGATAACCCATTAAAAATTCCCGAGCAGATTGATTGCAATCATCGAAGTCCAAAGAATATCGCTCTATCTGATTAGTTCTAAAAATATATTGTGCCAGGTCCCTTGCGTAGCTATCCAAAGCATCTACCTTCAAGTGACTTGGACGTATCTTTTCTGCAACATCTCTCAAATTTTGACTACACTCACGATAGTGATTTCTTTTTAACCCATCTATTATGCGTCTTTCTTCATTATTGTAGCTGTCAGATAACATTTCGCCCACTAGCCTCCCATACAAAATATCAGAAGGAAAATGTACACCATTTTCAATTCTTGACTGTCCTACCATCTCAGATAATGTCAAAAGATCACCTGTAAGCTCTGGAATGAGTTTAGATAGTATTCCGGATAAAAAATATGCAATTGCTGTATGACCACTAGGAAAAGAGGGTGATTTCGAATCTTTTATTGTTCTATATCTGTCACTGACATCTATTAAAAAACATTTGGGCCTGGGTCTTTTATACTCGTATTTTAGCCTCAAAACTATTGTATCAACCTCTTCTAATAGTTTTGATATTTCACTCCAGTCTATGAAGTCATTATGCTCTCTTTCTAAAAACGATTTAAATGTTTCTTCAACTGAGCCATCAGAACATTTTATAAATCTATTATCCATATGTGGGTGTTTAATACATCTCACCACTTCATCCAAATCATTATCAAATGCTGCAGAATTAACTGACGGATAACTCATTGAAGGTAGTAAGTTTTCTGCGCTGCCAAGACGACTACAAACTTTAGAAACTTTTTTTAAATGCTTACTATCTATGTTATAGTCAGACGTTTCTGCAAATAAAGTTTGTAGCGAAGGCATTCAAGATCTATCATTTCGTTTTCTTCTGCCTGTTCTGTTGTAGACATCAGAAAGTTCATAGAGGTCAGATCTTGCGCCAAGTGTGTCTAAAAATGGATCCTGCTCTGTTGCGCAGGGTGAGTCATCATGATAATCTCCACACGCAGAGCACGGTTGCGCGCTGAGGCTGTGGTCATGATCATCATACTCCATCTCATCTCTCGGAACGTAATAAGGCTCGCCTATATCAGGTGATGAAAGAAGAGCATCTTCATCGACGATGCTCCGAACTTCATTTCTAATTAGCTTTCTAAGACTAGCACGACTTAATTTTTTCATATTTACACCTTAATAGACGGAACCAGATTTTATTCCACCTATTAAATATCTTATTCTATCAGTAACATCAAAATGTTTAGCACTGTTAATAAAACTTTGTGCTTCTTCATGTGTCATATCCCCAAAGTCTTTAAGCTTATTGCTAGCAATCTTAACATCAACACAGTACTCAGATAATTTTTGAGCAATTTTTTGTTCCTTCTCCTTGGCATCTGGGTCTAGCGCTAGAATAACGGGTGTTTTGTTTATCACTATCTTATTAAAGAGCAAGTGTGTCTCATCGATCCAGCTTCCTAGCATACATGCTACATTTCCATGAACTCTTACAGAATCAAAGACACCTTCAACTAAAACAAGCGTATTGTTCCAATCAATAAAATTCTCATTAAAAATAATATCTTTTTTACTAAACTTGCAATTCCTGTAAGGAATATTCTGTCTTGAGTCATACGTCCTTGATAGAAAAAAATTCAGCTCGAGTCGATCGTTAAATGACGGGAATATAATCCTATTATTATATTGATCTTCATTGCTTGTCCCTACCTTGTAGCTTGTTATGTCTTTCTCGTCAAAACCTCGAGAACTAAGATAATGTTTAGCAATCTTTGCCGCCTTGCTGTTATTCAAACAAAGAAGCTTAAAGTCAGACGGAAGACTCAATATTTCAACTATTTCCTGCTCTTCGCCTTTTGGGTAACCAAATATTACATATAAGCTATCTAAAGTGTTCTGAAATGTTCCAGTCCTTTTTGCTAGATTAGCAATATTCCTGCCTTTAGCTTCACAAACCCAGCAGTGATACATTCCCGTATCTAGACAAACAGATAACTTTTTTTTGTGAACAGACTTAGTTTTTCCGCATATAGGGCACGACACTGATATATTCTTATAGTCTTTTGAAACTATACCTTCACCAAAAGCAGACCTTATAAGCTCTATCTTTTGCTTTTCAGTGATAACACTCATAGAACGATTATATTAACATTCTGTGTGATTTTCAACGCAATATGCCTTACCTATCACATAAGCGTCTGCAATGTCATACGCAGCATTCTCATACACTTCTTGACCCTTTCTTGGGCCGCTCTTAAGTATCTTCTTGGGTAAATCAAGCCTCAATTCATTGTTCTGCGAGACCTGCTGAATAACTTGCTCCTTTGTTGACACATTGCTCTTTCTGTCAATTTTAATTGAAGCAAGCTTACGAGCAGTGTTTACATTTAGTGTGAAAACTTCCATATCTAAGTTATAGCATATGTACTGAATTATCCCATTGAACTTTGATAGCGTAAACAGGGTCTTAGCAGATGAAAATCCTGGACGAAATGATTGTAATGATTCCTCAATAACGACAACTTTTAAGCCATACTCTACTGTTAGCTTTCGAATTATTCTCTCGACCATCCGAACTTTCATAAAAAAGTCTTTTTCCCTATCAAGTCTAATCGCGCCGCTATTAACAAGTGTGCCTTCATAACTGAAGACGCAGAAACCTGTGCAACTAGTGGATATGTCAAGTGCTAGTATCAATTAGAAATCCTGCTTTAAACGAATAACAAACTCATCTTCTTGAGTTTTAACAATCGGTTGGGAGAAGCTTGCTCGCATGATCACATTGAAATTATTATCGTGAATATTCACGCCTGTTAAATAAACAGCTTTGAGAGTCGAGTCATTTGCGCCGGCAGTCGGTGTTATTTCCTTATAGGTCTTATTTGAAGATGAAGTGAAATTCCACTCATGACAGGGAACGTTCACTATCATTGTATGAATGTTCTGTTCACCCTTAAATTTTATATTTGTCTTATCCTTGTTGAAGTAGAGCAGGTGAGGCGTCTTTAAAACAACGATGCCGTCTTCATATAACACATTTCCTAAATTATTCCATGTCGCATGCTTTGTGACAGAATCTGCTCTATAAATGCTACCCCTTCCGTTATCTCTTAACTTTATCTTTACATCTCCCTGAGAGCCTGTTAGATGCTCATCATACATCTCAAGACTTCCTGGGTTTATCTTATTTCCGTAATAAAGATTCGATATATCAAAGACAACAATTTCATTTGAGCTTACGTCTCTTGTCCTCTGTGCTATTGTAAGAACTGAGCCTGGTGCAACACCAGGGTTATCAGGAGCAGTACCACAGATGTCAGAGAAGATAGACCCAGTTGCAAAAATCAGGCCAGGGAATAAAGAAGCTGTTGGAATTAGATAGTCCAAATTTATAATAGAGTAATCAGGAACACCATTACAAGACTTCTGATACATCGCGCTTGCTGACATTGCAGAGCTAGAAAGTATTGTGTATCTAGGACTATGTAGACCATTGTCACAAGGGAGAATTGTCATATTTCTCTTTATGTGAGACCCAGTAGGTATCACCACACCTGAAAATATAGGATTTGTGCCTGCTTCATAGACATACTGGTCTGCTGTTATGTCCTCTATTGTTGTGTCTATTGTCTTTGGAACTAACTCTAAAAGCCTTGGATACTCACCTGTCACAAAATCTCTAACAAAATTCTCAAGATTGATCATCTTTCCGCCCACACCGAATGAAAACTGGACGTTGAACGGATCATTTGTTGTACTGTCATCTATCGTCTGAAAAGGTGTGACTAGCACACTTCTCGTAGGCGTCGTTGGGTAAAAGTACGGAGGTATCCAAAGAACTAAGTTCTCAGTTGTCTCTGGGCCCACCGCGCCCGGGTTTTGATATGATGTGACTGCCTTATCTCTGAACTGATTATAGAGTCTTATGTCATGAATTTCTGCATTCAATGGATGCGCGAACATGTTTGGGCCTATTGAAGGATCTGCGGAATCATCTGGGCCCATTACTCTCACACCCTCTGCTTCTACGTGCGTGCCGAATAATGCTGACAAGTCATCTGCATTTCCATCGTAGTAATTTCCAATAACTAGCCCGTCTGGTTGGTATGATGAGCTTAATGAGCTTGATGGCACGTGAAAGATTGTTTCATTTTCATCGATCCACATGGAACCGCTTTGATTATTTGTGTTCGCGCCCCACATGATTGCAACATGATGCCAGTGATTCTTTTTAAGAACAAATGACGATGTAAAAACTAAATCTCCCGGGAATGCACTGTTAGGTGCTGCTAGATCGATTGATGATGGAGGTATGTCAGCACTGTGGCTAAGCTGAAGGAGTAGCTTGAACTCATCTTCCTCACCGTACACATTTATGCTAGACCCAGAAACAAGTGACACAGCAATTGAAGAGGACATGTGGAATATCGTTCCAGCTTTATATGCTCTATCAGCTCTTGAGTACCTCGGATTTATCCAGAAATTCAAAGAAAACGTGTCAGGTAGATCAAGCGATCTTGTATAGTTTGGATATATTAGGCAAGATCCTGATGGCACTATGTCATTATCGAAAAAATTAAGAGTATTATAATTAGAGTACCAAAAACCACAGTTTTCATATCTGTGCCGATTATACGGCATTAAGACATTTCTAACTACGTTCTTAACAGTTGTGTTATTTGTGTACTTAAACGGTGGATCAAATCTGAAAACATCAATTGTCTTTTCGAATCTTACATCTTTCGGTGCGACATAGACGCCAGACATGTACAACTCTAAAGATCCAGTTAAATCAGTTGTACCGCTTGTTGCTGCTTTTGTTTGTGCTGTATATAGAGCAACTGCTCTTGTGTAACTGTCAATATTGTACTGAGATACTGATGACACATCATCTTCAATATCCTCCTCGAGATTATTCGTAGCAGCTGCTAGATCAATAACCTGCTTAATACACTTTGATCTAACAGATGAAACATACTGCGATCCAGTAACAACACCACCCGGGTCTTTTGAAGATGACACAAAGTGTACAGTTGGCTTAAGAAGGATTGATGTTAGTTCAAAATTCTGCCTGTCTAATTTGACAAATGACATGTCTGCCTCTTAGTGTTAGAAATCAAGCCTAACTCTAAAAGTCAAATCCTTCTCATCATTCTTTTCGACTGGCCTTGAAAGTTTCGCGACTGCGAGGAGTTGCTCATTAGCGTCGTAAAGTCCAATTGTTGAAACAAAGGCGAACGATTTTTGCACGCCCTGTTGAGACTCGTCAATGACAACAATTCTTCCCTCAGTGTCAGTGTACGTTGGGTTAGACGAGTAATTAAATTCATCAGCTGTCGCTCTACAGAAAATCAATGTTGAATTTATCTGTGTGTTATTCTGGAATGTCAGGAAAGTCTGCGAGCCACTTGAGAACCGCGTGGTTGCTATGTGATCAAGCAGTGTGTCAATAGAGGCAGACGCCACAAAGTGAGGAACAAATGACGCTGAAACGTGGGCCATACCTGACAGAGCACCACCACCAATAGTGGTTCCTGCTGGGTGTTCCACTCTTGTATCCGCGGTTACACCGTCGTAAGAAGCTACCTTCCCGGGTGCACCGACTGCAGAGATTGAACCTGACATGATCTGGTCTCCGTCTAAGGCTCTTTCCATGTCAAGTATTAGTATGCCGTGCTGGTAGAATATCAAACCAACATTATGTGATGTATTAGACGCAAGAACAAGATTCCCTACGTCGCCTCCAAATTGAGAACGTTCAATGCTAGATGCAGCACCTACGTCTGTTATAATTACTGAGCCACTGGCTGGATGGACTGATGTTACTGCTATGTTCTGTGCCGGTCCTGATCCACCCTCACCAGCTGTGTCAGCATCTGTAGTACCGGTGGAGGGGCTTGCCCTCGATGAGCTCTGGTATATCCGCATCGCGAAAGTCTCGCGCTTGATACCGTCTCTGACAAAAAGTCGCTTGAACGTGAGGAACAGTGCATTGTCGATGTTCTCTACTGTTGTTGTAGCATTTGAGAACGGTGACGTGAATCTCTGTGACGCATCTCCGAGCAATAGCTGGGAAAACTGTCTGTATATATTGACCTTCTCCCTCATCATCGGCTGGCTTCCTGTGAAGAGAAGCTTGCCGTTCACGTCCATCCCTGAGCTAGCAGTGGAGACAGTGCGCGATCCTGAGTATACACCCACTGTCATGTCAAATAGCTCATTTGCTGTCTGGAGTGTATAATCCTGATCATACACTGTATGAAACAGTGATGATGTGATAGAATTTGCGCCAGAGCCTGTTATGAAAACCTGGTAACGTTTTCTTGTTGTAGACCCAGACACATCCTCTTCAACGAAGTCAACAAGCTGATTTAAGTTTGACCGCGTTGTCTTTATGTCTGCGCTTGATATTGTTTTATAAGTACTCATTTATTAGATTGGCCTCCTAGCTGCTTCCCTTTTCGATCTGAACTTCTATGTTCTGTGTAAGTCCTGAGTTAATACCTGTCACTTTGACGAATGTTCTAATGTATGTCCCACCAGAAGTAGAAAAGGTATCAAAAGTTGTGTCTGAAAATGATTTTAAAAATAACTGAATGCTTGCTGAAACTGTGTCTGCTGTGTCACCGAATCCAGCTGGGTACCTATAGATAGCGATGTTATCTGTATGGACGATATCAGGAGCCTCACCTGTGAGACCCAAAAACATGTGATTAACTTCCACCCTGAACTCTCCGTCTATAAGATCCTGATCTATGCCCACACCTGTCTTTGAACTGATAGTCGCTGTCAGCGTGCTAGTTGTGACATTTCCGCCTCTAGACAGCGCGATCGTTGATGTATCAGCGAATTCTAGAACAGGCAGGTGCGTCAAGAATTCATTTGAAACACTGAGTAACTTATGTCTAAGCGCTACGCTTCCAGCTGTCAGTGCTTCTATTATGGGTGTGTTCTTTTCTATCTTTTCTTTGCCCACAGTTCTTCCGAACTGCTGGATCACATTATAGTCACACTCATCATCACCTAACCCAAACTGATACACGTTAAAAGAACCGTCATTTTTTGCTAACGCTTGACGTCCTAAATCTGTTAAAACAGCATCAACGATGATATTGTTTGTTGAATGATCTAAAAATCCCATTTGTTATTCCTCACTTTCTGCTTATAAATATATATTTACGACGAATTAAAGTAAACATTTTATGTTCCAAACTCAAAACTTAAGTTTGTCGTAGAGAAGCTCGCCGGGGAGACACCTATAGGCGCGCCGCTGAAGTCAGCTATCCTGACACCGACTATCCTATCTTTTTGTAAGTCTAAATTCATGATGTGAATTTTATATGTATCCACATTTGGATTGACCCTTAAGAAATTGACAGATAACTCTTTTTTAACGCGGTCCACCTTGCCTCGTTCTCCTCGTTGACCTTTCTCATTCTTGTACACTTTGTAATACTCAGGATCAAAGAAAACTTTCATTCGTTCGTACCCGCTAACTTTTATAGCATCATCGAATGCATCAACGTTCAGCAATAGATTAGGATACGGTTTCGGTGCATTTGGGCCGCTCAGGACCTTTGTTGTTAACTTATTAGTGTACTTATTATATCTCATTCTAATTTGTGCGCTGTAATTTGAGCTCATCCCATGCGCATCGACGCTTGCTATTGCGTATATAGGTGTGTCTCCTAAATTAAACGTCTTGTCTAGATAGTTCACTCGAGGTTGATCAGTTCTGTGCACATTTTCTTCCAGCGCAATCTCTGCAACACCGCCTCTAATAACTGAATCGTCAAAGTCAAGCTCAGCTATCAGTGTAAAGGGTTTTCTAAGATTTTTCCTTTTGAATATCTGAAATCTTTTTATATCACGCTGAACATTCAAAGGAAACTGCCATGAAAGAAAAGGAAGTTTTCTCCTAAAGTTAAAGCCTATCCTTAGATTCTCCGGAGGCGGCGGCGGAACATACTCAGTGCAAGTAGCACTAACAGTGGCGCCTTCTGATGCGACTAACATCTTTGCAATTGCAAAAGAAGACAGTGAATTCTGAGATGCTGAAGCTGTTGATGTTGTCACAATAGTGTCAACTTCTGCAATTGTTCTTATCTTGTATATGTAGTTCCCACCGTATCGCACATCCTTATCAACTATGTACAGCCCGTTAGTATTATTTGAGTACATTGTACCCAAGAATGTTGTCGATTCATCCGTGTCAACTTCATACTTTTGTATTATATAACCTGCTAGCTTTATTTGTGGGTACTTATCATACAAAGATTTTCTATTAGCATAGTTCTTTCGACCCTTCCTTGCTCCAAAATTTCTTACATTCCTTGTTCTGTTAGGGTAAAGTGTCTTATCAGAAAGTGTCTTTATTTCTACTGCTTTAACTGTCATCTCATACTGTGTGTCAGATATCTTTGACGGATTAACAGTTTTCAACATTTTTGTTTTTATGCCTTCTGAGAACGAGTCAAGTGCTCTGAACTCATCTTGAAAAACTGTGTCAGGTATTCTTGTCGCGGTTTTCACTGTCTCTGATATTGTCAAATTATTAAATTGAACTGAAAAGTTTTGCTTTGTCAACGGGTCGTCTGAGAATTCTGCAATTTCTGGAGGAACATCTGATGCTGCGAGAACATAACCTGATGATTGCATATTGCTAAGACCCTCCTTGAGTAATCGCTTGTCTTTTCCGAACAAACCTCCTTTCTCTTCAAGTGTATCATAAAGCGCCTCAGCAGCATCTTGCGGAGAACCTTCCGCTGTGACTATGTCTGTAAAAAACATTGTTGAGTTTAAAAGTGAGTATATTTCTTTTTCCTTGCCTGTGTCAATAAATTCTATTCCTGTAAAATAAGTATTTGACGATGCACCTTCAATAGTTATTTTATCTAAGTTGTCCTCGATGAATTTAGATACTGTCGACTTTTTAATAATTCCGTATGTCTTGGGAGGTTTAAACGATAATTTCACGTATCGTGGCATCCTATCATTTGACATTTGGAAGAATATTTCATTACTAAAGTCAACACCAAGATCGAGAATTTTATCCTTCGAAAGACCGGTACTCTTTTTTACGCGCTCGTCTTTAACAAAGTAATTATAAACAAACTCCGCCTTTGCTCTTCTAACTTCAGGAATATTAATTCTGTTAGCAGGTAGAGATACGTAACTTTCGCGGCCCGATGTTACACCTATCATGTCATGAACATCAAATTGTGGATTTTCAATCTCTACAACAGAAGACTTGTTGGTACCGGAGCGAGCTTTTCCTGACACAACTGCTGTGCTTAAAGTGCTAGAAAGTCCTTTCGACGATGTTGATTTATTTTTTGTAATTGCCATGTAGCTACTTGCCTGTGTTAGTAAGCGTCATCAGGTAACAGTGAAATGTTAACATAATAAGTATACACTTCTGGGTAGTTATTAAAACAAGATGCTTTATACTTCTTTGTCACAGTTGTAATGTTATTAACCTGAGTCGATGAAGAGATATCTCCTGAAAAATCATCAACTACGTCAGGTCTATAGAGCTTCGATGTATACTCAAATGAAGGCTCGCTCTGATATATGTCTAGCCAATCCTTTGATAGCGAGTCCTTATGAACTACGAAATCTTTTTCATTGACTAGTACTGCAAACACTCTATCAAACATTTTTGGATTAAACACTTTCTTTATCTTATTCAGGCCGCTATAAAGACTTGACGCTTTTATGACGTTTAAAACTCTGAACATCTCTGATGATAGTAGAGGATCAAGATTAGCAGCAGGATACATTTCAGTAACTTTACCTTCCAGTGAATCATACTGCGCTTGCAATGCAGCTTGTCCCACACTTCTTGTTGCAGTTACGTTATCATGCTCTATAATATTCTTCCCTAGGAGATACGTGCGCTCCTTTATATCAATTCCTAGCGTGAGTCTATAATACAGCTTAAATGAATAATCGAACATATGATTAATAAAAACATCTTTATCATTTATCCCCTTTGCTGTCATACCCTTTCCAATAACTGCCCTAAAGTCATCTGTATACGCATCTGTTTCTAATCCAGGATTATCACCTTGATCTGTCCATCTTGTAACTGATGTGTTTTTAATAACATCAGATAGATTCCATGTCTCTTGAAAGTCTGATATATGAGATAAATGGTCTCCATTTTGATCTATATCTAGTATGTGTGCTGACATGTCAAAAATATATGCTTTGGGATACAATAGCTCATATGAGTTTAACTGATTTTTCTTATAGACATTAATACAAATCTTTGACGAATTTAAATACTTTCTGTCTCCTGTGTCTTTGTATGCATCAAGTCTCATAGTTGCTATCATTGAATTTGTCACACCTACATGAAGAACAGTCTTATTACCTCTAAGCTCTTTTCCTCTGCCTTCTAATAGCCCATAGCCTCTCTGCGAGAGCACCTTATACATTAACTTCAATGAAGTCAAGTTATAAGTGTCATCGTAAGAGTATAGTGGTGTGCCATTAACAGACTTAAAAGATGTTAGATAGTCTGCATACATCTGACTCACCTTCTCTTTTGTTAATAGTTTGACAGACTTACCGTATATCTTGTTTTCTCTCAGCGCTTTAATTGCAAGTGCTTTTGTTTTTGTGCCATCACCTGTCTTTATATACTTGATGAATTTATCTCGATATCGCCCTAAGTTCTTTGCGTGCGTCATAAGTGCTAAACACAGTCCAACAATTTGTTGCTCTCTTATTTGAGCCTTTTTCACTATCTCTCTTGCTGCGTGATACGCGTGCTTATAACTGTTCTCATACCAAAGAGAAAATAACGCATTCGGGTGCGGAGGGAATGAGTATGAAGTTGCGCCATTACCCACATCCCAAAATGCATCCCCAATAGCGTTAATCTGGTCTTTATACATATGAATTTTCACATACGCATTGTTTGCACCACCAGGATTATTAGACGAAAGTCTAACAGTCGTGTATCTTTGTATACACTGTGCAGACCAGTTCCACCATACCCAAGCTCTTTGATGCATGCCGAGACTATATATTGGTCCGTAGTTTCTCACTGTTGTTCGCCATCGCCACTGGAATTTTTTGCCACTACGGATATGATTTGATGCACTGCCTATGAATGCAGATTTTTCTGTGTCAAGAAGTGTTGCAAAAAAATCATGTGAAGCATTCTCACCTATAGAATTTGACATTCTTGAGTACTCTGTTGCTCTGCTTGTTTCTGGATCGTTAGTTAGGTGTTCATCCATGAGGAAAGTATTAAATGCACCAGCATATCTACTCAGTTGCGGGCCCTGGAATGCCATTGATTCCTGCTGGTCCTGAGTTAGATTGTCTCTTGATCTAATTGATTTTGCTACTCCAATTGTGACTGCAGCGCTGGCTGCTCCAACTGCTGCGCCTATGGCTACAGGAAGCATTACCCCCCACGCAGCTGCAAAGACGGCAAGTCCGCCACTTCCTATTGCAACAGCTGCTAATAATCCAATCGCAATAGAAGTTGCTAAAATACTACCGTCAATGTCTCTCATTCTAAAAGCATCTGCTAAGTCTGTATCACCAGACTTTTTCATTATCTTGAACGAAAAATGGCCAGCGTCCCCGAGTGCGTGCAGCGCTGAGGCCTCTTCAAACTCATCAGGCTTATTTGCTTCTCGCTGAATTACGTATTTGCTTTTTCCTAATTTGTGTAGATCTTTGTCTTTGTCAGTTAACCAACTATGTTTGTCATCAGTTATAACAACTTTGTACTTCTCGTCATCATTCATAAAATACTTTCTGGACATAGTCTGTAACTTCTTGACTTTTGCTTGCGCATACAAAAGATTGATCGTTAGTTTCTCTGTTCTCGCCTCATGCGCAAAATACAGAACGTTGGCCATTGCTTCAACTTTATTCTGGTTTTCCTCAGCAGCATCTTTTGTAGCGCTAGTATCAAGTCTTGCTGTAGCTGTCCCGAGGCCTGTCCATACACCAGAGGCCAGCAGGCCGAGCAAAGATGCCTGGAAACAATTTCTTCTATTTTCAACTCCGTAGCTATACATAGCAGTATATGCTAAACCTGGGATTGCTTTTGATGTCTCAGCCCCCCGCTTTATATCCTTCCCTAGCGAGCATAGTAACGATTCAATGCAGCCAGAAGGTGATAACGCTCCTAGCGGTGTTATTTTTGAATTCTTGTTTGTTGTCAAATGACCATACCCACAATTTGTCAGCTTAAGAATATCCTCTGCAAAAGCCTCTGTCACATCCATATACATGTCGACAAATTTTGAAAATTCTTCAAACTTGATATCACCTGCTTGTAAGGCTCTATCAATAAAAGCCTCTGGGCCTGTATAGAAAGAAGTGCTACCAGTTTTTGCATTTAGCTTTCCAATTGTGCTCTCTAGGGGAATATAGTTCAATCCGTCAGAAGCCTTCTCTATTCTTGATAAAAATTCACCCAAAACGCCTAAATTAGTCACATTAGCTCTAGTTCCGCGGCTTCCTCTGGGTACTCTTATAGCTGAATATTCCTTTTTACTCAGTGTATGACTTTTTATATCCTTATCGCTAGCGGCGGAATCAGGTATCATGTCACCTAGCGCGTATTTTAAGTACGATACGATTGTTGCTTTTCCTGTTGCTGACTTGGCTGATGGGTTTAGTCTACTTGAGCCGCCCTGGGGCAATACTTTGGGTAACTTAAGTTCCACATCACATCTACCTGTCATTTCATATATGCTATCAAAGGTGGCCGCAACAAGTAGCTCAGCGTATGTTCCAACAAGATCATCAGAAATTGCACCTTCAATTTTTTCAATATTCTCGTCAGATAGAATTTGTGTCGAGCTTAATGATGTTACCCTCTCTTCAGAAGGGACAACAGCTGAGAATCTAATTTTTGACAGTCTCACCATAGCTTCTCTTAAGTCACCTTCTTTCTGAACAATGACCTGTCCGCCGGACATACTGGTATTCTTATCATTACTCTTAAAAGACTGCAATACAGTTGCAGAGTCATTTAGTAAAATTTTTGATGCCAATGAGGTCAATAAGTTGAAGTACTCATCAATATTACTAGCAGTGCTGTCAAATGACAGACCCATATTATTCCTTATGACACCGGCACCCTTGACTGTCGTAGCAACGGATGCTGCACCGGTGCGATCACCCAACATCCCGGTATTAGAAAGCTCATCAAAATCAACTTGCATGCCACCAAATCCTATGTCTAAATCATCAAATGAAGATCCTTTCATTTCCATCATACTGAGCGAGTAATTGTCCTCTAAGTCTGACTTGATCCGTAAGATCCCGCTTAAGTACTCGATGGCATCAAGAATTATTTTTTCATATAAAATATATTCTACAATTGATTTAAGTAGAGGACTATTTTTATGTTGTGTTGCTACAGCACGAAGTGAGTTTAACTTAAAACTTTGAGTCTTGCTGACTGACAGCTTGCCTGCTGTGTGTGGCGTACTTTGAAGTTTTTTTATGATATTATTCACAGTGCCAGACATTGTTGGATTGGAAGCATCAATACAAGAGCCGATACTAATTGCTGTGTTCGGATTCGGCACGCGGGATCTTGAGACAGACAAACCTCCAGGTGACTTACTTCTACTTTTTGACTTTGAAGATGATCCCGCACTCTTAGGCTTTGTGTTAAGCACATACTGCAACGACTTATAAAAATTATTCACATTGAAGTCTTGCGATCTAGAAAGTAGACTAGTTGCAGTATTTAATATATACTCTCTTATCTGCCTATGCAACTCAATCAGGCGTGCACAATTTGTTACGCTTATGCTCTCTTCCTCCCCAAAATTTAAATTAATTGTTGACGAATCATCATTTTTGGCCCCCACAGCAATGGGAACAAACTCTGTGTTAGCAATCAAAAGAGCTTTTAGGGGGTTAAGCCCAGATAAGTAAAGTATCTCATAGCGATCAGCAGCATTCGCATTTGTCATCGTATCATAGCCCTCTGAGCCGAGAGATGATGAAGAATCATCAGTGAGATTTATACCTGCAAGAGTTAAGTTTACTGGTTTACTAAGGTTGTTTAAGCTTGCGCTTAAAGTAAAATTTGCGTTTGTTGGTTTAATTGACATGTTTACTCTTCATCTATTAAAATTGCTCCGATAGGTGATAAAGCACCCAGCGTTCCATCTTTAGCAACAGGTATAACAAAATACTCAATTGCACCAAAACTCCCCACGCATTTAGAGATAAAATTATAAACCTGAGAAGTGCCATGGGAATCCCAACTGTGTACAGCACCATCAATAAGTAAATCTTTTTGCGCATTTTCTCTCTTAAGAATAATGTAGAAGTCTACAAATCTATCATCGCCATCAATTTTCATTCGCACCTTCGTATATGATTTTCTGATTCGCGCGATGGATGGCGATCTGTGCCTTTGAAAATATGTTAACTTTTTAACTGTGCCTTTTGATAAAAAATTTGCCTTCTTAAAGTAATCACCAAATGCACTCTTGACTGGAAAATACAGTATATCTCCAGTTAAACCCTCAGAGAATAATTCATCAGAGTTTGTTGTAAGTAGTGACCTGTTACTAGAGATAGCACCCTTGTTTGACTTTACTGATGCAAATTTTGACCCTACAGAGCTTACAAGTGTTTTAGATGCTGAATTTTTTCTTATAGCAGCTGCTGATGCTGCGAATTTTGTGGCCAATGTATTTTTCTTAAAGTTTTTTCTTGCCAAGTTTGCAATAAGGCCGTCTACTTTATCTAAGACATGAGACGGTGGCATAATATAGGGCTCAATTTTATACTCATAATTGTAAAATGGTGAGTGTGTATCAGTAACAGTACAAAATATTGCCTGCTCATAGCCTTCAATTTCTGTTTTTTCACTACTTGTCTTTGACTTTGCTGCTTTAAAGTTACCAACATAATTAGTCTCGCCTGTCCCCCTGTTGATCCTATGAACTTTAACACCGTATATCAGGTTTGACGCGTCTTTTACAGAAGAAAATTCATCCTTAAACAGCTCATGCGCGTCTCCATGAACAGAGTTTAGAAGCTTATCGACATCTGATTCTATTACATTAACACTCACAAGAAATGAAGTCTTGACAGTTGATGCATAGGGTACATCTTTGTTGACAGACGTCTTAGGAGAAAATTTGGCATTTTTAACTGTCAATGAAAGGGCGGAGCTAGGTTTCATGTACTTTTCAAAACATGTGTGTCCAGTTGTATATTTTATACCTGCAGTAGTTCTCATCTGGACCACATACTCATAAGTTACATCATCTTCGATATCATAGTCATCAACTGAATAATTGCCTGCTTCAGTATCATCTTGACTTGTGATAAACACATCACGCTGCACAGCAAAGTTTTCATCTCTTAACATTATATAGTTTTGTCCTCTTAAGCTAGTGCTAACAACACGCTTAAGAACTCTAAAACTATTCACACCCTGCGATACATTGCTCACTCGGATTCTGATTCTTGGAGTATCTGCATCATTTACTACTTTTGCATAAAAGCTGCAATACGGTTTATCGTTGCTGCCTCTAACTGGTCCCACAAATGAACATGCGGAGTTTGCTAACTCATAATCATCATAGTCTGCTGTAAATCTATGAAAGACAGGTGTTGACGTTCCAAAAAGAGGTGTGAGGTCACCTGACTTTTCATCCATTCCATCAATTATAGTGGCCCTGCCCTTTCCTTTAATAAAGACATCATCATCTGTTTTTAGAAATTCACTTCTTGTATTAGGGTAATAATTAAAAATTTTCTTTGTGTAGACGTTCAAGTGGACTGGGCGCTTATCATAGTTTTGAATTGTTGTAATAATTTTCCCTCTTATATTTCTTGTTGACGTTGCGTGAAATTTTGTAACAGGCCTTTTTGCTTTTATGCTTCTAAGTATCTGTTTTGCATTTAGCTGATATCCTGTACTGTCTATTTTATTTCCTTCCTTATCGTACGCAAAAATAAGAAGCTCATCACCAACTGTTGACAGCTGTATGAGCTGTTTTGCAGTTAGCTTAAGTTTTGTCTTTAGCCTTTTAACCCTTCGAGACACACGTATTTTTTTAACAGACGTTGCTACACTAGGATTTTTTTCCATCTGTTGTGTTGCATACTTTTTTACAATCTTTCTCAGCCTATGATTATGTATAGCAGGTTTATCAATACACTTCACACCTTTGAAAAACGCGACCATACCCTGGCCATCTTCGGGATGCTGAAAAATAGACATAGGGTCACGGCCCTGAGATGTTATCATATGATATCTATTCTTAAAAGCGCGGCCATAATTTTTAGTATTTTTCTCTGTCTCTTGAATCTTTGTTCCGGATGCAGTTCGGCCGGTAGACTCAAAGAAATCTAAGATAGTTGAACTCGTTGTTGCAGATTGTCGTCTATTACTTGATGAATTTGAATTTCTGCTGCGGCGACTTACAATTTTATATCTTGCTCTACTTCCAAATGCCTGCTCATCAGTTAGTTTGCGTATATTAATCATTTTTGCAGGAACTTTATTAAAATTTCGATATGGTTCAAATGATGTTAAGTACGCCATGTCATTGTACTTTTTAACTTCTTTATCTTCACGAATGCTTACGATATCATACGAAATATTATTTACTTCTAAAGGATCAGTCATGTCTGCATCTGCATATGCACTAGCGTCAGGTGAGTTATAAAAATCAATACTATTCTCACTTAAATACGCTTCTATTTTTCTAACTTTCCCCTCATAGAGATTTCTTTGATCTACAACACAGTATAGTTCTATTTCGAGCACCTTCTGAATACGATCGAGACTGGGCTCGTAGTACTTAGTTATTTTGGTGATCTTTGGTTTTGTTGATATTTTATAATCCAGGTCTTGCGGATTCACAAAGATATCATGTTTGTCTACTAAAACTTTCATCTATTAACTCAATCAAATACTAACGTAAATATGTTTATGAATGTTGGAACCTTAAAGTCATCAAAGTATATCTTTCCTACATAAAAAATTCGCTTCTCATTCCTTCCGTTTGTTGCCTTCCTATCATAGAATGCTCCGGCATCGATGATATCAAGCTTTGTAAGTTTTGCATTTTTACTGTTTTCAAATAACTGTATTAACAAATTATTATCTCTTGATGTCTTCTTAAAAATAACTGTCTTGAACTCTTTTGGCATGCTCGTGTTGACAGACTTCAGCTTATTTCTATTTATGACGCTGAAGTCACCCATTTTGTCAACTCTAGCACGATAATTATCTTCTACTTCAAGTGTGTCAGAGTCAAATGCACCTACGCCTAACTCACGTTTGATCATTCGTAGCGTCTCTTTTTTTGTGCTTCTTAAGTCTTTATGAACACCATATGGTGAGCCGTCTGTGTTGACAGGCGGGAGGAACATGAAGTTTTTTAAGTGTGTTAACTTTGAATCAAAAAAGAACGGCTCAGCATTATTGACATTAATCGTCTCACCTTGAGGTCCATGCTCAAACGGAACAGAATTACTAATTGAAAAGTTTAAGCGCTTACGATTTAATCTGAAGTCATTGGACCCGTTAGAAAAGTAAGTGCCTACCATAGTGTTTCGCTTGAAGTGTGTCAAGAAAGACCGCAGGATCTGGTCGCTTGTGCTGGCAAACTTTGATCCTGTGACAGCCGTTAGCTTCAGGATGTTTGTAGCTGTTGCATCCTTATCAAATATATCGTTACCAACTATGCTGCCTGTCGGTGAAAAATTAAAGTCAATGAGGCTTCCGCTGTCATCCTTCTCTAAGACAATGACATTCTCAGGGCGTTCCATGACCTGAAAGAATATTCTATTATTCACATCATCATGCTCATTGACGTCATAGAATGTGTGCATATCTGTAACAGAAGCATACATCGCGCGCATCTTCCCTGACGCTAACTGTCGCTTGCCCTCTTGTGTGATTACATAGTCAATAAATCTCGTCTTTTTGTCAAGTATCCCTGCCATTTAATCACTTCCCTGTTCTTATCATACAATAATTATCCGCTAGATAAAAATTATGGTCTGTCATCAATTAAAAATTAATCTGGGACCATCATTCTCGTTGCAATGTTTGCATAGGCTGATGCAGCAGACATCTGCTCTGCTGTGACCCATCCGAACTCGAGCATTGCAAACAAATTATATAGCGGTACGTTAACGACACGACCAGATCCAGACTCTGACCAGCCGAATGATGATGTCGACTGAAGACTTACGTTCCCTTTAGTGTAGATGAAAAGCATCTGTCCTTCTGTGTCACTTGCAATGCTTTCAGTAATGTGAAACAGGCTAGCTGGATGTGACTCAAGATAGTAGTTCTTGATCTTCGCACCTTCTGTCACAGCACCAGACACTAGCTTCACTTGCACAGGCGACGGCAGGCTATGTCTGGATGTCGCTGAGCGCCTCACGCGGGCATCTCCTGCGAGCGTGCCTCCGTGGGCTGAAGCTAGTGACATCAGCATCTTTGAGTCACGGCCTTGCTTGGCCATGTCTGCGTAATGCCCGAAGTGACGATGACTAAAATAGTACTTCGGCCTTATAGTGATCCCATTTGTCTGCATCGTTCCGTAAGTCGAGTTCTGCCACATATCTTTTCCTCGAGAGCCTGTGTAGGGGTTAGCGCCTCCGTCTGGGCCGTAGCCGCCTGTGTTATACCATATGCCATCATCGTCTTCCGTTGACTGAATGAAACCTGTGGGCGGGTGGTCGGGCTTCTCATCTGATCGGTTGCCAGCGTTTCCATAATTCGCAGTCCATGGCAGGCCCAGGGCTTCGAAGCCACTCATGCTCTTTCCAGGATTATGCGAGATGTGAAATGTTCCTGATATATACCCAGGCCTCTCGTTGATGTAACCTGCATCATAGAAGTAACCTCGTGTCCACTGGCTGTCATGGAAGATCCTGCGAGCGTCGTAGAACTGCTGTAGACGAGTGAACGACCCAGTCTTTGATGTCGAGTAGTGGCTTACGTGGCCTCGGGTGGCACCGGAGTGATCAATAGACGATGACGAGTCAGCATGACCTTCTTGTGGGTGGACAAAAGCAGTAGAACCCGCCGCGGTGCTAAAAGCATGATTAGCTGATCTGTAGCCCACAATTGACTGCATACCAGGCTGACGACTTGAAACAGTGAATGGATGATCCACACCTCCGGAGAATCCTCGCACTGTAAACTGTGATACATCCGTGATCACAGAAGGGCCGTTTGTTTCCGTGACTGGATTATAAGCAATATTCTGCTCTAGACTAGTAACATTTTGTGTCAGCGTGAGTGTCTGTTCACCGGATGCCTCGAGTTGTGGCATGCTACATGAAATCGTACCATTGTGTCCATACAACGAAAGAATAGCTGTCCTTAACTCAGCTAAAACTTCGAATTGTGTATCACCTGAGCTTAAATCGATAGTTACTGCTATACAAACTCCGTAGCCGTTCAGTGTATTTCCAACGGTCTGGTCACCAGTATCTTGCTGCGGCACGGACGGATCTGCAAATTGTGTATGGTCACTCTCACCCTCTACAAGAATTGTGCCAGTTATCACGCCTGTATTATCATCATCACAGAAGACATATACCCTCCTGGTGCCAGCTGCGTCTGTGATTATGACGTACTCTTTCTCAGTCGGGGTCGTATCCGAGTCCCCGGCTTCACACGTGATTAACGCTGTGGACGGTGTCACAGTAGCTGACTGATTCCATAATGATAATCTTTGAATTGGGTGGAAGCTTCCACTGGCCTGCTTATATTGAGCGATGTAGCTACCTGTGAATGCGTTCCTGGCCTCGATTTCAAATTGATCAACAATCGGCTCGGAGCCTATCATCTCATGCACAGCGTCTGAAGACAGTAGCTGATTCAAAGAATTAACTGCTGGATCTACACCTTCTTTTA
>Ga0098033_1000059_pt1 | contig 75875 bp, 56 predicted proteins | sample 1_EtaG_FD_75049 | JGI IMG/M metagenome (GOLD analysis project Ga0098033, IMG submission 75049) | Marine viral communities from the Subarctic Pacific Ocean - 1_ETSP_OMZ_AT15124 metaG | ecosystem: Environmental > Aquatic > Marine > Oceanic | place: Pacific Ocean | collected 2015-01-07
TATAAATGAACTTAAGCTTAGAAAGTATATTCGTAAAGCTATCCAAATTGTAAAAGAAAGAAGAACAAACAAACAATTTGACGAAGAAAAAAAATTAAGAAATTTAATCCGCAAAGCAGTTCTTCAAGAGAAAGAAAGAGAGCCGCTATATCCTGAAACTGGCAAAAACTTCTTAGATTCTTTATTTTTGGACACAGGATTTTTAAAAAGACTTAAATTGGGATATAAAGAATTAAAATCAACGGAAGAGCAAAGAGAAACGTTCAGAGAACACATTGTTTATCATGTTTTAAGAACTCTTGAAACTCAAAGCGCGATGCAGGCACCAGGAGACAATACCAAAGAGGTTTCCAAAGTTGATCTTGCTGAACAAGAAGAAGAAATTACCATTTCAGTTGATAAAGATGATCGTTTAATGGGGACAGAGCCTGAAAAAGAAACACCCGAGGAAAAAGAAGACAAGGAATTAGAATCATTTAAAGTTCCCGGAGTAGAATATGGGGATGTTACAGGTATAAAACAAGCTTTTGACACTTTTAATTTAACCGAAGTGAAAGCTTCTTTATTGCGTTATTGGAATAGAATGGGGAACACTACAGATGAAGAAGTTTTTTATGATAACATGAAAGAACAATTAAATTTATATTTTGATACATGGGAAGAAGAAGTCCAAGCAGAGATTTCAGCTACTAGGGAAGAAGAAACTGTAGAATTAGCGCCAGAAGAGGCCCCATTAGAAGAACCGGAAGCTCTAGAACTCGAGCCAGAAGTCCCGGGAGAAGAACTAGAATTGGAACCCATGGAATAAATTTATAAAATAGAAACTAATTAAGTTATTATGCCAACTACTTTAGGAAATAGCGAAACTTTTTATGATGATGTTGCGGCGCCAACTCACACTAAATATGTATCAAAAACCGGTCACGATACAAGCAACAATGGTGATTCATCGTCTGCGCCTTATCTTACAATAGCCAAGGCAATCGATGTATTAGATGCTGTTGATGACACTAATAATGAAACCGTAGGAACCGGTGTAAGGGTACTCATTCTTGTTGAGTCTGGTTCATACGAAGAACGTATAGCATGTGATAATATAAGAAACTTAACAGTAAGAGGTTGCGGCCCGAGCTTTGCAGATCCGTCTCCATACCGCCCAAGTATTGTTGGCGATGGATCTTCAAATTTGCAAAATACTTCAAACGGTGCTGATGGGTATGCAGCAGTCAACACAAACAATTACGCAGCCGGTGATGGCGGTGGATTAATAATTGAAAATTTACATTTTTCAAATTGGATCAAAACCAACGGACATTGTTATAAAACCAATACTCCCGGGTCAGCTAGATTTCTTAATTGCGAATTCAGTCAAAGCCATGGCGGATTATCACATGTAATATTCAACCTGACCCCGGGTGAGAGCGCCGCTTGGCCAAGTAGAATAGATTGCTGTACGTTTCGCGGAGGGAGCCCGCAAGCGTCCGACGCCGGCGGTAAGGCCATCGCTGTTGGATCGGTCTCTCCAGCGCCAGCAGCAGACACCATATATATTACAAATAATGTAATATATGGCCATGCCACCGGCATCTCCGCCGGCGCCCAAAGAGTAAACATATACAACAATACAGTTGTAAGCTGCAGTTATGGAGGAATCTACGCGGTTGGACCGGCAAAAGTAGTAAATAATATTGTCGCAAGATGTGGAGCAAATGCTACTTATGGTTATGGTCTGCAGATTAATGTTGACTCGGTGATCGTACGCTTAAATAACATACTAACTGGAAACATGCGTCATGAAGATGGTAACGGCGAATTCTTCGACGCGGACAAAGCGTATGATGTGTTAGACTTTGGAGAAGCCGACCCTGCGTCATTAGCTGCAACTGAATTAAGGGTAAATCCAGGCTTGAAACAAACTGGGACTATTGGCACCAATACTGAATTCAATCCAGTAACGTTTCCAAACGACGGAGGACCTTTTATGAACGAGACTCCAGATTTCCGTATTTCACAGTCTTCATCTCCAGCAGTTTCCAATGGATCTGATACCGTTCGGGATGATATTCGTAATAGTGGTTTTCGTAACTTCAAGCGCGGCCCCAATCGAGTGGAAGTCGGTGCATACGGATTTCATTATTGGCGATATCCTGTGGAAACTACAAATCCTCATATTAGCTCTGATTTTACGTTTAATAGTGCTTTCAATCATCCATCAGATGACAGAACTTTATTAGATATAGATGGCGCGGAACAGTCTGGGCAGGGCACGGCTGTAGCAGCCGGGGCAGAGTCTACACCTCCACCTTTTTCAGCTGGGGTCAAAGGAGTTTCGAGTTTACGCGGGCAACCGCGCGCATATAAACTAACTCCTGCCGGAGCTGGCGCAAGAGGGTCAGATAAAATAACGAAAGATGATAGTTAACAATTGCTAAAATCTGTGCTATAATATTTTTTAGATCTTTCTGAAGTAAATAATCATATGAATTGGAACAAAAAGAAGAAAATTCAAGGAAAAAATAGATATTATTCTATTTGTAATAAATTAAGAAAAGAAAATAAATCTCATGATGAATTTGAAGTTATGTTAAATAATTTAACTTTAGAAGAGATAATTGCTTTAAAATTAGAGTTAGCAGCTAAATCTGTAGGAGGTTATCTATATGGTATACCTATATTCTCAGCAATTCCTTATTTAGTTAGAGACGCTATATTAAAATATTCTCTTTCAGCCACTAGATCTAAGAAAGAAGCAGCCAGATTTTTAGGTATTAAGCTAGATCACTTCAAAAAATTAATAAAAAAGTACAATACAGAGAATTATTTTGAAGATCTTGACAATAAATAAAAAATAGTGTATACTTACTTCAGTTCTTTTAAAATTTGGGGGTGTCCTGGTTTCGACAGAGATTATGATGATATATCTGGCAAGACTGTGTGAATGTCACAGCATAAACATTCAATTTTTAACTGCCAACGATAATGTTGAAGTTGATTACGCCTTAGCTGCGTAATCTGAGGCTGCTAGTGGCCTTATTCCCCAAAACTAGCAAAAAGTTTCTTATTTCTTTTAAAAAATAAGTGGTGCGCACGTTTAATTGAGCTACTGAGCAGTTTGCTGGTTCAAAAACCAGATAATCTTGTGAATGACAGTATATTTGATGATTTTTGGACGTGGGTTCGATTCCCACCGCCTCCACCAGATGAATGACCCTGAGGGTGGAACCGTTGGTTTGAGGGCTGGGCTAATCAACACTTTAAAGAGGTTAAAATGGTAACGAAACGTAAGAAAGTTGAAAGTATAACACAACAAGAGGTTAAAATGGCAATAAAACATAAGAAAATTGATCAAACTGATCAAAATGCTAGTAAATCTTGGAAAAATATAGCATATTTCAACGAATATCAAGATGCGGACAAGACAAGAGTTAAACTTTTGTCTGAAAACGATAAAATTCAGGTAAAAGTTAAACGTTGTGGCCCCGCAGGCCTAAAATATGTCGTAAAACTAAGAAAAAACCCAATTTTTGAGGAAAAAACAGAGAAAAAAGGCAAAAAACAGAGAAAAAAGGACAAAAATAAGAAGGTTCAACCATGAAAGACATATTTTGGGCTGGAAAAGACAACAAAGAAAAAGAAACTGCCCCAATTGTTGCTACTAGTGATAAAAACAACGTTGTTGAGACAACAAACAACAGAATTTACTACTATTCAGAGGTTTCTAGGCAGAAAATCCTTGTTTTGAACAAGAGCTTAAGGAATTTGAATGATAATTTGCTTAATCAAGCGCAATTATTGGGTTTAGATAACCCTGCTAACATATATTTGCACGTAAACAGCTTTGGAGGCAGTGTTTTTGCGGGTTTATCGGCCGTAGATTACATAACATCATGTGAAGTGCCAGTTGTTACAGTAGTTGAGGGCTGCGCGGCCTCTGCAGCGACTCTTTTTAGCGTTGTTGGTGCCCACAGACAGATAAGAAGCAACTCTTTTATGCTAATTCATCAAATTTCTTCCGGAATGTGGGGGAAATACGAAGAATTAAAGGATAGTATAGATAATTGTGACCTTTTTATGCGAATTATCAAGGATATTTACAACGAACATACGAAAATACCTAAGAAAAAGCTTAATGAGATACTAAAACACGACCTATGGTTTGATGCTGAGACATGTCTTGAGTATGGGATTGTGGATGAGATAATTTAGTAAATTATGCCAATTTACGAATACAAGTGCCGATTATGCGGCTTTTCCTTCGAAATTATGCAAAAAGTCGAGGAAAGGGCGCCCAAATGCGATAATATAGTGATTAGCGGCTCTTTAGAACGAAGATGTGGTGGAAGATGTAAAAAGCTTGTATCTAAAAGCTCGTTTGCATTAAAAGGCGGCGGATGGTACCAAGATGGGTATGTTAAACCAAATAAAAGCGATAACAATGATAACAAACAGTAACATATCGTTAATAAGGCACATTTTCCTGTATATACTCTTTTAACTGTTTGTGAGTTGGAGAATATGTCAAAAATGGGAATCTTATATTAACTGAATGAATCATTCCGATTATATAGCCGTCTTTATTGAAAAGAGGAGATCCGGAACTTCCACCAATCGCCGGTACTGAATATATGGCAAATATTTGTTCCTTATCAGATGGATCTCTGGTTAAATATCCAGCGAAATAACCATCTAATTTGGGAATCATGTTTTTATGAAACAGACCCATCGGCGCAGCTAAATTATATGTTTTATCACCTGGTTTTGGCGGATAGTGTGATATTAATGCTGGTTTTCGTTGAAGCTTTTTGACATAAATCAAACATATGTCTAATTTTTTATTATAATTTATGACATTGATATCATATTTTTTCATATCGATATCATAAGCATAAAATTTAATTTTTTTTATCGGAATTCCTTTGATGACTGACCGCACAAGAAGATCCATGTCGTCTTCACAAAAATGCGCTGCAGTTATTGCATATGAGCCGGCTTTTCCAGTACTAACAACAAAAGCTGATGCAGAGGATATTACTCTTTCTATTCTACACTCAGTTTGTTGTTTTTGTTCGTTCTCTATACACTCTCGAGTAGAAAATTTATTTTCAACTTTCAAAAATGATTCTCTAAAGCTTTTATTTCCTTCATTAAGGCCACCTGTAGTCAAATAAGATGAATTTAGGCCGCAGGAAAAAATTAATAGCGCTATTACAACAAAGATAACAGAAAGCAGTACGTATTTAATTATTTTGTTCATTATGTTATGTCCTCTCTAATTATAACTAGGGAATAAATCTTAATTTCTTGCTATATACTTGTATTATAGAGAAAAAGGAGAAATCCAAGACATGAAAGACATGAAAAAAATAATTTTTTTATTATTTAGTTTAATATTGTTCGGTTGCGTCGCCAGCGCCGTAGAAGTGAAAAATACGCCCATCCCATTGCCTGTTGAATTAGCTGAACAAGAATATGATGAAATGTTAGAATTGGCATACGAAACGGATCAAGAAAGAGTTCGGGCAATTTATGTTGTTATTATTTCAGAACCGGAAGTAGTAACTGCTAAGCCACCTGAAAAATAGTTGTTTGATGTGACTGTGAGAAAAAAAACATATGTTTTAGATACCAATGTTTACTTAACTGATGCAAATTCTATTTTTGCATTTGGAAAAAGTGATATACTGGTACCTTTAAAGGTTTTAGAAGAAATAGACAAACACAAGAAACGACAAGACAGTGTTGGTTTAAATGCTAGAAATACCATTAGAATTCTTGACTCTTTAAGGGAAAAAGGCAACCTTAAGAAAGGGGTAAGAATAGGCAAAGGTAAAGGCATAATTTTCATTAAAAACTGCGAAACGTCTTTATTACCAGAAGAATTGTCTTCTAAAGACCCCGATAATATGATTATCGGCACAGTTCTTGCAGAAAAGCAAAATTTTCCCAATAAAAAGATAATTGTAGTTTCTCGAGACATTAATATGAGAATTAAGTGTGATTCTCTAGAACTCCCGGTACAAGACTACACAGTTGGGCAAGTTGTACAAAATAGTTCCTTATTATATACTGGTTTCACAAAACATTTAGTTGATGATGAAATTGTTGATCAATTTTATGATGGAGAAGACATATTCCTTGACAAAGATGAAGTGAAGCTGCATCCTAACCAATTGGTTATGCTTGTATCTAATTCTAACGACAAAAAGACAGGACTAGCTAGATTTGTTAACTATAATTCTAATCTCAAAAAAATTATCGACAAAGGCGATGTTTGGGGAGTCAGGTCCAGAAATAAAGAACAAAAATTTGCTTTAGACTTGTTGCTTGACAAAAATGTGCCAGTTGTTACGCTTGTAGGTAAAGCAGGTAGCGGAAAGACGTTGTGCGCCATCGCTGCAGGCCTCCATCAGACTGTTGAGGATGGCCAGGAGTCGACTTATCGCCGTTTGATAATAACTAGGCCCATACAGCCTTTAGGGCGCGATATAGGCTATTTACCGGGCTCAATGGAAGAAAAAATGATACCATGGTTGAGTCCAATCAAGGATAATCTAGAATATTTGATGAGTGATAAAAAAACACTTGACATGTACGTAGATGATGGTACAATAGAGATAGAAGCATTAACTTATATTAGAGGTCGATCTATTTCTAACGCATATATTGTTATTGATGAATGTCAACAATTATCACAACATGAAATAAAAACAATTTTGACAAGAGTGGGAGAAAATACTAAACTTGTTCTGACAGGAGATATTGAACAAATTGATAATGTGTATGTCGATGAGACATCAAATGGTCTAACATATATCGTTGAAAAATTTAAAGAGCATGAAGTTGCTGGTCATATTACATTGACCAGAGGAGAGCGTTCAAAAGTCGCTACATTAGCGGCAAAAATTTTATAAGGAGTAAAAAATGGAAATTGAATGGAAAAACACAGAAGAAGGAACAAACACAACTCTCGATGAAGTTGTCGGAAAAGACACTGAATTGAAAAGCTGGCTTGTTGATTATGTTGGAACCCAACATGACCCGGAAGATGGAAACGTTTCTGTTGAAATGATTGTTGAAACAGTTGCAAAAGAATTTCCGGAATTTCTTTTAGTGGTTGCTGAAGAAAATTGGGTTAGAGGATATCAGCAGGCATTAGTGGATGTGGATGTTGGTAAGCAAGTGTCAGAAAATGACAACGAGGAATAATATAACTGAGTATATCAAAAGTTCTTCTCTTAGAACGCTAAAAGACAGAACTCACTACGAATTTTTCAATAACGTACAGGTTTACATAAAAGATTCTTTACCAAAAGATTTTGATGTATTGTTTGTTCTTAAAAAAATTGAAAATTTGATTCCTTCGCATTTTGTATATAATCTAGATTCTATTTTTGTTGGTCAATTTGATGAACTTATAGAAAGAGAAGTGAACGCCCTGTATAGGGATGGCGCTCTATATATAACAAATGATCAGACGGACGAAAATGACATGATTGATGATATTATACATGAAATTGCTCACGTTGTTGAGGAAATGGCAGAAGAAGAGATATATGGTGATAATAAAATTAAAAATGAATTTTTAGGCAAAAGAAAAAGACTATATAGTATTCTCAAAAATGAAAATTTTTATATCGAAATGAAGGATTTTTTAAATCCAGAATATTCAGAAAGTTTTGATGACTTTCTTTATAAAGAAGTTGGATATCCTCTTCTGACTAGCTTAAGCATGGGCCTGCTTGTCTCGCCATATGCTGCTACATCTTTAAAGGAGTATTTTGCTAGCGGCTTTGAAGAGTATCATCTTAAAGATAGAGAGTATTTAAAAAAAATAAGCCCTAATCTTTATTTTAAAATTGAAGAACTACTAGAATGGACGAGGTATTAAGTGAGTCAAAAACATGTTTCTTTTTCTGAATTAAAAAATTGGGACAAGTGCCCATATTATCATAATTTAGTTAATCTACAAAAAATTAAAATTTTCCAAGGAAACGAGTATACTGCATTTGGAAACGCTGTTCATGATACATGTGAAAATATGTTATTGAATGAAGACGCAGAGTCAGATAAATATTTCGTGTCCAAATATAAGGAAGCCCTGAAGAAGTTATCAGGCGACAATTATGATTTCAATAAAAAACTAGCCTTGGAGATGAAAGATCAAGGCCTGCAATTATTAGATTATATAAAACCAGCTCTTAAAAAATATTTTGGAAAATATCAAATCGTTTGTACGGAAGAAGCTCTTTTTGAAGATATAGAGACCCACGATTTCAAATTTAAGGGTTATGTTGATTTGGTGCTGAAGACAAAAGATGGCAAATATCATGTTATCGACTGGAAAACCTGTTCTTGGGGATGGGACGCGAGAAGAAAGAACGATAAAATGACAACTTATCAGTTAACTTATTACAAATATTATTTTTCCAAAAAGCACAACGTTGAGCTAGATAATATTGAAACGCATTTTGCTCTTCTTAAAAGAACGGCTAAAAAGAACAAGGTTGAATTATTCAAAGTTGCCAGCGGGAATAAAAAAATTAAAAATGCCCTTAAATTTCTTGAGAAAGCACTGTACAATATTAGTAACAAAAATTTTATAAAGAATAGACTATCTTGTAGGTATTGCGAATTTTATAAAACAAAACATTGTCCATAAGAGGTTACTTTGTCAGAAAAAATTAAGATCTTAACAATAAGCGATCATCCTTTATCTCAATCAGGGGTTGGATTGCAAACAAAAATGATGATTGAGGGTATGATTAAAACTGGTAAATATAAATTTATTAGTTTGGGTGGAGCAATCCAACATGCGGATTATACTCCAATTAAAGTTGGCGAATATGATGGCGATTGGATCATACTTCCAGTTGATGGGTATGGAAACCAAGATATGATTCGTTCAATGATCCATCGCGAGAGACCAGATATTTTATGGTTTATGACAGATCCTAGATTCTTTGACTGGCTATGGATGATAGAACATGAAATTCGACCATTGGTCCCAATGGTTTACTATCATGTTTGGGATAACTATCCTTATCCCAACTTCAACAAGCCCTTTTATGAATCAAATGATTTAGTTGTAGCAATATCAAAAGTAACGGACAGCATTGTTAAAGAAGTTGCTCCAAAAGTAGATAGTGTATACTTGCCACACGCCACAGAAACAGATATATTTAAAAAATACTCAGAAAACAAAGTTAAAGAGTTTAAATATCAAAGCTTTCCTGAAGATAAAAATATTGATAAGTTTATTGTTTTTTGGAATAGTCGAAATGCAAGAAGAAAACAAAGTGGTAGCTTAATCTATTGGTTTAAAACTTTTCTAGATAAAGTCGGTCATGATAAGGCGTCTCTTATTATGCATACAGATCCTAAAGACCCAAATGGGCAAGATTTAGAAATAATCATTAAGGAATTGGAGCTTACAAGTGGTCAAGTGTTAATATCCAAAGAAAAATATCCTTCAGATATTATGGCTATGATGTACAATATGGCAGATTGCACAATTAGTGTATCAGATGCCGAAGGCTTTGGGTTATCTACATTTGAATCATTAGCATGTGAAACTCCAATAATTGTAACGATGACAGGGGGACTACAAGAACAAGTTACCGATGGAAAAGAGTGGTTTGGCATCGGACTAGAACCAACATCAAAAGCTATTATTGGTTCTCAAATGGTGCCATATATTTATGAAGATCGACTTTCCGAGAAGGTCGTTGTTGATGCGTTGGTAAAAATGTATAATTTGACAAAGGAAGAAAGAGAGGAATTAGGAAGAAAAGGCCGCGAGCATGTTATGAAAAACTATAACTACGAAGAGTTTGTTAAGAAATGGGATGAAATTTTTACACAAATTTACAATGAGAAAGGATCTTGGAAAAATAGAAAAGACCACCATGGTTGGCAATTAATAGAGGTAGCATGAAAAAGATAATAGTCAGAGGCCCGGCCCTCACAAGATCGGGATACGGAGAACAAACAAGATTTGCTTTAAGATCATTAAGAGCACATCAAGATAGGTTTGATATCTATCTTTTTCCTGTTGGGTGGGGACAAACAGGTTGGCTTTCAGATGACGATGAAGAGCGTCGTTGGATCGATTCAATTATAACAAAAACTGTTCATCATCAAAATAACGGAGGTGTATATGATATATCTTTGCAGGTGACGATACCTAATGAATGGGAGCGTATGGCTCCAGTTAATATTGGGTATACTGCTGGAATTGAAACAACCAAAGTTTCTCCCGAGTGGATTCAGAAGTCAATGCTTATGGATAAAATTATTGTAGTATCAAATCACTCAAAAGACGTTTATCTCAACACTTCATACAGTGGCGTGGATCAAAATACTGGTCAAGAACTTAAAGATGTTAAATGTGTTACTCCCATCGAGGTGGTTAACTATTCCGTTAGAAATATTGAACCCGAAAAGATTGATTTAAAATTAGATTATGATTTTAATTTTATATCAGTGGCACAGTGGAGTCCAAGAAAAAATTTAGAAGACACGATTAAGTGGTTTATACAAGAATTTATGGATGATGAAGTTGGACTAATTATCAAAGCTAGTATAAAAAATAATTCAATCATTGACAAATATCAAACAGTTAAAGTGGTACACGAGCTTGTTACTGCCTGCTCTGCTGGTAAAGACAGAAAGTGTAAGATTTATTTATTGCACGGAGACATGAGTGACGGCGAAATGACGTCTTTGTATCAAAACCCAAAAATTAAAGCTTTTATAAGTCTTTCTCATGGAGAAGGCTTCGGGCTTCCAATATTTGAAGCTTCTTACAACAGCCTTCCTGTGATCGCTCCTAATTGGAGCGGCCAGAATGATTTTCTTTATGCTCCCAAGAAAGATAAAAAGGGTAAAACAAAAATGAGGCCGCTTTTTGCTAATGTTGACTATGTTTTGAAACAAGTTCAACCAGAAGCAGTTTGGCCTGGTGTTATACAACAGGATTCCTTCTGGTGTTATCCACACCCGGGAGACTACAGAAAGAATCTCCGAGATGTTTATAAAAACTATGGTCAATATAAAAAGCAGGCCAAAGATCTTAAAAAATATATAATTGAAAATTTCACCGAAGAAACACAATACAAAAAGTTTGCTGATTTCATTTGCCCAGAAGAAGAATTTGAAATTGAAGATTGGTTAAGCAATTTAGATGTCAAAGAAATTGCTTAATGAAAATAGTCTTAATAGCAGATTTTTTTGTTGAAGACGGAATGCTCGGCGGCGGGGAATTAAATAACGATGAATTCGTTAAAATATTAACTTCACAAGATATAGAAGTTAAAAAAATAAATTCCAACATTGTTACACCAACGTTTATAAATGAAAATATTAAATCAAAATTTGTAATTGCTAATTTTGTAAGATTACATCAAGATTGTATAAACCTGTTGGTAGAAAAAGCAGATTATGTAATTTACGAACATGATCACAAGTACTTGACCACGAGAAATCCTTCAGATTTTGAGAACTTTAAAGCCCCGAAAGATAAAATTATAAATTATGAATTTTATAAACACGCAAAGGCTGTTTTTGGTCAATCAAAATTTCATTGTGACATTATAAAGAAAAACCTAGGTTTACAAAATATACACAACTTAAGTGGCAATCTTTGGTCATTAGATAGTCTAGAAAAAATAAAGGAATTTTCGAAAAAAGAAAAAAAGAATCTTTATTCTATAATGCAATCAAATATACCTCATAAGAACACAACAGATGCTTTAAGATTTTGTAAATATAAACAATATCCTTATGAATTGATCCAAAGCGACGTTTATTATAAGTTTCTAGAAAAACTGGGTACGAACAAATACCTAGTTTTTCTTCCAAAAACTCCAGAAACTCTTTCTAGAATAGTCGTAGAAGCAAGAATGATGAACGTTTCAGTAATAACAAATAGTCTGGTTGGAGCGTCCTTTGAGCCATGGTTTGAATTAAAAGGCAAAGAATTAATTGATATAATGCTATTGAAGCGTGACAAAATTGTTAATAACATTATTAAGATTTTAAAATGAAGATTTATATAGAAAAATCTAAAATTAATGGCGCCTGGATATGGATTAACAAAGGTTATAAATCTGCTTGGAACAACGAAGGTTTCGATGTTAAAGAATATACCAATATAGAAGAAATTAACGAACCAAATGGTTCGTATGATATCATGTCTTCTGACTGGCATATAAAGACACAGAATGCAGTAGATGTTCTTGCTAAATCTAGACGTGCTTATTTGTTTGCACAGCCGAATAATTTTCCGGGGCCATGGAACCGACACCCAAATTTCACGAGTGTCATATCAGGTGAACACACTGCGCAGATTAATGAATCTGAAAACATATATTTGTGGTCATGGGCAGAAGTTGACAATGAGTTAGGAAGAGATGTTTTTTCTAAATGGAAAGAGATTAATGTAGTCCCATTGGCGTTTGATTCAGTTAATTATTCTGAAATGTCAGACAAAAGATATGAATATGATGTTTGTTTTATTGGAGGATGGGCAAATAACGGATTTGACGAAAAACGTAAACTTATGTTAGAATATTTTCGCCCTTTTATGAAGTCTGGTTTAAAGTGTGGAATATTTGTTGGTAAAAACTTAACACACGAACAAGAGAATTTAGTGTTATGTAACAGTAAAGTTTCTATCAATGTACATGACGCGCACCATCATCATACGCACTTTGACACTAATGAAAGGACATTCAAGTCGCTAGCATTAACTGGTCTTCTTGTTAGTGATGCCGGCGGCCAAAGGCAAATGAAGAAATATTTTGCAAATGTTCCCTTGTGTAAAAACCCAGAAGAAATGTTTGACGTTGTAGAAAGATATGTTAATATGCCAGAAGAAGAATTAAAACCAATGAAAGAAAAAAATAGAAAAGAAATAAAACAAAATCACACATACATTAATCGTGTTAGGCAGATGGCAAAACTATGAAAATTAGTGTAATAATACCGTGTTATAATGCCGAAAGGTGGATTGAAAAATGTGTTTTATCTGCAATAAATCAAGATTATGAAAATAAAGAAATTATAGTTGTTGACAACGAAAGTACAGATAATAGTTTAAATCTTATTAAAAATTTAAAAGAGAAACATAATGATTTAATTGTAAGTTCCGCAGAAAATATTTATAAGTACTCATGGACAGAGCCAGTAGACGAAGGTCTTAGATTATCTTCTGGCGATTATATAACAATTGTTGGAGCAGACGATTTCTTAGACGCAACATATTTGTCTAATGTTATGAAATGTATAATGCTAGATCCGAAAAAAATATTAGCATTTCAAAGCCCAATTAGATCTGTCAACGGGGCAGAAGAAACATATGCTGGCGATATAGGTCACAGCTATAAGAGTTTGGATGACTTTAAAAATCAACTTTTCGAAAAATGCCCCGTTACAACTCCGAGTGTTTTTTATAGTAAAAAAATACATGAAAATGGGTTGTTAACGTGGAACTCTGAAAAATATTTAGGAGCGTCAGATTATGATCTATATTTTAGATTAGCAGACAACAATATATTTATATATCCAGCTCCTAAGTGGCTTGGATATTATTATAGATGGCACGACAAACAAGCTACTTGGGGGATGCACTCTGAAAAAGTCAGTTATGACAATATTATAAAAAAACACTGGAAAGAAAAATGGGACAAGTCAGAGTAGCAGATTATATAGTTGATAGAATTAGTCAACTAGGAGTAAAAGATATTTTCACCCTTACTGGTGGAGGAGCCATGTTTTTAAATGATGCTGTAGGAAAACATCCAAATATTCGTGCTGTATTTAACCATCACGAACAAGCGTGTGCCATGGCAGCAGTTGGATATGCTAAATACAATAATGATTTTGCCGTTGTGATGCCTACAACGGGATGTGGGTGCACTAATACTATTACTGGATTATTAGAGGCGTGGCAAGACAATGTAAAGTGCTTGTTTATTTCAGGCCAAGTTAATAAATCTCAAACAACGTATAATTGTGATTTACCACTCAGGCAGATAGGAGTGCAAGAAGCAAATGTTATTGAGATGGTTAAATCTATAACAAAATATTCTGTCATGATTAATGATCCAGAACAAATAGCTTATCACCTTGATAAGGCAATATATTTAGCAGAGTCTGGTAGACCAGGGCCAGTTTGGCTAGACATTCCATTGGATGTACAGGGTGCCTATATAGACCCTCTAGAGGTTAGAAGGTTCGAACCTGAAGAAGAAAATACTTTCAAAGAAACCCCACTGAAAGAAGAATATGAAATTTTAGAAGATTACTTCAACGAGGCAAAAAGACCGGTGTTGCTGGTTGGCAACGGCGTAAGGATGGCTTCTGCTATAAATGAGCTTAAGCATTTTGTTGAAAAATTTAATATCCCTACGGTCACAACTTTTCTAGGAATAGATTTGTTGCCTAGTCACCACCCATTAAACATAGGGCGCATTGGAATCAAGGGAAACCGAGCCGCAAATTTTGCAGTTCAGAATTCTGATTTATTGTTGACAGTTGGAACCAGATTGGGAGTTCCAGTTGTTGGGTATAAGTATGAATTGTTTGCGAGAGAGGCAAAAATAGTTGTTGTTGACATTGATCCTGAAGAGCATAAAAAAGATACCATTAAAATAGATTATTTTATTAATGCAGATGCAAAATTATTTTTAGAGGGATGCAATTTCGAAAAACAATTTGATCAAACTTGGGCAAACACGTGTTTGGGATGGAAAAACAAGTGGAGAATTTGTCAGCCTGATTGGGAAGAAGACCGAGAAGGGATAAATCTTTATTATTTTACTGATAAGCTTTCGAAAAACAATAAAAGAGACTCTGTCGTTGTTTCTGATGCTGGTTCTTCCTATTATGTAACGTCACAATTTTTAGACATATCACATGAGCAGAGACATATTACATCTGGTGCCCAAGCAGACATGGGCTTTACTATTCCTGCCGCCATAGGAGTCAGCGTAGCAAAAAACAATGGTGATGTAATAGGTATTACAGGAGATGGGTCTTTTCAAACAAACATACAAGAACTACAAACAATTGTACAATACCAATTGCCAATCAAATTATTTGTTTGGAATAATCATGGTTATTTATCAATTAGAACCACACAAAAGAAATTTTTTAAAAACGATTTTGTAGGAGTTGATAATGAAAGTGGAATTTCTTTTCCAAATACAGAAAAAATTGCCAATGCTTATGGAATCAAATATTTCAATATTAAAAAATCAAAAGACATAGATAAAATTTTAAAAGAAGTCATTGATTACAGTGGTCCAGTTATATGTGAGGTTATGTGTCAGAAGTGGCAAGAAATAGTGCCCACTTTAGTTTCAACTAAGACAAAAGATGGTCGTGTTGTATCTAGGCCTTTTGAAGACATGTATCCTATTTTATCAAGAGAAGAGTTTTATGAGAATATGATTGTTAAACCGATTGAATATGATTAAAAAAAATCTTAATAAAAAAATAATTTTGTGTTATTATTAAGATTGAACAACCACAACTCGGAGGAAAAAATGGCTGCTAATGATAAAAATAAAGTTACGATTTTAAAATTAAGAAAACAAAAAAGGGAAGGGCAAAAAACTGTTTTGGCCACATCGTATGATTACCCGCAAGCGGTAATTACAGATGGCGCAGGAGTTGATGCTATTCTTGTGGGAGATTCTTTGGGAATGACAACTTTGGGTCACAAAACCACAATTCCTGTAACAATGGATGATATGGTTTTACACTGTGAAGCTGTTTCGAGAGGAGCAAAAAATGCTTTTCTTATTGGAGATATGCCCTATATGTCTTATCAAGTGTCTAACGAAGAAGCAGTTTACAACGCAGGAAGATTTATAAGGTCTGGCATGGATTGTGTTAAAGTAGAAGGAGCAATGACAGACAGAATTAAAGCTATTGCGGAGTCTGGGATATTGGTTATGAGCCATCTTGGCCTCACTCCTCATACGAGAGCTAAGCTTGGTGGTTATAGAGTGCAAGGTAAAACTGCTGAGCAAGCAGATATTATTTTAGAACAAGCTCTTAAATTACAAGAAGCTGGTTGCTCGTTCTTATTATTAGAAGCGATGCCGAAGGAACCAGCAGAACTAATTGCTAAGGAATTGTCAATACCAGTGTATGGAATCGGCGCCGGCGACAGAGTCGACGGACAGCTTGTTATTTTTCATGATTTAATGGGCCTGTTTTGGGAATTTAAATCCAAGTTTGTTAAAAGGTATTGCGAAGCTGGCCAAATTATGCAAAAGGCAATGATAGAATACGCGGATGAAGTTAGAAATGGTGTCTTTCCGTCCGAAGAGAATTTTTATGAAATTAAAGATGAAGAACTTGAAAAACTTCTTTCTGATAGCAAATGGAAATATGAAACAGATCAAGGATTCCCTACTAATCACTGTTTAACGCCAAACACGGTTACAAGAAAAAATAAATAGGTGAAGATATTAGTAACAGGGTGTAGTGGCTTTATTAGCCGCGAATTCGTTTCATATTTTAAAAACATAAATCATGCAATATATCTAACAAATAGAAATAATTTAAATGTTCTTAATGAGCAAGAAGTTGATAATTTCTTTAAAGATAATAAAATTGATGTAGTTGTTCATTCTGCCGCCAAAGGAGGTCGAAGAACATGTAAAGAATCTTATGAAGATTTTTTATGCAATATGAGAATGTATGATAACCTAAGCAAACATGCAGATGAGTTTAAGATGATGTTTCATTTTGGATCTGGCGCGGAGTTTGATAGACGAACGGACATAGATGATGTTAAAGAAGAAGAAATATATGATTCCTTTCCTGTTGATTTTTATGGTTTCTCAAAAAAGATGATCGCGAAAAAAATTAAGAAACATAGTGACAATATTATAAATTTGAGATTGTTTGGATGTTTTGGAATTCAGGAAAATGAAGATCGAATGATCAAGTCCAATATAAAAAGATATGTGAACAATGAACCTATCATTATACACAAAAATAAAAAGATGGATTTTTTCTTCGCGGAAGATCTGTGTAGAGTAATAGAGTTTTATTTGCAAAATTGGAACCCGGGCACACCGCGAGATGTTAATATGGTGTATCCCCAAAAAGAAACTTTAAAGGACATAGCCAACATGATAAATTTTCTATCAGAGAACAAGAGTAAAATTATTGTAGAACAGGATGGCCTTGATAACTCATACTGTGGAAACGGAGAAAAGCTAAATAATTTAAATATTGACCTAGTTGGGCTTAGTTATGGACTGCGTAAGTTGTATAGTTCCTTGTTTAACAAAAAGAGATTCTAGTGTTATGATTGTGGAACATGCATGATGTTGTAATATTTATTATGAGTTCTGGACCAAATGTTGGTTTGAGCGGTAAGGCAAATTTGACTGAAACTGTGTATTCCATTTCTAAAAACATTGGAGATGTCGATTACAAATATTATATTGTGACAGATTCTCGTTCACAAGAAAAATTTGCTCATGAATTGTTTTCTCACGAATCTCTCAAACATGTAGTAAAACCAGAATCTTTATTAGAGGTGAAATATTCAGAAGATTCATGGGCAAGGGAATTTAATTTGTTTTTTGATAACCACAAAGACAATACTAAATATGTTTTATTTTCACATGATGATTTGATAGTTAAGACTCCTGATTTTTTTACAAAGACTCTCGAAGAAATTAAAGATGCTAAAGATCCAATTGGGTGGATATCTTTTACAAATGATAGATATTATAAGTTCGATAAAAATCCAGTAGCTAATTCTTTTAAGGATCCTTTTTGCCTAGACAGACACAACGATCCTAGAATTTACGAATGTCATAATTTTGAGCCTGATGAGAAAGTTACAGAACAAAATTATGATAAACTAGATTTTCCGAATAGAGCAGTTAAATGTCATGGGCCTTATGCTCATTTAAACTTGGTAAGCTCCGAAGCTCTTGAGAAAATAGGACCATGTGTTGAGTGGACAGATTATACAATTTTAATTGATAATGACTGGGCTCTAGAATCTCTTAAATCAGGGTTCTTCAATGTTTGGATACCAGATGTTTTATATACACACCCAAATCCAAAATACCCGAGAACGCCTGGCACTGATTTGAGATTTGAAAGAGAGGCACATGAGAAATTTTATAAAAAATGGGGGTTCCCATTGTGGGAAATGCCCCTTAGTGACGATGTTATTGTTTACATTAGGCAGAAATTTAAAGATACCAATATACCATTGTCATCTTATAGGAATTCTTATGATTGGGATTATTTAAAAGATGAATGAGTTAGATCAGATACTAAAGCCACTTTCCGAATATATAGAAAATAAAAAAAGAAGAGAAACGGTGTGGCACCCGGGAAAAGATTGGGTTTCATATTCAGGAGATGTGTTTTCAAAAGACGAATATCTTGCTGCAATTAAGTCTTTGATTGATGGGTGGTTGGTGTTTGGAAAAAAGAGTCGACAATTTGAAATAGAATTCGCGCCACACTTAGGAATGGATAAGGGAATATTAACAAATTCTGGATCTTCTGCCAATTTGTTAATGGTGTCCGCGCTCAAATCTAAAAATCTTTATAATTTTCCTGTGGGTACAAAAATTATTACTCCAATTGTGTGTTTTCCAACAACGGTAAATCCAATACTTCAGTGTGGCTTTGTTCCTGTTTTTGTTGACTCCACGTTGCCTGATTTAAATTTAGATCTGGGTCAGGTTGAAAAAATATTAGAAGAAGATACAAATAGAGAGATTAAGGCTATAATGTTCGCTCACGCCCTCGGAAATCCCCCAAATATGGATAAAGTTATGGAACTGGTACAAAGGTATGATCTGATTCTATTAGAAGACGCATGCGATGCTTTAGGATCAACTTACGATGGAAAGAAACTGGGCTCTTTTGGAGATATGTCATCTTGTTCTTTTTACCCTGCACATCACATGACGCTTGGTGAAGGAGGTTTCGTAGCCACAAATAAGGCAAGGAATCATAAAGTTTTATTAAGTTTACGTGACTGGGGAAGAGCTTGTTTTTGCAATACTAAAAAGCCTGGAGATGTGACGGGAGAAACTGCATGCGGTAATAGATTTAGAAAGTGGCTTCCCAAAAATAAAGATTTAATCTACGATCATCGATATGTGTATAATGAGATAGGTTTTAATTTGAGGCCATTAGAATTGCAAGCTGCGATTGGTTTAGAACAACTTAAGAAAGTAGAAAGTTTCCACTCTTCTCGTATTAAAAACTTTAATTATCTTTTAGATGTTTTCAAACCATACAAAAAATACTTTCACCTTCCAAGACCGACAGAAAAATCGAACCCTTCATGGTTTGCTTTTCTGTTAACTATCAGAGATAGCGCTTCTTTTAGCAGAGTTGACTTTATAAAACATTTGGAAGATGCTAAAATACAAACTAGAAATTATTTTTCAGGCAACCTGTTATATCATCCTGCTTATTCGGAACTGGCAGAACAATATGAAGATTTAAAGGAAATGTTTCCTGTGGCGCATAAGGCTGCAACTAATTCTTTTTTCCTAGGAACATATCCTGGACTAACAAAGGAAAAATTAAGATATATACGTAAAGTTGTAAATGGTTTTTTTAAAGGGAGAATTACAAAATGAAAGTTGTTTATATAACAGGTTGTTTAGGGTTTATGGGTTCTTATGTAACACGCGCATGTTTAAAGAAAGGGTGGCATGTAAGAGGGGTAGATAAGATAACATACGCATCGAATGAAAATTTATTACAAGAGTTTAAAAAATATGAAAATTTTGTTTTTGAAAAAAAGGATATTAATGATTTAGATTGGTTATATGATTGCGATTATATTATAAATACGGCAGCCGAAACTCATGTTGATAATTCAATTGTTAAGAGTGGGGAGTTTGTTCATTCCAATATAAACGGAGTGCATAATTTGTTAGAATTAATTAAAACAAAAAAATATTTTAGAATGCCTATTTTTCTTCATTTTAGTACGGATGAAGTATATGGAGATATAATTGATGGAGATCACAAAGAAACTGACTTGTTAAAACCAAGTAATCCATATTCGGCCACAAAAGCTGCCGCCGATCAACTAGTTTTGGCTTGGAGCAGGACTTATGATGTACCATATGTCATTGTTAGGCCGACTAATAATTATGGCGTAGGCCAATACGTAGAAAAGTTAATACCAAAAGCTTGTAAATTTTTATCATTGGGAAAGAAAATTCCTTTGCACGACGGAGGAACGCCTGTTAGAATTTGGCTACATGCTAAAGATACTGCCTCTGCAATAATGAGAATCATAGAGTCAGGAAAAGTTAATGAAATTTATAATATAGCCGGCGGCTATGAACAAAAAAACCTTGACACTGTAAAGAAAATCTTAGATTTATATTTTGAAGGGCAAAATATAGATTATAGTGATTATATAGATTTTGATTTTAAAAGAGTGGGTCAAGATTTAAGGTATTCTGTTGATGATTCTAAATTGCAAAATTTAGGCTGGAAAACTGATTGTAATTTCGATCTAGAATTGCCAGAGATTGTAAAATACTATAAAAATAATTTTATTTGGTAAAAAATGCAAATAGATTTTGAACAAATAATCGATAAACATAAAGGCACCGCCGCCGTCGTGACTGTCCATGGGCCAAGTTTAAACGAGAATAAAGAAAAGATTAAAGATTTACAAAAGCAAAAAAAAATTATTAGAATTGACTGTAGTGATTGGCTTAATTTTTTTGAAGAACCTCCGGACTATTGGATAATCGCCAACGGAGAATTGGCCATACAAGATTTGATAAATGATACCGGGATATGGAAACTAAGAAATTACTCAATTGACGTTAACAAATACGAAGATGCCACGATATTTTTTGCCGGGTCAGTAGATTTTTCAGATAGAGATTTTGTATCTGAAAACTTAAAACCTGATTATTTAATTTATGATCAGCGACATTTCAAGCATCACAAATGCCTAGATATTTTAAAAAATTTCCAGCGGCATTACAAAGAAAAACAAGAATTTAATTTTACTGAATATGGAAACAACTCTTCAATGTGGATGCCGCCAAGATATAAAGGTGGAGCCGGATTTTCAGGAGCGCTTCCACACGGCCCCACTGGGGGAGGGAAATGTTGTAACTGGATTAATCCAAATGTAGCAACGGTGCAGGAAAAGCTTCAAGAAGTTTCTGGATATTCAGAACATTATAGTACCGGTGACACTGTTGCAGTTCATATGATAGCGTTTGCCATAATTATGGGCTGCAATCCAGTTTACATTTCTGGATTAGATTTAGATTATAAATTAGGATTTGCTAATAAAAATGTATATTTGCCACAAGACAATGATGATTGGCAGAAATTAAGTAATAATTTAAAAAATGATTTAAAAGTCCTTAATGAGAGTGCAAAAATTCGTGGCATACAAATTGTTAACTTACATAAAGATCCGTGGTATAATGAGTTTGAAAAAGGCGCCTTAAAAATACATCTAGGAGAGGATAATGAATAAGACTTTTATAATTGCTGAAATAGGAATTAATCACAATGGGGATTTAAAAATAGCTAAAAAACTAATTAATGGAGCAGCCAAAGCCGGCTGCGATGCTGTAAAGTTTCAAAAAAGAACGATTGATTTAGTATATGCTACAGAAGATTTAGATAGACCTCGTGAAAGTCCATGGGGAACCACGAATAGAGAACAAAAACAAGGCCTGGAATTCAATAAGAGACAATATGATTCTATCGACGCGCATTGTAAAAAGAAGGGAATTGAATGGCTTGCGTCTGCTTGGGATGTAGAAAGTCAAATATTTTTAAGACAGTATGATTTAAAATACAACAAAGTAGCATCAGCCATGCTTACACATCGCCAATTATTAGAGATGATAGCAGAAGAGGGAAAGCATACGTTTATATCCACTGGCATGAGCACTGTTGAACAAATTGGGAAAGCGGTGCAAATATTTGAAGATGCAGATTGCCCTTATGAATTAATGCATTGCAACAGCACGTATCCTATGCAAATTGAAAATGCTAATCTTAGAGCGATGGGAACTTTGAAAAATACATTTCAATGCGACGTTGGCTATAGCGGCCACGAGTCTGGAATTATTGTTAGTTGTGCTGCAGCCGCTATTGGCGCCACATCAATTGAAAGACACATTACATTAGATCGGGCGATGTACGGATCGGATCAGGCTGCATCGTTGGAATTAACAGGACTAAATAGGCTTGTTGAATACGTTAGAGACATTGAAACATCGTTGGGGAGTCCTGAAAAGCATGTGTATGAAAGTGAGAAATCGATTGCTAAAAAGCTGAGAACAGTTGACACGTTATAGAATAGCAGCGCTTATACCAGCTCGCGGAGGAAGCAAAGGAATACCACGTAAAAATATAAAACAATTACATGGATTTCCCTTAATCGCTTATTCTATAGCAGTGTGCAAATTATCAAAATATATTGATGATATTTTTGTGTCTACTGAAGATTTGGAAATTGCACAAGTTGCTGAGAAATATGGAGCAACAATTCCTTTCATTAGACCATCTGAATATGCAACTGATAATTCAACAGATCACGATGTTTTAAAACACTTTTTTAAAAACATAGATGTTGAAGATTTAATTTTTATTAGACCGACAACTCCTCTCAGGTGTCCAAATAGTTTGGATGAAATTGTTGAAAAATATTATGAAAACAAAAAAGAGACAACCTCCATTCGTTCTGTGCATGAAATACCTGAATCGCCACATAAACTTTTTAAAATAGAAAATGGATACTGTAAAGGGTTTTTTAAAGATTTTAAAGGAGATGAGAATTATACTAATTTGCCTAGACAAGTCTTTCCAAAAGCTTATCAGCCTAATGGATATGCGGATATTTTAAAAAGAAGCATTGTTGAATCTGGGACTTCTTTTGGGGATAAAATAGTTCCGTATATAACTGATTTTGTAACGGAGATAGATGTTTCATATCAGTTTGAGATGTTAGAGAGAGAAATAAAATTTAACGGGCATAAATTATTAGATTTTTTAAATGAAAACTATACAAACAAAACATAGAACAATCAAGTCTGATTTCGTATTAAATGAAACTTCTTTAACACGCAAAAAACAAAAATATGAATCAATTGCTCTAAGTGATCAATTGCCTATAACTTGGAGCAGGGCAAAAAACTTTAACATTTTTGATGACAGAGGAAACAAGTGGATTGACATGACGGCAGGAATCTTTGTGTGCAATGCGGGCCATTCAAATCCTAAAATAGTTAAAGCGATAAAAAAACAATCTGATGAATTAATTTTTTCTTTCCTTTATAACACTGAAATTCGATATAAGTTTATTGAGAAGTTGCTTGAAATATCTCCTAATCATTTTGAAAAAGCTGTGTTATTGAGTACCGGATCTGAAGTTACTGATATTGCAAATAAGCTTATTAAATTCTGGGCCAAGAAAAATAATAAAAAATATATAATATCATTTAGAGGAAGTTACCATGGTAGAGCTTTGGGATCTGATTTTTTGTGTGGAGACGAGAACAGTACAGACTGGTCTAACATAAAAGATGATGATATTCATTTTGTTGATTTCCCTCACGCCGAAGACAAATTTGATTCATCTCATCTTCCAGATCCTGAAAAAATAGCAGCCTTTTTTCTAGAAACTTATCAAGGATGGGGAGCTTGGATGTATCCTGACGAATATATTAGGGACTTATATAGCTTTGCTAAAAAGCATGGAATTCTAGTATGTTTTGACGAGATACAGTCTGGTTTTTACAGAATGGGAAAATTGTATGGATATATGACATACGGCGATTATATAAAGCCTGATTTAGTATGTTTGGGAAAAGGAATATCATCGTCGCTTCCTATGGCGGCATTGTTAGGGACCAAAGAATTGATTGATGTGGACAAAAGCGCCATCGTCGGCGGAACTCATTCTGGTAATGCCGTATGTTGTGCCGCTTCGTTGGCAAATATAAGTTTTTTAACAGATGAAAAGTTTCAAAAGTCTTTACACAGGAAAAATAAAATATTTTATAAGCTGTCAAGAAGTTTGTTGCAATATAATTCTGTAACACACGTTAATGCGCGAGGGATGGTCACAGGAATAATTTTTGAGAACAAGGAAATAGCAACCAATGTTGTTAAAAAATGTATTTCTAAGGGTGTCCTTCCGGTGTGTACTTTCAAAAATGCAATAAAGCTTGGCCCTCCTTTGACAATAACAATTGGAGCGATCAAAGAGGCGATGAAGGTCATAGAAGAGTCAATTGAGGAGGCTGAAAATGAGTCAATCTGCGCTTAACAAGAAAGAATATTTGAAAATAACTTATTCCGAAGAACGCGCCCCTCGAAGTTCATATCCAGTTCAGTTGGGAGAGTATATATTTTCTAATTTTTATAAAAGAACTGGGAAAGTTTTAGATATTGGTTGTGGTCGCGGAGATTCTTTAAGAGCACTTTCGTCTCTAGGATTTGAAGCATGTGGGGTAGACATATCTCCAGAAGCGCCAAGTTATAGCAAAGGATTTAATATAAAAGTTTTAAATCTTGAAAAGGAAGAATTGTCCTACGAAAATGAATTTGATTTTGTTTTTAGCAAATCTGTCGTTGAACATATGCACGATCCTATGGCTCTTATACAGGCAGCTCACAAAAGTCTAAAAGAAGGCGGTGTATCTGTAATTATGACACCAAGTTGGGAGCATAATTATAAGGCTGCTTTTTATATTGACCATACGCATGTCACTCCGTTTACTAGAGCATCACTAAAAGATATTATGGAGATGTCAGGGTTTAAAGATGTTGAAGTTTATTATTTTTATCAGCTTCCATATTTATGGAAATATCCACATTTGAAGATGTTTTCCAAATTAGTATCATTATTACCTATTCCGTATGCCCCTTTGAATCAGGTTCCATGGAAGGTGTCCAATAAATTAAATAAATTTGTTAGATTTTCAAAAGAAGTTATGCTGTTGGCGGTGGCAAAAAAATGATTAACATAAGGCATGTTGGAATTGTAGTTAGCGATATTGACAAATCTTTGTATTTTTACAAAGATTTGTTAGGGTTTGAAATTAAAAAAAACAATACTGAATCTGGAGAGTATATTGATACTTTTTTGGGACTGAACGATGTCATTGTGCAAACGGTTAAAATATCACTGAGTACCGGAGATATGATTGAACTGCTTCATTATAAAACAAACAAAGAAGAGGCGAAAGCAATAAAAATAAATCAAATAGGATGTACTCATATAGCGGTAACTGTGGATAATCTAGATGAAACTTATAAACGTTTAAAGGAGGAAGGAGTATCATTTATTAATCCTCCTTTTGTTTCTTCGAGTGGGTTCGCCAAAGTTGCGTTTTGTAAAGATCCGGATGGATTCTTTATTGAGATGGTAGAAGAGTTAAAATGAATATTGGAATAATACAGGGAAGATTGTCTCCACCAAATGAAGGATTTCAAGAATGTCCGGACGACTGGGAGAGGGAATTTAGACTGTTAGAAAAGCTAGGGTTGTCTCACGTTGATTGGGTTGTGACTAAAGATTCATTTAAAAATAATCCAATTTTTTTTGAAGACTTGAGTGATTATTCGATAAGTTCTATTTGTGCAGATAATTTGGTTGACCAATGTATTTTTGGAGAGCTTGCTAGCAATTTGGTGCCCATATGTGGCGCAGCCATTAGAAACAACATTAAAAACATAACAATTCCTCTTCTAGAAGACAGCAGTGTACAAGATGAGAAAGACAGAGAAATTTTTATTAAATTAATGTTGCCAATAGCTGATCTATATAAAAATTTGAATTTTTCTTTTGAAGCTGAACTGGAGGCAGAAAAGCTTTTAGAAATTGTTAGTTTGCGTGATAATTTTTTTGTCACCTATGACACAGGAAATATAACTTCTTGCGGCTTTGATCATCAAAAATATATTAATTTGGTAAAATATAAAATTGATAACGTACATTTGAAAGATAGAACTTTTGATGCGAAAACGGTTGAACCATTAACAGGAGACACAAATTTTGAATTAATATTTAAAATTTTACAAGGGATAGGCTATAATGGTGTGTACACATTACAAACTATGCGTGGCGAATCTGGAAATGAAGTAAGTGTTATTTCTAGACATAAAAAACTATTCGAGGAGATTATGAATGAACAATCCATTTGATTTAACAGGAAAGACAGTTATGATAACTGGGGCAGGAGGCTTGCTTGGACCTAAGCATGCTGAAGCTGTTATTGAATTCGGCGCCCGGGCAATCATAACAGATCGTCACGAAGACCGCGCCCACGAAAAGGCAAAAGAACTGAATGATAAATATGGGAACGAATGTGCAATTCCTTTTTATATGGACGTAACAAAGAAAGAATCAATTCAAAATGTTGTTAACAAATTGGATAGAATTGACGTTTTAATTAATAATGCAGCCAAAGATCCAAAGGTGAAAAAAGAAGCTGGTCTAACTCCAGATAGTAGATTCGAAACCATGACAGAGGATTACTGGTTTGAAGGAATTGATGCCGCCTTGAATGGTACTTTTTTCTGCTCACAGGCTGTTGGAAATAAAATGTTAGAACAAGGGAGCGGAGTTATACTAAACATCTCTTCAGATTTAGGAGTTATAGCACCAGATCAAAGACTTTATAGAAAAGACGGTGTCCCGGAAAGTTTACAGAATGTAAAACCGATAACCTATTCAGCAGCAAAATGGGCTATAATTGGAATGACAAAGTATCTTGCTGTTTATTTTGCAAAAAAGAATATTAGAGTTAACTGTTTAAGTCCAACAGGAGTTTATAATAATCATCCGGAAGATTTTGTAAGTAAACTGTCAAATATTATTCCAATGGGAAGAATGGCTGATATTGATGAATATAAAGGGGCAATTGTTTTTCTCTGTTCCGATGCTAGTACATACATGACTGGTGAAAATCTTGTTATTGATGGTGGAAAAAGCGTATGGTAAATGAGTTGCCTATAAAGCATGTTGACAAAGGTTGGGGATATGAAAAGTGGATTGTAAATAAGTCTGAATACTGTGGAAAACTTTTATTTTTTAACAAGGGAAAAAGATGTTCGTGGCATTTCCACAAATTGAAAGATGAGGTTTTTTATTTACAATCTGGAAAGCTCCTTGTGAAATACTCCGATCAAAATAACGTTGAAGAGGCGGAAGAGGTGGTTCTTAATGCTGGTGAAAATTTTCATGTATACAGAGGGTTGAGACATCAAATGATCGCACTGGAAAATTCAGAGTTATTTGAATTCTCTACAGAACATTTTGATAGTGACAGCTATAGGATTCAAAAGGGAGATTAAATTTGACTATAGAGTCTGATACAATGGTTATATATGTCGACGTAGACGAGACAATATGTGATATGCCAGAAGAGTCTTCTGCGACTCGAGATTATAATAAGGCTGTTCCGATGATGGAAAGAATTAACAAAATAAATAATTTATATGATGAAGGGCATACAATAGTTTATTGGACTGCTCGCGGAAGTTTAACAGGAATAGATTGGCGAAAACTAACAGAAAAACAATTAAAAGAATGGGGCGCCAAATATCATGATCTTAAATTAGACAAGCCTTATTACGATCTTTTTATCGATGACAAAAATATAAATTCTAATAACTATTTTAATGGATTTATAGCATGACGATAGTCCGCAACAATGGTCAATCAGATGGTCACAACCGCGATGCAAATGGCCGCATTCTTACTCATTCCAAGAACGAACCAATATACCTATTAGCCTACCCACGTTCAGGGAGTAATTGGTTTCGTTATTGTTTTGAGTTTATCACAAAAAGAACCGCCCACTCGAGACGAGCTGAATGGCCAACGGGCGCCTCGAATCCGATGCTCTTGTTCCATACACACGATCCAAACGATCATGGGTTATACGCAGCTGCTAATTTAATAGAGCCAGATCTCGGAGGTGCTGCAGAATTGTCGGCTGATTATGATCCCGCTAGGCCTATAAAAAATATTTTGTTGGTGAGGAACTACAATGAAGCAATCGCAAGTCAATTGTATAATTATAGGGCCGAGCTAGCTTCCACAATAGCAGTAGGAAAGCAGTCCTTTGGGTTAACTCCCGACAAACCTGTTCCCTTTGAAAACCAAGCCCCTCTAAATCCCAGTGAAATCGCAGGCCACGACCATGGCCCGATGCACAAAGAACCATCGGAGTTAATAAGCTACATTAGGCTAATAGAAACTCACGACAAGTTTTCAAAGCGAGATCAAAAAACTAGTCTTTTAGTTTATTATGAAGACTTTATTACAGATCCGCGTCCTGTGTTGACAAAAGTTATAGATTATTTAGAGAAAAACTTCCCCGAAGGCAGTTCCATCCGAATGCACGATTCCGCATGTTCATCTACATATGAGATCTTTGGCAAACATACATGCGCAACTTCTGACTCCTTGGCACTTCTGGGCTTTCCGACGTATTCCGCTGAATGTTACGATAAAATTATTATTCCTTCCCCAAAAGATATGAAAAACAACTTAGATAAATTGTTGGAAAACCTTGATCATCATAAAAACACTTGCCTAAGGGCTTACAAAGCAGAATCTGGATTGGGGTTGTCTACAACAGAAAAATCTTCAAATCTATCTTTCTATTCGTCATTGGTGAGTAAAGAGTTTTTATTAGAAATGGATAAGTGCATTAAAGAATACTCAGAACTTTTTAACAAGTATTTGTCACACTATGAGGGGGCTTAATGAACCATCCATCAAAAGATGTAATATATTTATTGGCTTATCCACGCTCCGGAGCAAATTGGTTTCGCTACTGTTTTGAGTTTGTTACAAAGAAAGCAACCGGCCAAATGCCGAAATTCACCAGAAAGAAGGAAACAACAACTTCCACAAAATCTCCGTATTTGCTGTGGGAAACTTTAGCAACTGGTCCTCAATTTTTGTACCATACACATCGCCCTTTCGATGCCTCATGGGAACAAGCGCTCGATTCCGGAACACCGATAAAAAATATTTTATTGCTAAGAAACTATAAGGAGGCGGTCATAAGTAATCTTGTAAATTTAGGACCAGACAATCCTGCATCAGAACTTGCATTTGCTTTTGAGCATGGTGCTGTGATGAATGAACTCAGCGCGCACTATTTTGTTACAAGCCTGTATGACAAATTTTTAGAACATGATCACGAAGGCGGTCTTTTAATTTATTATGAAGATTTTATTGAAGATCCAGCTTCTACATTAATGAAAGTTATAGATTATTTGGAGAAGAATTTTGACAAAACTATTATTCTTTCCTCAGATGAAATGAAAATTAATTTAAACACATTACTAGAAAACTTTGATCATCATAGAAACATATCTTTAAACAGTTACAGGGCAGACAAAACACAAATTAACTTGGCACTAACTTCGTATGACCTAAATAAAAAGAAAGAAAAATCTTCAGATTTGCTTTATTATTCTTCGCGCCTTCATAAATACAATTTATTAGATATGGACAAAACTATAAAAGAACTTGATATCGTCCTGTTTTACAAGTATTTATCACGTTATGACTCTAAAGATGGTCTTGCGGATGTTTTAGGAGATCTGCATGAATAACGTTCTTGTTACAGGTGGCAGTGGAATGGTCGGCAAAGCAATCGAAAAGATATTGCCAGAAGCCATGTATATCTCTTCCAAAGAATACGATTTAAGATCGCAGAATAAGTGTGAAGCATTATTTGAAACATATCAGCCAGAATATGTTGTTCATGCAGCCGCGAAAGTTGGAGGAATAAAAGGCAACATGGATAACTTGGGCACCTATTTTTATGATAATATTGCTATGAATATTAATGTTTTAGAAATGTCCAGAAAATTTAAAGTTAAGAAAGTAATATCTCTTTTGAGCACCTGCATATATCCAGTCGATATAGATTATCCTTTGGTCGAAGAACAAATTCATTCCGGCCCTCCTCATTTTTCAAACTATTCATATGCATATGCGAAAAGAATGCTTGATGTTCAATCAAAAGCATACCGCCAACAATATGGTTGTAATTTCATTACAGTTACACCAAATAATCTATTTGGAGAAAATGATAATTTTGATTTAGAGAATTCTCATGTTATTCCAGCAATCATTAGAAAGATCTATGAAGCAGGGCAAAATAATAAAGACGTCACTTTGTGGGGAGATGGTTCTCCCTTAAGAGAATTTACTTATTCTGATGACGCAGCCAAAATATTATTATTTTTACTTGAAAAATATGATAAACCTTCAACAATCAATATTGGGAACACGGAAGAATATTCTATTGAGTATGTTGCGAATACAATAGCAGATATTTTCGATTTTAACGGAAGGATAATATGGGACACAACAAAGCCAAAGGGTCAGTTTAGAAAGCCTTCTGATAATTCTAAGTTACTTTCTTTAGGATGGGACAAAGCCAATTATTCAGACTTTAAGAATTCTCTGGTTAAAACTTGTAATTGGTTCATAGAAAATTATCCAAACGTTAGAGGTGTAAATTGACAAAAACAGCGTTAATAACAGGAATAACAGGGCAAGACGGTTCATATTTAGCAGAATTGTTATTGAGCAAGGGGTATTATGTTGTTGGTGTGAAGAGACGTACTTCGTTGTTATGCACTGACAGAATTGATCATTTTTTCTCTCACCCTAACTTGAAGTTAGAATATGGGAACATGCATGACGCCGGCTGTTTTTGGAGATTGCTGAATAAATATAAGCCAGATGAAATTTATAATATTGCAGCTCAATCTCATGTAAGAGTGTCTTTTGAGGTTCCAGAAGAAACAGTGGATACAATTGTTATGGGAACTCTTAGATTATTGAACGCTTATAAAGAGCTTTGTCCAGAATCTAAATTTTATCAAGCATCATCATCAGAAATGTTTGGTGATAATCCAGAGCCTCCTTTTAATGAAGAGTCAAATTTTATGCCTGCTTCACCATACGCATGCGCAAAAGTATTTGCTCACAATTTAGTCAGAAATTACAGGGAATCATATGGATTGTTTGCCTGCAGTGGCATTTTATTTAATCATGAATCACCTAGAAGAGGAGAGACATTTGTAACACGAAAAATAACAATGGCCGCCGCCAATATACTTGCGGGGAACCAAGACAAACTTTATCTAGGAAACTTAGACGCTTATAGAGATTGGGGTCATGCGGAGGATTATGTGGAAGCAATATGGATGATGTTGCAGCAGGATGAGCCAGATGATTATGTGATAGCTACTGGAGAGGCTCATACAGTAAAAGAATTTTTGTATCATGTATTTGAATATTCTGGCTTAGGAGACCCTATGAAATATGTTGAAATTAATCCTAATCTGTACAGACCTCATGAAGTGCCGGTACTTATGGGAGATGTTACAAAAGCTAAAACAAAATTGGGATGGCAACCGAAAGTTACTTTTAAAAAATTAGCAGAAATGATGTTTGATGCTGACTATCAATTAACAATAAAGGAGAAATAATATGAAATTATCAAACCAAGCAATGGGAGCATTAATGATGGCTTTACAAAAGTCGCTTATGGATCAAAGCGACATTGTTGAGACATTAAGAGAATTTGATTTTGTGGTGAATACAGATGAACAACTAGTTGTAGAAAATCCACCAGTTCTTAGATTTGTCGAAGAAGAAGACAAAGAAGAGAAAATCATGCCTCGAGAAGAAGATTTTTAACAATGCCTAAATATCTTTACAAATGTGGGTCTTGCGAAGAGATGTACTTAGTACGTCATCTAATGAAAGAGGTCGTGAATGTGTGTGAAAAATGTGGAGAAAAAGATTGTTTAAGGAAATTGCCTTTTTTCCCTGTGAACTTGAAGAAGGGCAAAAGGGAAAAAAAAGTTGGCGAAGTTGTAAAATCCCATATTGAAGAAACGAGAGAGGAAGTTGAAAAAGAGAAAGAAAAAATGAGACAAAAAGAATATAAGCCATGATTTATTTTTTTCTAACATTATCTGTGGTAATTAATTTATTATTGTTGTGGTACATCAAAGGTATATTAACAAAATTACTTTTTATTTCTGAAAATAGCGATGATTTGTTGTATGCTCTCGAGAATTTTTCGAATCATCTTGAAGCCATTCATGAAATGGAAACATTTTATGGTGAACCGGTTTTGCAAAATTTAATTCAACATTCACGACATATTGTAGACGAAGTTAAAAATTATGGTGAAATATATATTTTAACTGACGAACCAGAAGAACCAGAAGAACAAGACGAGCCAGAAGAACAAGATGTTCTGGAATACGAGAAGAGAGAAGATAGCGAGGATATGTTCCTGTGAGAAAAAGTAAAACAAAAAAGTATTATTTTACAAAAGTACATGAGGATGCAATAATTCGCTATGCTCTGTCTAACAATTTAAACGAAAGAACAGAATTATATGTAGTATATATACAGCCGGCCTTTAATGAAATGGTAGATAAAATTGTTTATACATATAAATTTTCCACTCTTCCAAATATAGATATTCTTCGCGAAGAGTGCAAAATATGGTTAACAACAATTTTGGATAAATACGATTCCACCAAAGGTTCAAAAGCTTTTTCATATTTTAGTGTTATAACGAAAAATTGGTTTATTCATAAAGTTAAGAAGAACCAACAAAAACACAAAAGAGAAATCCAATTTGATGATTTGTCAAAAAATCTAGAACATACCTATGTTACTACTGAAGAAAAGTATATCAGGGATCGGGAGGAAAAAGAATTTTGGTTTCATCTTTTACAACACATCGATTCTTGGAATCAAGAAAATCTAAGAGTAAATGAAAGAAAAGTATTAGATGCAATAAAGATTCTTTTAGAAAATTCTAATGATATCGAAATTTTCAATAAAAAGGCAATTTATCTCTATTTAAGAGAGTTGACTGGGTTAAATACAAAGCAAGTTGTTAACAACTTAAATAAGATGAGAGTTCGCTATCGTAAATTTAAGCTAAACTGGAATAAAGGAAAAATATAAAATAATTCTATTTATATGTAAAGGAGAATATCATGTCCGAAGAAGAAATTGATCAACAGCCAGCAACGGAAGACGACCTTGCAGATGATTTTGCAGATGATTTTGATTTTGTAGAACACTATGGAGAATCAGCTGAAGTAAAACACGAAGAGCAGCTGCCTGATAATACTGCAAAATCATCTTTAAACTGTGCTTTTGTTGGTGTCGGCGGAGGTGGAGGTAAAATGGCAAAAGCCTTTTTAGATTTAGGATTTAATAAAACTATTTTAGTTAACACGACTGAAAAGGACCAACCGGCCGGAATTGATTCTAAGCATTTGGTGCTTATTCCTGATGCAGACGGCGTTGCGAAAGATGTTTCTTATGGTAAAACTGTTTTTGAAAATAATGGAGCAGTTGTTGAAGATGCATTAAGAACTAAGCTTGGTAAAGTTGATTGGTTATTTGTGTTGGCTGGCGGTGGCGGAGGAACTGGAAGCGCATGCGCTTCCATGCATGAAGTTTTCGAAAGATACTTGGCTTCTGTTCAAGCGGAAGGGAGAGTTGTATATGTTGTTTCCTGGCCATCTGCACAAGAATTGCTAAATCCAACAATTGCGAAAAACGCTCTATCTTTGTTAAATGATGTATGTTCTTATCCTCACATTGTTTTGGACAACGAAAGGCAAGTCGAATTGCTTCGCGGAAAAGTTGGAATGTTAAACATGTTCCCAGTCGCAAATAAAACTTTTGCTAAATTATTTAATCAAGTTTTGAAGTTGTCTTCTGAAAATTCTCCCATTCAGACTTTTGATTCGAAAGATCTTGAAAGGACTTTAAAACAAAATGGAAGAATTTTTATTGGTTCTACAATTGTTAGAGATCCAAAGGATCCAAATCTTGGAGCACAAATTTTTCAAAATTGCCTTCAACGATCCCCGTGTGCTCCCCCAAAGGGAAAGCCGAAAACAGGTACAATGTTGTTAATTATGACCGAAGAGCTTGCATCAGATCCTGAGATTAGTAAACACTTGGATGCTGCAATGTCTTATGTTGGAGGAAGAACAGAGACGTTGTTCACAGGAGTATACATTAAAAGGAATGTTCCTGGCCTGGTAACAATATTGACCATGACAGGAATGGAAGAAGAGTGAAAGAAGTTGATAAATATTTGCAAGAGTCGATTGAAAACATTAGAAGTGATCGCGACGTAACAAATAGTCTTTTAAAAGATGTGATGATTTATCTTTCTGGAGATGAAACAAGGCATGAGAAAGTAGGACAAGTTGCAGCTAAATATCTTGAAACTTTACAGCGTTCGAACGAACAATTGGTTAAGGTAGTTGGTCTGCTCCACAAAAGACAGACAAGTACAGGTGAATTAACCGATGAGGATAAAAACGAGCTATTTGAGCTAATAAAGGAAAGTTCTTAGTGTGGCAGAGCGAATACAGCATGGAATAAATGGACCCGAGCCACCATTATTTTCTAGAAACGTACACCCAACTACAACGCCTTTTAAATATATTCGTGACTTTGCCACTAGTCATAACAAAACAAGTATTTTAAAAGAGGCCGGCCCTTATATAGCGGAAGTTATAAGAGTATATGATAAATATACTTTAGGACAATCGACTGGAAAAGTTCCTTTGGATTACTGGAATCATTTTGAAGGCGACGAATCGGGAGAGATAGTTATTATAAGGGCGAGAATACCAGAAATCGATACTTTTGGCATCCCGCAGAAGCTTCCAGTAAATGATGAGGATTTTGTAAATTTAAGCTCAGAAGACAAACATCGTGTTGAACGCTACCCAAAATGCATTGCAAAGTGGTTAAACATGCCTAGACCAGCCGTTGGGCAGGCAGTTTGGGTAGATTTCAGAGATCCAAAAAATAGATCAGGTAGGATGTATTTGGGAATTGTCAACAGTACTCAACCTAATGCTTATTCTAGTGGTGCAGGATCTAAAGATGGTTTCGACAACCCTTTAACTCCAAATTATTTCCCGCCGACAGAGCCTCCAAAGCCATATACTGGGCCAGTTGTTTTTGCAGATGGATACAATTGGGCCTTCCCGGAAGGCGAAGTGGCGTTAACAATTGGGCCTGGGGAAATTGCAACTTTGGCCATGGTCGGCGGCAACCCGCGTATAAGAGCCTTTATGAGAATGATTACGCTTCATGAAGGCGGGGCGCGCCACCAAGGTCCGGACAATGGCGTGATAGCTAGTCCATATCAATTGCTTGTAGGGGGGAAGGTAACTACCGACCCACAAAAACGCGCAGGCCGCATTACAAAGGGTCATATAGTATCTTCTGGAAATTTTTTTGGAGGAGGTTATGTGGGCCATCCGGGCATTGTGGTCAAGTGGAACCCGGATGCATATGGGTCTTCTGCTTGTGGCAGATTTCAATTCTTGGGAAGTACCTGGAAGAACTGGGCCGCCCGCACTCGAAAACGCCCGGGCCACCCTGATCGATCAATGGAAGAAGCTCGAGCCGATTTTTCCCCGGCGAATCAGGATTATGCGACTTATCAATTTATGATGAAACACAAAGGCGCCCCCGAGTTCGGTGGAGTTAAGGCAAGTCTACTTGAATTATTAGTTAAAATGGGCGACACTCCTGTTGAAGCTACTCCCGACAATAAAAAGATATGGAAATTAATTATGAAAACTGCCGGCCCAGGAGCTGGGCCAAAAGGGCCTAGGCATCACACTCCGGGCCCTGGAAAAGGAATTGGTGGAACATGGGCTAGTTTACCTTACGCGTGCTATAAGAATCAAAGTTGTATAAAACTGCTCGCCGACGGCGGCCTTCTCCGCGACCAAAAAAGATATAACGAAGGGATAGAATTATATTCAGCTTTGTTAGACGAAGAAAATATCATAGCGGAATATAACGCGGATCTGACACCTGTGGGATAAGGAGTAAAATTTAAATGGCTAACGAACGAATACAACATGGAATAAATGGGCCCGAACCACCATTATTTTCTAGAAATGTACACTCAGCCACAACGCCCTTTAAGTATGTAAGAGACGCCGCCACTAGTCATAACAAAACAAGTATTTTAAAAGAGGCCGGCCCTTATATAGCGGAAGTTATAAGGGTATTCGAGACTTACACTTTAGGACAATCGACTGGAAAAGTTCCTTTGGACTATTGGAACCACTTTGAAGGTGAGGAATCAGGCGATATAGTTGTTATGAGAGTCCGCATACCAGAAATTGACACTTTTGGAATACCACAGCAGCTTCCAGTAAATGATGAGGATTTTGCAAATTTAAGCCCGGGAGACAAGCACCTTGTTGAGCGTTATCCAAAGTGCATTGCAAAGTGGTTAAACATGCCTCGCCCTGCAGTTGGGCAGGCAGTTTGGGTAGATTTCAGAGATCCGAAAAATAGATCAGGTAGGATGTATTTGGGAATTGTTAATACTGCGCAAGCATCACTTGATTCTGGTGACTCCGGCTCCGGCGATGGTGACTCATCCACAAAAGATGATTTTGATCAAGGGACCGATGCTGACAAGGCTCTCGCCACCCAGCGCAGCAGAAATGCGCTCAAGAGGGGCATCAAAATTCCTGAAGCTGATAAAGGCGATATTGCATTATTGGTCGGTGATAGCCAGATGAAGGGGAGGCTTGGAGAGGCTCTGGCCAAGCGACTTACAACTTTAGGATGGCAACTACTCCCAAAGGGGGCCGTCAAGGGGCAAACCCAAAGAGCTGCAACAGCTCGTACAGGCTCGTCCATTAAACCATGGCTTTTACAAGTTTGTGCGATACAAGACGGTAAGCCAGAATGGGGAAAAGCTGGTTTTAAATGTATAAATAAATATTTGACAAGAACACAACCACCAAAGGTTGTATATATATGTCTATCAGGAAATGGTGGCACTGGAAAACAAGCCGTAAAATTTATTAATATGATTAGAGATGCCACAGGAGAGGCAACACAGATTGTGTGGTTTTTAGCGCCAAAATCACATGATGCCCCCGGTGGCAAACAAAGGGCCTACATGAACCAAGGTACCGCTAATGGCACGTGCCAGGCGCCTAAAACAGGAAGTAATTGCGGCCGCCTCGCGAGAAATTTAGAGATCCAGATGGCTATAGCAGAATTAGACAAAGTAATGATTATTGATCCGCAAATAGAACTGCCAGATTACAAACCAGATGAGACAAATGCCCACGACGGGCTTCATCTAGGTAAAAAAGCTGCAGAAAGGCTTATTAATAATATATCTAGAGGGTTACTTACAGCTGAACAAAGACAAAAACAGCTCCAGGAAAACCTCCTCGTCGGCGGCTGTTTCGTTGCAGGAACTAAGATTGCTGTCGTCGATGAACTTGGCAACAAACATGAAAAGAACATTCAAGATGTGCATGTTGGAGATACTGTGTTGAGTTATAACTTTGCACTTGGTGCGCTTGAGAATAAGCGTGTCACGTCAACTTTCAATCCAATACACAATGATCTTACAAAGTTCACGTTCGACAATAACACGTCGACAATTCACACTTATGATCACCCATATTATGTAATAAATAAGGGCTGGGCATCATTAAGTCCGGATTTTACAAAACATCGCTATGCTGAACATTCGTCAGAATTATTGGATACAAAACTTATTAATGTCGGTGATCAATGTTTGCTTGATGATGGAATAACTTATACAACACTAATTGATGTACAGGTTGTTCATGGCAATAATGTTATGACGTATAATATAAGAGTTGAGGACAATAACAATTATTTTGCTGACGGAATTCTGGTACACAATAAGTAAGCGAAAAAGTATTTTTTATTAAACTATTTACTCTTGTTATAAAAATACATAATACGTTGCCCTATGTAAGCATAAAGGAAGTAGTGTGTAAATGTCGAATAAAAAATTAATAGAATATCCTAAATGTATTAGCGCGGAGAGAGCTAAAAAATTAAGCACACTTTCAGATAAAGATAGAGAAAGAGCGCTCTCTGGAGTGGGACAAGGGATAAAGTTTGAGTGCGCACCAGCATATGAAGCTGGGGACTGTGAAACCTGGTTTAGAAGTAAAGGAGGAAATGCTTTTCTAATCTTGGGAAGAGATCGTCCAAATGGTTTACATAGTGGATACGGTGGGTCTGATGGGGAAAAGGGTGATCATCCAGCAGCATCAGCTGTAAGGCTTACAGCAGGAATGGGAGGACGTTCACCGAAAGAAATAGTTAACGTGCACGGTGTCGAACTTGTTAATACTTTAGATCCTAACAATCAAGAAGATGCTGCAACAATTTATTTAAGCCAAAAAACAGATATTGATGATAAGCAACGAGGCTTTAATTTAGCTAAAGGCACAATTGGTAGAGTAGAAGCGCGCTCCGCTGCCGCCATAAAAGCAGATTCTGTAAGAATTATAAGTAGAGATGGTGGCATAAAATTAATTGCCGGCGGCTCCACGAAGAATTCGCAAGGAGGAAAAATAGACACTTATCCTGATATTAATTTTATTGCGGGAAACGACGACTCTGGTCGACTCTTGCAACCATTAGTTAAGGGCGATAATATGAAAAAAGCTATTATCAAACTTTACAAATATTTAGATGAGATTCTTATAACCGTTAATAGTATTTTAATTGAACAGGATCTTTTAAATAAAATTTTATCGACTCACCAACATCTGTTACCCCCAATCACCTTGCCGCCGATGAAGATTCAAGGCTACGGCGTTGGCGGAAACTCCGGCGGCATCGTCAAATCAACGCTCCTTGCTAGTACAGTTCCGCCGTCTCCCTTCCCCATGGGGTTGGGAACTCCTTCCCCGGGGTGGACACTGTTTAGCCCGGAGGTGATGACTCAGGCGAACGTATGTTCTATGAATCAAATGAGCATTAGTATGGACAAGATTGTGAAATTAAAAGCTAATATGCTTGGATCAAAAGCCAATGCAATTTACCCAACTTCACCTAATTATATAATGAGCAAAAATGTTTTTACAACTTAAGGGCCATAGGTAGGGATATATGCCAAAAGTACTAATAGAAAATCTTGAGCTTGAGTCACTAATAGAGCCGCCTTTTACTAGAGATGAAGACACGTATGAGGTCGTCGTGTCAATTTGGGGAGTTCCCGGCACTGGCGACTTGGACACCCAATACAAAATAGGGTCGAGTGCTGATAATTGGGTGTTCGAGACTTCGGACGCAATAGGAGATTGCACCGCCACGGCAAATCAGCAACAGCTCATCGAATTCGCAGACGAGCACACCGATTGTGTTGTCGATAAACTCATGCTCCATGTACAAAATCGTGGAGTGTATGTTATATTAAAAAAGCTTCTTGGTACCGGTATGGACAAGTTTGCCGCCGAAACCCCGGATGACGAAAACTACTCAATGGATGAGAACGGTTATCAAGTGCACGAAGGCTTCGGTACGAAAACCCGCGATCTTATAGCTATGAAAAATTACATGACTCACCTGCTAGAGGTAGTCGAAAACGATATCATAATTGGCACGTTTGTGGGCTATGAAGGCGATCCTGATGCCGATCCTCCCATCCCTCCGGTAGAAATTTGGAGATCCCCTCGTCCTTCAGATCCTCATCCACGCCGAGTAGTCGTCGGGCTTAGTATTGGCAAGGAAAATATAGAGAAGTTAAGAGGTCTAAATCCCGCCGAAGCAGTAGGGGAGATCTCAGAATTCGATGAAAAAGCCGGCGCCCCGGTGGTGACTCGCTCGGAGCCTAAATTTCGTCAAACGTTTCAGAATGTTTTTGAATTTAGAGACTTAATCGACAAAGTGTCTAAAGGATTAAAAAACTATCATGGCAAGTTATCAGATTCATATTTTGCTTATCATGTTCCTCCGCCCGGCTTACCTCAGGGTCTTTTGGGTCCGATTTATGACTCGGACGATGTAGAGGATTGGCCTGAGCTTGATTTTAAACAACAGGCTGCATATTTGAAGGAGGCTGGTGACAAGATTATAGATTTTTTGAAAAGTTCTGGACATAATATGGGCGCACCTTTTGAAATTGGCTTTCGTAATTATCATAAAATAGATGAGGAAGGACTGACTACAGCTGAGTTAAGAGACGAAGTAAAAACAGGAACGGTTCCCGGGATAACGTATGTTGGATACCCGATAGAGTACGAAAAAGTGCGTTTATATACTTTATATGTCTTGAAAACTCCAAAGCCGCCCCCGGCCAGCGCGCCGGCACTTGATTATGGTTTAAATAAACCCCCGGTCCCATGGCCAACTTTATATCCCGACACAAGTCCAGACGGTGATCCTAGAATATTGTATGGGGATCCTGCTGCCTATGAAGTTGATTCACCATTTGACAAAGAACCGTTTACGTTTGGTACTGTTAGATGGTTTTTGGCCAACTTGAGAGATATTGGTTATAAACACATCGGCGGCAAACCAACTCCAGAAGAACTCAAGGCGCAAACAGAAGCAGCTGCAGTTGTTGCAACGTCAGAAGCAATGGAAAATCCTTGTGCCATGTCTGCTCCTGCTATGGCTAGTAAAGAATCCATGCCGGTCGACGACTTTATTGAATTGTATGTTTACCCAAACCCCGAGACAATTTTTAAAACCAGTTCTATTTTGGATTTAGCTAAAAAATTAGCTGGATGGCACTCTGGAGAAGAGTCTGCTGAAAATAAAGCACTTGAACGTAAGTTAACCAAAGAAGACGTATTACAATCTGTAGTTAATAATAGCCATGTTAACGCTTCCGATTATGTTGGAGACTTAGTATATAAAAACTTACCAGTATCTCCGAATAAAATTCGATCAATTCATGATGCATATGCATATATTTTAAGAAGACTTGATATCCCAACTATAATAGTAAAACTATTAGAATGTCTTGGGTTGAGAGTAAGTTTAGACGACTTAATTGAGTGGATTTGTGATGACATTATTAAAGCTGTTGACGAAAAAACCGATGGAGGTATTACAAAACTTGTTGAATTTTTGGAGAGTGGAGAATTTCAGATCCCGGGCGAATTCCTGGCACAGGATCCTCCCATTCAAGTGACCGACATTATAGGAGTTATACATGCCCACTCGGACATTGATACTGGTTCTGCAGCGGTAGATCAGATGCTCAACACTTGGGATCGCAACCAAAAATTATTTATTTGCGCTGCAATTGCTGCCGGCCCATTCGCCGCAGTAGCCGGCTTGATTTGGCTAATTAACTATCTTCTTACTAGAGACGGGTCGTTGGACAAGCAGCCGGGAAAGAAGAAGTGTGATATTGAATTTTCATTTCCAGATGAGTGGCCAATCTTAGATGCTCTTTGGGATTGGATATTAAGAGAAGCTTTAAAAAGACTTGAAGAAGAAGCTATGAGATTACTAGAGGAAGAAATTATCAAGCCTCTAAATCTGCTATTACAACAACTGTTAGACTTTTGCGATAAAGAAGAAGAAAGTTTTGGAGAAATTTCGTCCGAAGATTTAGACCCAGATCTTGCTTCAAAAGCTGCTCCGCTATTTGTAGGGCCAAAATCAAACAAATTTTTAAAAAAGTTGTTGTCTGCTTTAACTCCTAGTGAACTATGCGGGCTTCTAAGAGGGACCCTTTTATTTGAGGCCCCTGAAACCAAAAAAATTACAAGTTTTATTTACGAGTTTGCTTTAGACGAATACAATGGAGCACCTGCAGGAACAGTAGAACATGGAGGAAAACCCGGGCCTCTTGGTAACGGAAAAAATATACTTCAATTTTTTAAAAATCTTGGCAAGAAAGTAAATATGAGCGTGTGCGATGAACGAGAATTGCCAGAAAAGCCTATATCAGACTTTTGTGATGATCTTGGTGTAGATTATGAAAGTAATTTAAGAACCGCTTTAACTAACCAGGGACTCTCTGATGAACAAATTGAAGGTCAAGTTATAGCAAAGCGAAACGCCAAGAAAGAAATAGTTAGCTCCGCTATACAAAATCTACTTAGAGGTAGCAATTTAACTGAAAAAGTAAAGGAAGACACAAAAAAAACAGTACAAAAGATTATAGTTGAAGCACTGCAAGGGACGAGCGCCGGCGCTATTAAGCACGTCATTAATAGTGCGGCAATTCCGATGACAGCTGATATGGCAAACTTTTCTTTAGCTTTTTCAAATACTTCATTTGTAAAAAGACTTATTGCGGGAGTTGAGCTTGTAAAGACAGAGCCAATTTTTGATTGGCTTCCCACTGCGGAACTCAGTCAGTTCCATCGTTTTAGATTTAATATTTTTGATGGTAAATATTTAGAAAAAAAAGCTTTACAGGCCGAATTCGGATCGTCTGCTCCTGATGTTAATATGTGTGATGAGATCACTCGCCATATTGCTCTTATGGAAGATCTCAAACAGGAGATGGCAATGGATCTTCATGAAGCCCGATGGAAATATTGGGATGGAGATCTTTATGAGGACCTTGAAACAGGCCCGGGCCCTGCTTTTATCACTCTCGCCGACGCATCGATCGAGAGTTTCGCTGAATACAATAAAGCCCGAGCTGAAGAGGTTGGAGGAGACCCGACAGGAAAAGATTTGTCTGCATATGATTTATATCAATTGGGCTATGATCAATTCTCCGGGATGAGCAGATTCCACGCTAAGGAAGTACAAAGAAAAGTAGTGGAAGCATCTTGGTTTAATTTGCCACATAAAAATCTTATTAAAAGATACGAGAGGTTAACACCTTTAGAGTTTGATGACTTAGCAGTAATTGCATTTAGGTATTATAGTAGACATGTGCATGATTACACCAACACCTCGGCCGGCGATGAAGCTGAACTCAAGTTATTCTCCGAGGCGAATCATTATGGATCATTTTATTACGATCCGTTGACAGAAGAGGGTGGTCATTATGCCTGGGGCCCTCTTCTCAGTTCGGTTAATTTTAGAATGGGCTCCTCCCGGCCTTGGGCCGAATCTCCGCCAGGTCCTGATCAATATCCTTCAAAAAAACCTGATTGGGTGGATGTAGGATTTTACGATTTGGTGAGTAGGCTAGATCGTGCTTCTGGGACTGATCAAAACAATTATAAACTTTTTACGAACGAACCTCGTGTCACGGCAGTCATTCACCCCCACACTAAGGAGGTGAGAACTCATCTCGTTGCTACAGAAGACTTTCTTCAACGTGCTGGAAATTGGACACCACGGAATCCAATTTGGTCAGGTACTGATGTTAAAACAGCGCTAGTTCAGCTTCTTTTATTTGTTTGGGATTTCGGCGCTGACGAGTTGTCAGATTTTCCATATGAAGCCGGCGTCGGAGCATCTATTAATACCCATCAAGGAACCGAAGATGGTTGGAAAGCAAATTTTTGGGGAGGACACTTATTAAGAGCTTTGAAGTATTATCAACATGGCTTGAACACAGTTCCCTCTTTTGCTATAGATTTTGACAAATCCAGCTTTGCGACGGTGGAGAAATCCGTCTACACCCACCCAGTAGGCGAGCCTTACCCCACGTATGAGAAAGTCGTCGAGGTCGAGAAGAGCCTGAAAGAAGCAGATTTAGTTGATTCCGGGGATACAATAACTTTAATAGAGGCTGTCTGGGGACAGGGCGAGTGCGGCGAGGTCTACCGTTACTATGATTATGCAGGATGGACCCCGGCCTGCCCATCCCAAGATCCTGAAACGTTTGAAGTGATTCCGTCTAAAACAATGGTTGTGAACAAAGAAGCGTGGCTAGCGGGAAATGCTGAGTCTAAACTATTGAGAGCAGATCCCATTGATGATTCTGCAGAATTAATGGTAATCGATCCCGAGACCGGCCTTCGTGCACCATTTATTCCCGCTATGAAACCAACTCCTTTAAGTCTATTTTGCGCCCCGGGCTTAAAGAGAAGACCTCCGCCTCCGGATCCAGAAAAAACTTGGGAAGCTGTTTATACATTAGTTCCTCCTGGCAAAGGCAAAGACAAAGAAGGAAAATTAAAATTATTGGATGAAATCTCGAGGTGTATAACAGATGACTACACAATTTCAGTTAAGGAGCCCGGGTACGGCGTCGCCATCTTCGGCACGGCGCCTGCAGTGATATTAGACTATCGTAGTAAAGAAATATTAAAATTATGGGATGACATAGGCGATGACACTACAAACAATGAGCCTGGTTTTTCTATGAATAAAACAATCGATGTACTTGCCGCTTCTATGGGTACTGGACTTGGATGGAATACATACGATGTAGATGAACCAATAGCTCCACAATTTCTCGAAAAAATGATTCTGAGACACATTGATGATAAGTTTCCACATTTTGATGATCAAATCATCCAAGATATGGTCGCCACCGGCGTCGGGGACTTTAATTCAGACTTCTCGATACACTATGCTCTTACTAAGGTGCTCAGAACCCACAAACAAGGAAGACTAAACCTATATGGAACTATTTTTCGGGACTGTATAAGAAACATGGCTAACTTATCATTGAAATATGGAGTCGCTCAAAAAGCATCCGGAGACTATGATAGTTTGCAAGAAAAAATAATTGCTGCTGTTGGAGTACTGATGAATGATCTTGCTAGATCTAATGCTCTGACTGATTTGACTGATTTAGCAACCGATGCTGCAAACAAACACACAGACGCAATGGAAAATGCTGATTTGGCGGATATAAATTCTATTCCTTCAATTGGAAAAACATTAATATCTTATCCACCAAATCCCCCTTTTCAGCTGGATCATAGTTACGATCCGCCGATGAAGGTATTTGAAAAGGTTGATTGGAAGAAGGGGCCTGCTTTATTTAGGCTATTAATTAGAGTAGTAATTATGGAAAAAGTGTTTAAGACGCTCATGACATCTTCCACTTATTCAACTTCTGGTATTTTTTCTAGCATTCCAATGAAAATGATAATTGCGAGTTCCATCCGATCCCAGCTCTCGACCAACATTCGGGATAAAATTAAAATATTGGCATCGGATCTGGGAATTATTGGGGAAGGCGCGTCATTTTCTTCATGTGTCTTGCCCATAATAGAAGAAGAAATTGAAGCAACATCTGGCAAAGTCAGCGACCTGTTGGGTAACACAATACCGCAATTGACAGAGTTCTTAAAAGACAATGTCTATGATCTGGCTACGTCTCATCCAGAGTGTAATATATATTCTACGTGGACGGATATGGATCGTTACGTTCCCACGCAAACCGAAGCTGCCCTCGTCGCGCATCACGGCGAGCAGGATCCCGAAGGCTACGGAGGAGGACTCCAACTCCCGGACGAGTCTGCAGATCCCACGGCAGGTGAGAAGTATTGGGACGCGGTTATCGCTTTGAATGAAAACAAATTAGGCCTTAACGAGATTGTCGAACACCAAGAAGGTCCCAAGATAGCCAGCGATAATATATTTAGTTTGACAAATAATTTTCATTCAACATTAAGATTTATTGATGAAGATGGAATCCAAAAATACTCTGGCTTTATTTTAGAAAAATATATAAAAGTTAAGTTCAAAAATAATTTAATAAAAAAAATAGAAGATAAAGATCAAGGAGAACAGTTTTTAGAGGCATGGCAAGCTCTTCCAATTGAATGGCGAGGCAGCGCGCAAGATAAAATGAAGCCAGATGGATTCAAATATGCAACTTGTTTAAGCCCCGGAGAGTTTACATCTGCGATTGGTGACTTTTTTACTTATTTTGGCAACATGACTCCTGAAGGTTGGGGTCAATCAGTGTTTGATTGGGCTCAACTTTTTGATCCTTATCAATTTAGTGAAAAGCTACAAGAACTCTCTGACAAAGTGTATGAGGAAGGAAAGCAAAACCCAGGAGACAAACACGGGCACGACAGCGTTCTGAATATTGATCGAAGCGAGAGAGATTTATGGTCTAACGGGCCCGCCGGCCAGGCTATCTTCAGTGCAAATCCCCTGACCGCAGGCGCTAGCGCCCAATACAGTGATCATAATGTGGTTTCTAGATCTGCCGAAGTGCAGAGACATATTGCTCTCATGGAAAGGATTCTTGCATACCAGCTGAAAAATAACAGCGGCGGCCCCTCCGAAGGGTATGTTCATCCAGGTTCTGATCCCAGTTCGTACTACGAAGGCGATGAGGATAGTGCTAGACCTTTTAATTCTCCAGCCGGCTCGAGGATCCCATTCGGATCCACCGGTGTTAATGCCGGCTGGAACGACAACACTGGATTGGGAATAGAAGGTACCGCTGAGAACATACAATCTTTATGGCATAGCCTTACTAATCAAGATAAACGTGATTTAGAGACAATTGCTTTTAGATTTTATTCTAGATATTATTTTGGAGACTTGAGATCATTTTACTTCGATCCTCATGATTCTGTATATCCCAAACACGCCGGCGGCTCTAACGTTGGACTTAAAGATTTTGTGGGAAGAAAAGGGTTTCTTGATTCGACTATGGATTTTCGTACTGGTCTCCGACGACCAGGAATGATGTTCATGAACGCCGTTAACCAGAAAGAGTGCACCGAGGAACCACCTTTCTGGAAAAAAGCCGCCGTCGCCATCGGTGGTGCCCTCCTCTCCGGCCTTGTTTCTCTCATTCCCGGCGGGCTTATTATTGATCTAGTTGGATCATTCGCGGGACAGGGATTCAAGGCCGCCGGAGAATACTACCTCCACAAAGACGACAAATGCTGGTATGTCTCGGGCAGGTACGTTGTACCTCAACCAAACGATCCAACGTTGTGTCTTCATATGCCAACGTCGCTTATGGATATGATAAAAATGATACAAATGCAAACTTATGAAACTGACAGCGGTTGGTGGAGCGAAAATGTTGGTAGTGCCGCCGCCGTCCATTACACCAATGGCGCAGATGGACCTGGCACATCGCAAGATGATCATTTAGACGCAAAAATAAGTTATAGGACACCCCTTATACAAAGAGGCGCCAGAACGTCACAGCCGTCATATAGGATTCCCGATATCGTGGAGGAACCTGGCCACGCGGGCTACGGCGCGCGACTGGGCATGAGTTTGCAAGACAGAGACCCTGATGAAAATGAGATCTTGGGCGCCATGGCCAAGCTTCTTCTTTTTCCATATGAAATTGGAGATTTTCAAACAAATTCATACAGCGATGAAGGATTAGATGAGTTTTGTGGTGATGATGACCAATGTGACGAAACAGTTATCAGAAGGTATTCAATCCCCGGCTCTCAGCAATGGGGAGGTGCACTCGAAGACGACTTTGACGTTGATTTTTCCTCTGGTGGTCTTTATACATCTGCAAAGATAGGAGAAGAGTGGACCGCGATATTTGGCGGGCACTTATACTGGGCCTTGCAATATTACAAAAAGGGATTATGGGAAACACACGCTGAATTTATAAGTGGCGAGACTGGAACAGTTATAACGTCACCCTCACCTTTGGGTATTTTTACTAAAGACTCTGAAGGAACCAGCAATGTTATAAAAATTAAGGGATCAATACCTGAAGATTTGAAATCTATAAGTGATATGGATTTGACAGGAGATGATGGATTTGCTGATGTGTCTTATGGTTTACGTTTGTCGTATCTTGTTCCTCCTAATGTTGCGTCCGAAGATCCAAGAGATTATCCACTTTCACCGGGAAAAGACCAGCTACAGACCAGCGATGAGCGGTCCGCGACATTCTGGCCAGCCGTCGAAAAAGCGACCACCCCGATGTTTTCGAGTAAACCATTTTTCCATGACACGGGAGAATACCGCACCAAATCCACGGAGTTGATATCTCACGTAATGGACGGGTGGGATTCGATGAAACGTGAAAAATCGATTTTTATAAGCGAAGTTCCTGAGGCTGTCCCATCAATTAATTTATCCGATCAGGACGAACGCCCACAATCAGCTGGCTTCGACCCCTTCGGCAACCTCCTCGTCGAGCACTCGCGGTCGAAATACAATATTGGCAAACCAATTGTTATATTACCAATAATGGAATATGAAGATCCTGTAGGTCCCGGGAAAAAATGGAATGATATCATATATACTGAGGAAATATTCACTAGCCTTTACGAAGGATTAAAGGTAATGCCTGATTTTAAACTTTTCTTTGAGTATGTTATTCCACTTAAAAGAGTCGTGATGATGTTGGCGATCCGTGACATGTTAAATTTTGAATCATCTCTTTCCGAGCTTCCATATAAGACGGCGTTATTTGAGGCTAGTAGGGGAGATATATTTAATTTGGTTAGATATGCCTTTGACGCAAGTAAAGATCCAAGAATTGTCTCGCCCCCCGCCCAATCCATTATCGCGCTTCAAGGATTCAAAGACCAGTTTGATAGCCTGAACCTCATCGATACATCCGGCGATAGCTAGAAATAACAAAGTTAATTTATGATCATTTTCGAATTTTAAAGACATAAAAACTATATAATAATAGAGGTTTAAGATGGCCGGATTATCACCAAAATTACCACTACTTTTAGATAGTGAATATGGAACATATAAAGTTAATAAGACTTATATTGACATGATTAAGCAGAATTTTAAACATCTGCTATTAACTATACCTGGTGAAAAAGTTATGGACCCGTACTTTGGAGTCGGACTAATAAAATATTTGTTTGAGCAAGATACTGTTGCTGTAAGAGGAGGCATTTCTGATAGAATTGAAAAACAACTAGATGTATACATGCCTTTTATAGAATTGCTTGAAATTAATTTTATTGGCTTTGAAGACCACGTAGAGGCTGAACCTGGCATTTTAAGTATGGAGATAAAATATAGAGTACCAGATCTTAATGTTGTAGATCTTCTAGAAATATCTGTTGTTTGATACTAATTATTTCAAAAAGGATCGGTATAAATGGCTAAAAAAATATCAAGAGCTGACAAGTCCAGACAATTAACTTCAATTAAATATACTAGTAGAGATTATACAAGCATTAAAAACGATCTAGTGGAGTACGCTAAAAGGTATTATTCAGATAGTTTTAAGGATTTTAATGATGCCTCATTTGGCGCGCTGATGCTTGATACTGTGGCTTATGTTGGAGATATCTTATCGTTTTATTTAGATTATCAAACAAACGAATCTTTTATTGATACATCGCTTGAATATAATAACATCATAAGACATGGTAAAAATTTGGGCTATAAATTTCAAAGAAATTTTTCAGCCACTGGTATTGTAAGTTTTTATTTGATGGTCCCGGCGACTTCCGTTGGTCTTAGCCCCGATATTGATTATATGCCAATATTAAAAAGGGGCGCCGAGTTAGCTTCAAAAGAAGGTACAATATTCACGTTAACCGGAGACATTGATTTTAGTAACCCAAACAATGAAATAGTCGTGGCAAGAGTTAATGCCACAACCGGTGCTCCAACATTTTACGCTATTAAAGCTCAGGGACAAGTAGTTTCTGGAAGGCTGCAGCAAGAAATAGTAACCGTTGGACAATATCAGAAATTTTTAAGACTTAAACTATCAGATGCAAATATAACCGAAGTTGTTTCTATATTTGATTCAGAAGGGCACTCGTATTATGAAGTTGATTATTTATCTCAAAATATGATCTATGTTCCAGTTGTTAATCGCGGCGATCGAGAACAAGCGGACAACATTCTTAAACCAGTTCCAGTTCCAAGAAGATTTATAGTTGAACATGAACTAGATGGATCTTATGTGCAATTTGGTTATGGTTCAGACTCAGAAATATTTAATGATTCTGTCGCAGATCCAAGCGAGTTAATATTAAAAGTACATGGCAGAAATCATATCACAGATAATTCTCTCGATCCTAGTAATTTAATAGCAACGGATAAATTTGGAATTGCCCCTTCTAATACTGTGTTGACTGTCGTGTACAGAACCAACACCAACGACACTGTTAACACTTCAGTAAATTCATTAAACTCTGTGGTAACTAAAGAGCTAAATTTCGAAAACAGAGCATCTTTAGATTCTGGTAAAGTTTTTGAGGTCATTGATAGTTTAGAGGTGACAAATGAGGAAAGAGTGATCGGCGCAGTTACGTTGCCAGATGTAGAGGATTTGAGACAAAGGGTTAAAGATTCCTTTTCAGCGCAAAGCCGCGCTGTGACAAAGCAAGACTACATAACCGCCGCCTATTCAATGCCTTCTTCGTTTGGGGCAGTTAAAAGATGTTCAATTGTTAAAGACCATGATTCTTTCAAAAGAAATTTGAACATGTACGTTGTATCTCAAAACATAAAAAACAAGTTAGTTCAAACAAACTCTGTAGTAAAAGAAAATTTAAAAACTTGGTTAAATGGGTATAAAATGATAAATGACACGATTGACATTCTAGATGCAAAAATTGTTAATTTTGGAGTTGAATTTAGAATATTGGGAGATCCAAACACTAACAAGTTTGATATTCTCTCTGTTGCCTCTGAGAGGTTAAGAAGCGTTCTAGATGCAGAATATGATATCGGAGAGCCTATAAACATTATAAATCTATTTCAAGCGTTAAACAGCACGGTAGGAGTTATAGACACTTTGGATGTTAAAATAGTAAATAAAAGCGGAGGTTTATATTCTGGCTTTGGGTATAACATTGAAAAGAACACAACTGCAGACGGAAGATTATTGCAAGCCGATGAAGACATAATATTTGAAATGAAATATCCCAACAATGATATTAGAGGAACTGTAAAATAATGGGAATTAAAAGATTCACAGCAGATGCAGATACTACAATTACAAATGCCTTTGGCTCGGCTCTCACAGAAGCCACTAGAGGAACCGGCTCAAACATGGGAGCCTCTGACGTCTTAGAAACGTTTTCAATTTATGGCCAGGGATCTTCAGGTCAATATTCACATGCGTCATCTGCCTCTGTCGAACTATCAAGAACTCTAATTAAATTTCCAGTTTCTGATATTTCTTCTTCTCGTGCAAGTGGCGAACTTCCAGTTAGCGGAAGTGTGAGTTTTTATATGAGAATGTTTAATGCAAAACATGCTTTTACATTGCCGCAAAGTTCAATATTAACGATACTGTCTGTTTCGAAATCGTGGCAAGAGGGCACCGGTCTTGATATGGAGGGCTATACTGATATAACTAGAGACTTTGAAGGTGCTAATTGGGTAAACGCTTCAAGTGCATCTTCTGGTATTACTACGTGGGCTGCAGCGGCCACAGCAACAATAACTGTTCTCAATGAAGGATTCATCGAAACCGGCGATACAATCACTTTGACAGCTACTGACGGAACAGAGGTCGTAGCTACTGCTCATGCATCTGACAACACCGCTGCTGCCGCAACCACTGCGGTGACATTTTCTCATAATGGCGCTAATACTACCGCTCAAGCGACATTAATTGCGACGGCTATAAATTATAGCTCGTATTTTTCGGCAGAATCCGATGGAGCTGTGGTAACCATAACACAGGCTACCGCCGGATCCGCCGGAAACACCACTGTTACGTGTGTTGATGGAGGCGGTGCTGGACCATGGTTTTCAAACACAAACTTCACCGGCGGCCATAGTCAAGGCGGAGCCCATCACTTGTCTCCTGCTTATACCGGTAGTTTTTCTAACGGTGACGAAGATTTAGAAGTAGATATAACTGGACTAGTAGAACATTGGCTGATTGGAGGGGCAAATCATAACAATGATGGAAAACATAATTATGGAATATCAGTACATTTCACATCTAGTCAGGAGGGATACTCTTCCATTTCGTTGGGTTCATCCGCACCGGCTTCAATATTAAGAAATCTTAATGGTGCTAAAAAATCTTATTATACCAAAAAATTCTTTTCTAGAACATCAGAATATTTCTTTAAAAGACCATGTATCGAAGCAAGGTGGGACTCTACAGTTAAAGATGAAAGAGGAAGTTGTTATGTAAGCAGCTCTCTTGTTAATGCATCTGGAAATTTGAATACAATATATTTGTATAATTATATTCGCGGACAACTTAGAAATATACCAGATGTAGGCCAGGCCGGCCCTATTATATTTGTACAATTTTATACGTCAGCTTCTCATGGAGAATTGATGAATACGGATGCTCCGTATAATTTAAGACAACACAGCACTCTCACTGACAACCCTCCAGGGACTTCACAAGCGGTTACAGGAGGGTACGTATCAACTGGAATATATTCAGCAAGTTTTGCCCTCAACTCAAGTGCTAGTGTTGTTTATGATCGATGGTTTAGTAGTTCTATTGACGGCGCCGCCATTGACGCTTCAGAACATGCTAACGGCGCGAACACTAAAATATATCATACTGGATCTATAAAGATGAAACAGTTTTCTTCATCTGCTGAAACTTTTAATCCAAACCCTTCATATGTTACTAAGATCACCAACCTTAAAACAACATATTTTAGAGATGAAACTGCCCGTTTCAGAGTGTTTGTCCGCGAAAAAAATTGGAATCCAAATGTTTATAAAACTGTTGTAACAACTGTGGATCCTTCTATTGTTGAAAAAGCATATTATAAAATTTTTAGAGTGACAGATGATCTTAATATAATCACATATGGAACCGGAAGTAGCACTGGAAGTTTTCCACCTCCCAGTAATTTACCTTATACTCAGCTTTCATATGATTCAAATGGAAATTATTTTGACTTAAGTATGAAAATACTAGAACCTGATTATGCATATGGAATAAAATTTGCATATTATACGAACGGCGCCTACCATGAACAACCAGAAATATTTAAATTTAGAGTTGAGTAAACTATGAGTACCAAAGACTATTTCAATAAAGACCAATCTATTATTAGGGTCGCCGCATCTGCTTCCATGGGCGATCTTGGAAATGAAGTAGAATCGGCTGAATTTATACAAGAGAAAATAAAAGATACAGATCGTTTTGTACCTTTTGTAGATTTTTCGAAACCAGAAAATTTTGTTAGATTTGGATCCGCTGAAGAATACTATGCTGAATCTATTAAAAGAGTATATAGAACATATCCATATGACGGATCTTTAAAAGAAAAGACCCAGTGGCACAATAGTTCTTCCTTTTTGGATCGATATATTTTTGATAAGGTTTATCCTCGTTCAACAGGGTACGCTATTTTTTCTTCCAATGGTTGGGGGTCTGTTTCAGCGACCAAAGGCGCCATGGCGACCGAAAATGAATATGGTCTTTCAGCAACGCCAGAGTATATTTTAATCAAGGGGGGCCCGCATAAAGATCCTAGCTATTCGTCAATGTCAAAACTGTTCCCATCGGCTGATGGGAAATCTAATATTTATGACTATGATAAAAATAGAGAATCAAATTTAAAATTTGGAGGCAATGATGGAAATACAGTTGAATTCTGGTTGTGGAAACATGATTTTGATCCATCTAAGACAAAAAAAGAAGTTATTTTCGATGCAACTACGACAGATTATGTGTCTTCTAGTACATTCTATGGTCGCTTAAGAATTGAATTATCTGCTACAACAAGACAAGATGAATCTCCGTTTTACGTAACATATTTATCTGGCAATGCCGGCGATGTTGACTCTCGTTCAACTGCCGCTTACAATGGCGGCGGGTTTTATAGCGCTTCAATAGGAGATAATTTAACTACCGCTTCTATTGCTGATAGAAGCTGGCATCATTATGCATTTACGTTTAGCACTTCGGGCAGCGGCACCGGCCCGGGCGGAACTCGCGTCAGATTATATGTAGATGGAGACCTGAACACAGAAACAATTGTTGGAACTAGTGCCAGTTATGTAAGTGGGAATATTAATGCAGCTATTGGTGCGTTAATCACCGAGCAGTCTGGTGCTGAAAATATAGATTGGTCTGATGCCACAGGCTATGGTAAAATGTCTGCTTCAGTAGATGAATTTAGGTTCTGGAAGGTGGAAAGAACTCCAAAAGAAATCGGGCGCAATTGGTTTACTCAAGTTTATGGTGGGACAAATACGGACGACGCAAATACTCAACTAGGAGTATATTATAAATTTAATGAGGGGGTCTCCGCGACATCCAGTTATGATTCGAAAGTCTTGGATTACTCCGGAAGAATCTCTTCAGGATCTTGGGAAGGATATCTATCGACTTCTCGTAATACAGGATCGGCAATATTATCTGCCAGTGCCGCAGTATATGAATTTGAGGATCCCATTCTTTATTCATTCCACACCAACGTCACTAGCGCTTTAGATAGTTACTCAAAATTAGGAAAGAACTTTGATTATCAAAATAATGCTTCGATTTATAATAGTATCCCAGAATGGATAATATCAGAAGATAGATATGTTGGCTCTAATTTATTAAAATTGACACAAATTATGTCAAGCTATTTTGACACACTGGCCTATCAAATTAAAGCACTACCATCAATAAAGAATATATCTTATACACCATTTACATCTTCTTTTATTAGTACGGGTTCGGGCCCCACAGGCAGTGGTGAGTACAAGCCTCTTCCTTTTGCCAATAGACTTCTAGAATCCGCCGGATTAACTACGCCAGAAATATTTCTTGATGCTGATGTAATTTCTAAATTTACCTCGAGAGATGAAAAAATTCTCTTTAAAGATAATCTTTATGATACAAAAAATTTAATTTACCAAAATATATATAATAATTTAATCTACATTTATAAGTCAAAAGGGACCGAAAAGGCTTTTAGAAACGCCATTAGGTGTTTTGGCATAGATGATGAATTAATTAAGATAAATGTATACGCCAATAATATAACTTACGAACTTAAAGATAGTTACAATTATACAGTCCAAAAAAAGAATTTTGTAGACTTTCATATTCCAGATCACAACACCGCTGTAATATACCAAGCGACTAGTAGCAACTCAAATACAGTGTCTTTTATTTCCGGCAGCGAGGAATTTTACAGCGGTTCGGCAAGAACACTAGAGGCTGAAATTATATTCCCTCGCAGAGAAACTTATGAAAAACCAGGACAATATATAATAGCTCCCGGGCTCACTTCTTCTTTGTTTGGCACCAAGGGCGCCTATTCTATCAATACTGAATTACAATCGGATCTAAATGATCATAGATATACAACATGGCAGCAACAAGATCATGGTGACTTAAGAGTTATGGCTGTAAAAGATACGCATGATATTTTATCGACAAACGCATACTTTAAGTTAACATCCAGCACAATGGCCATCAATTTAACTTCCGCTGTCTTTTATGATGTTTATGAAGGCGAAAAGTGGAATTTTGCAGTTAGAATTCGACCTTCGACATACCCAATGGCCAATAAGGTTTCTGGTTCTCGCGATGCTTATGCTCATGGTTCCGGAACTGTTGAGTTTTGCGGGGTAAATGCTTCAAACAACGCCATAAGAAATGAATTTTATTTGACTGCCTCTTCTCCTTTTCCTGGTTCCGATATTGGCGCGTCTCGTGTCAACCACTGGATAGGGTCACCTAAAAGAGTATACGCTGGTGCCTTGAGAGCAAACTTTACAGGAACATTGCAGGTTTATTCAGATGTTAAAGTATCATCTGTAAGATATTGGTTTGATTATTTGCCAGATGAGGCTATCAAAGCCCATGCTAAGGATTCTGGCAACGCCGGCGTCGTTCACCCATATGATTATGCTTATTTATTTAATGCTCCTACTGCCAGCCTTTGTTATATTCCCAAGATTGAAACGTTGGCGCTTAATTGGGACTTCGACAGGGTTACTGGCTCAGACTCAACAGGAGGGTTCGTTGTAGAAGATATTTCTTCTGGGTCAGCAGCACTTACAGGAAAATACGGACCACTTGGAAACATTCTAAATGCACAACATACTGGTGTTGGTTATGGCTTTAAAGCTAGTAGCGCAAAAGTTGTTGATAAAAATTATTTACCAGTAGCCAGGCAAAGATTACCAGAATCAGTAGCTAGCAGCGACATGATCGAGATCAGAAATAGAGATGATATAAACTTTACAAGAGAAACGAGACCAATAACACATTTTATTGCTGTTGAAAAAAGCATGTACCAAACAATATCAGAAGAAATGATGAAAATGTTTGCGACAATTAAAGATTTTAATTCTCTTATTGGAGAACCGGTTAATAGATATCGTCAATCATATAAGAGAATGGAAAAATTAAGACAACTATTCTTTGAAAGAGTTGAAAATGTTTCCGATCTAGACAGATATATAGAATTTTATAAATGGTTAGATTCTTCAATTGATAAGATAATTGAACAGTTTTTTCCAATTTCGTCTGATGCTTCTGACTCTATTAGAAATATGGTCGAGAGCCATGTACTAGAGAGAAATAAATATTGGACTAAGTTCCCAACACTTGAAATGAAGCACGATCCTCCAACAGGGCAAATTCTTGCTATTAATGAATTGTTATATCCATGGAAACAGGGTCATGCTCCTCTTCCTGATAATGCCGCAACTGCAGTAGACTGTATTGATACAACTGATTACATAGCCAGCAGCGCGGACGCTTCGTTTACAATAGCGATTCCTACGTCGGCCAACGGCTTAGGCGGCACAGCTGTTACATTTTTACTTGATCAAGACAAAGATGACGTTAGCCAAGCAACGGCTGCAGCTAACACAATCACAATCGGGACCAAAGACGGTACCGACGCGCTAGTGGCATCATTTCTTATCAATGCTATTAATGGAGTAACAGCTGGTCGCTTTATATATGCATCAGAAGGAAATGGTCAGGCAGGTCATGACTTGGGCATTACTGCGGAACAAGGCTCAAGTGATACCCAGATTACACTTACGATGGATACAATTGGCAACGTTGGTAATATTATTAATGCGCTAGCTAGCGCCTCTGGTGTTAATATAATTGACGTGACAGGCTTTACTGGCGGTACTCTTCTTCCGGAAAACTGCCTTTGGTGGAAAGATCGTCTCGGAAGAGATGGGACAACGCCTCTTGGCTCTCAAGATGGTGCCACCGATAGAAGCAAAGAAGCAATTAGAAGAATTGCCACAACAATTGTTTCAAGTTCTGGTCCCACATACCAATCTAACCCATACGTATATAGAAAATTAACTAGACCATATAAGTTTTCAACCGATGTGAGCGTTGAACTTCATGGTGGGATCAATTTTGCTCCCAGCAAAAGATTAGATTTTTACAAAAACTTATTAACTTTTGGAAGAAACAATCATATTCAAATAGATTTGAATGATTTTGAAAATCCTGCATGCACAGACTTGCTCGATCTTAAGAAAAAATCAAGACAGCCGTTTAAGGTTACTTTTTCTACCGATGCGCAGAGCAAAGGAGAGATTTATGCTCCATTTAGTATTTTCAGTTCTTCGGAGGGGGCATCAGATGTTACAGCTGGAATAACAAGTATTCATACTGATGCATACGGATATTGCAAAGAAGTTCCTATGCAAGGGCCGTTTACAGAACAATATGTTGGAGGTATGCCTCATAGGCATGCCGCTATTTTTACTTCCGCCAAAAATGGACCAAAAAGTATTGCATTTAATGGCGTGGATAATCAGTCTCAACTAGACGTGCCACATGCTGATAATCTCAGCTTTGGCGATGCATCTGAGGATTCGCCTCTTTCGTTCGCTGCTTGGGTAAAAGTAGATAGCGATTGGCCAGAAATATTTAGGATTGTTGCGAAAACAAAGTCCTCCGCGAGCACTGTTGAGTATTACTGGAGTATTCTAAATGACCGAAGTAATTCTGATTTTGATTATAGAATGATTGCTGTGCTCGTAGACGAAAACACGAGCAATGCCTACATAGGTCAAAAATCAAACGCTACAGATGCAATGAAAGCCTATGAAGACACATGGATTCATGTTTGTGTTACATATGCCGCCACAGAAGCTTCTAGCGGTATTATAATGTATGTTAATGGTGAAGTGCATGCAACTGCTGCATATGAGGCTGGTTCCTATACTGCAATGCACAATTACGGAGCCGGTAGCGATCTCGCCATCGGCAGGGGCCAATCTTATAATGGGATTGATGTTGCTAAAGGGGCCATCGATGAGCTAGTAATATTTAATAAAGCATTGTCCCCTGCAGAAATCACAACTCTTTACAACAACGGTGGGACTTGGATGTTAACTGATTCCTGGTCTGCCCAAAGTAATATAGTTTCTTGGTGGAGAATGGGCGATGGACAGAGCATAACGTTCGACAACGCCGGCGTTCGCAACGACGCCACCTTCGCAGTCAAAAATTTTACTATTTTAGATCAAGTTTCCTCCAACGATGCTACGATGTCCAGTTTCCAAGGCACTGCAACTAGCGGCATTACTCCATACGCAGTTGACCGCCAATCGCTTGTATCCAATAGACCGGAAGCCTGGAGCGTAGTATTGCCTGCTTATAGCAACGGAAAACCAACTCAGATTAGACTTGTCGAAGTCGATTCAGATGAGCCAAGATCCTGGGTCGCCCGGGAGGGATATGCTAAAAGGCCAGTTAATATTAAAAATATTCAGCAGCTTACTGGAAATGAAATAACTGAGCGCACGATTATTGGAAATTATACCAAAAATTATCAAGTTGTACAAACATCCGGTCGCTATACCAATCCTAGATATTTTGCCGAAACAAAAGGAGCTATATCAGAATCAGTTGCATCAACAACTGTTTCAGGCGTATATGACTTCGCATTGCCAGATAGAGGAAGACACGCTTCTGTATTTGTAGAAAAGTTTTCTTCTCCTGGTGGTCCAGAAGTTATGTCTAGAGGCTTCTTAGATATCGTCGCAGAAGAATTTTCAGTATATAATAGTTTAAACAATAGAAATCTTAGTGTAAGACAACCATTACAGACGTTGTTAACAAGGCACGCTAACTCTGGCGGATATGCTAGCTTCACTCCAGATTATCTTTTAACTCACCCGCCAAGCGCTTCGTATCATAAGACTTATAGAAATCGCAGGGGCAAAATAATGTTTAGCTCAAGCGCGGGCACTAGTGAAACTAATATCCTCCCCGTCGGCGGAAATGTTTTCGCAAACGCCCCCGGATCATTCCACGCCGTTACGGGGTCTTCTTTTGATAACTGGTATGTCATGCGCACGATACCAAGAAGCGATGTGCAATATGCATGGATTGCACACTCTGTTCATCATGTTACAGGAGTCGCGGCCGAGCCTGCTAATTTATACGCCCGAGAATATAAAGCTGTCGGAGGATCAACACGTTCTGATTTTACAATTCTTGGATATCAAAAGCCCGCTTACATGAGAAGTGGCTCAGAAGAGCATGATGCATATAACGCCTGGAACGCTTCAACAGACATTGTATTTGTGTCTTCTAGTGATTTTGTTTCTTTTTTCGCGACAGGATATGCCACTCCTCAACGAGCTTTTGGAATGTCTGTATTGTCTAATTACCACGCATCGGCGGGACAGTATGGCTTTATTCATACGGATTTTGTAGGCATGAACACTATTATTCAAGAACCTATTTCGTCGTCTTTTAATACTTTAGGTCACGATCTTAATATAGGAGTCACGCACACAACAGCAGCGGATGAACGGTTGTATCTTAATTATGGTTCGGCAGCTCGGCTTCCAGACCATCCCGGAGGCATTATTACAGCTACGAATACGAATTCCACCACTGGTACCCCCGGGATCAAGAAGGGAATATGGGCAGATGCAGCTTTATTGAATAGCCTCCTCCTTAATCGTAATGGCCCATATCATTACCCATCTTGGAAACAAGTTAGAACAGGAGAACACCCTGTCGCGCGACATCAGAGAAGAAACAATATACTTGACTTTACAATTGGTCCGATTGCTTCTTTACGGATTCCAACCACAGTTAAGCAGCTCTCTGCCGATCTCAAACATGCCGGCCGGTATACTGAATTACGATACGGAAGAGAAATATTTACAGCCGATATAATTAAAGAATTAGATGCAAAAGGTGTAAAATTTCCAGTAAGAAAAGAAACTATCACACCTGTTACTAGTAAGTATAAGCCATTAGAGCATACTATAGTCGACTCAGATACAGAAATTAAAGTTGTTGGCGTTCACAACATCTTTACTTTAAGAAATACGCTTGGCAATAACATGAATTATTTTCCAATTGGACAGGGCGTACTGGACCAACAATTAGGAATTACTCCTGATTTTAATAATGTCGTATATGATGAAATAACAAATGAACTTAATTCTCCTGTTACGCTCATGCTAGAAGGAGAGAGAAAATCATACGATTTGGTAAACTTATCTTATAGAGAAATTATTTTTCCGAAAGAAGAAAATACTTACTTGGCTAAAATTCGCGGGAGGCAACATTACTCAGAATCTGCAGGATTGACTCATGAAGGTTATGATCGTAGAGATTATCGAACATTTTGGAGAAATCGGGCAGAAGATAGGTTAAGAACAGATAGTGTTGCTTTAAACTCAATGGGGATTCCAATTAAAGAAAGCATGTGGAACGGGGACACAACCGGATATGCGGTTAAGCTAAGGCAGTTTGATCGTTTGGTGGATACAAACGACGGCGTAGCGGATTTTAGCGATGGCTTGGAAATGATTCCAACGTGTTTAAGTGTTTGGCCACTGGATTCAACTTCAGCTTCCGGCTCTGTGTGCGGCGAACTGTTTTCGAATCCATACATGTCAATGACAGCTAGTTATATCACAGCTTCGGCAACATTATATGACACTGCCGGCCCTGAAGTGATGGTTGTTCCGACTGCATCGCAAACATACTTATTTCAAAATCTATATCATGCTCTTTCCCCTAATTCACACTACATTACTAATGTTCCTCCAAAATATGTTTCTGTATGCGGCGACGACGTCGTCGGCGGCAGGGGTTTTTCTGGCTCTCATTTCAAACCTCAATGGAGTTCTAGTTTTTTGTCAGGTAAATCTCCTTTTTATGATTCATATGAAGACTGGGCCTTAGATGTGAGAACGATGGGTCAAGGATATTCAATTGTTCCCGAATTTAAGATCTCTGATCACATGGATTATTATATCGATAATGGATACGAAGAAACAAATAAAAAATTCTTGTCTCTTATAGGCGCGCTACACACAGCTAGTTCAGACACACCGACCTCTACTGGAAATCAAACATTTTATAAACTGTATTCTCATTCTGACTTTATGAAATTTTCTCAGCTTATTAATTCAGATTATTTGGGCACATCGCTTTATGATTATGATGCGAAAGGAAGAACAAAAGACTTTACTTTAAGGTGTAAGGCAATTAAGAAGTTGTTGCCGTATAATGGTTTTTATCCGGTGAATCGATGTATACAATTAGGAACTATGTTTTCACAAAGTTACGGACCATATTTGACGGCTTCAACTTTTGTACACCCTTATGAACAATTGCAATCAGTGTTACAGCCGTTTTTCGCCCCAGGTATTATGTACAATACAATTAAGTCAGGTGTCGCTGTAGATTGGGCAGCATATACAGGATCGGCTCCATCTGCAGGTGGCCATAATTCTTTAAGCGCGCTCTCTCAAACCGCCAGCGCCGGCGCCATGTCGGTAACGCCCGTCGCGGTAGATGGCGGATCCACTGATAATTATCACAATTTTAGATATCCATTTGAGTCTCTTATTGAGCCTCACGCATATATGCCAAGTGAAAATCAAGGGAAGAGACCTGAACAATACATGATGTTACCCGCCGGAACTCCACAGCAAGGTGGTTCAAATACCATTGGGGTCGATGACGGCGCCGCCAATAAACATGCAATATGGACTGGAGAATATGAACAAAATTACAGTATGGCAATGCATAATTTTTTGGGGGAGATACCAAGATTTTTCTTAGATGACGGTAAATTTCAAAGTTTTAAATCTAGGCCCGGAACCTTCCATTTAATATCTGGGACAACATATTTTATGGACGTTCTGATGTATAAATCGGGTTATAATTATAGCAAGAGCGGCAGCGCGGTAGACGATCCAGCTCGCCAAGAAAGATCCCAAAATGATATGATTATGTTTGAAGGACCTGATTATCCGTTCGAATCTAATGACGCGTCGGTATGGTATGCAGATATGTATAGACAAAATATGCAGTCAGGTTCAGCTAGAGGTATTCATTACGGACCAGCCTGTCAAACTTCAAACAACTGGTGGGGTCACGAAAATGTCGGAAGTTCCGATGTACATTCTGGAACGATTGCTCATCATATGCAAGATCCGGCATTTGCTCCATATACACCACCATATTTTTACGGCAAATCAGTAGCCAGACTAGCGTTTTCACCACACAAATCCAAACTGTTGCTTTCAGCAGTCGACCTTAATGCTTCTTATGGAGAAGTGGGAGAGTTTACAGTAGAAGAAATTCTAAAAGGCGCCCAATTAGAAACACAATATGATCCTGATCCTGAAGAAACATGGAATAGACTTTCAGATTATGGATCTGGATCATACAAGATATGGACTATAGATAATGACAACCAGAACGGAGCTACTGACGGCTCTGGCGGCAGCGACAGTCTTGCTTTGAAATCTAAAATGACAATTGGGTCGTCATTAAATCTATTTGGCAAGACAATTGTACCAGAGATTACATATAATCCAATTACTGGCCAGGCAGTAGAAGCAAAGGCGTCGTTGAGTGATGAATCTCTTCAATCTTGGGTCATTTCGCCAAAATTCGAAACACCAATATTAAACTTTTCTGGCAACATTGATGCAAATTTGGGCTATTCTACACGTGGAATGTGGTATGGTTATGGAGTTGAGCCAACTGGTTCTCAAGGAATTTATATGGGTTTGAGAGAATCACACCCAACAACTATATTAAAAGCAATGCTCGGAGGTGCAGGTGAAAACGCGCTACATGGAATAGGAACTCAGCCTGCAGACGAAACCAGGCTAGGTCATCGTCAAACTGGTTCGCTATATCAAGTATTAGGCTTTCCGCAAAGTACTAGTCTTGTTGGCCCGACAAGAAAATTAGGTCAAATAGCACAAAACAAAACAATATCAGAAGCTGTCATCGCTGTGCCTATAAAAGCAAATTTTGATCAAGGTAAAAGTCCATTTTTCCCAATTTCTCGAGATAAAATTCACGCTGCCAAGCTTCGTATAGAAGAAGGTAAGGGCGCCGAAGATATCTTTTTGGAACGAAAAGGAGTTGCCGCTCCAAGTCAAACAGTATATGATATGGTTACAAAGTTGAGAAAATATTATTTACCACCTCACATGGATTTTGTTGCAAATCCGACTATAGAACCATTTGCTGCAATTGTTTTTGAGTTTCATCATTGTTTACAAAAGCAAGATCTTATCGATATTTGGCAAAATCTTATGCCAAAAATTGCCATGGAAGCAGAAAAAGATGAATCAGTTGTTACAATTACCGCCGCCGGCGCGAGAGACTTTTTAGATATTGAGAATTTGCCTAAAGATACTAGATGGATGGTCTTCAAAGTTAAGCAGAAGGCAGAGAAAAGCTATTACAGCGTGACAGAGGATGTTAGAGATGATCATAGATTTAGGTTTGATATTGGGGAAGATAAATATAAAAATCCAAAGTATAATTACAACTGGCCTTATGATTTCTTCTCTTTAATTGAGTTGGTACAATTAGAGTCGGAGCTTCAAATTTATGGACGAGGTCAAGCGGCTGTTGATGCTGCTGAAGAAGAGGGGCCACCGGAGGGCTTTTTCTAAAGTTGAAATGAAGTTTATTTATTTAAGATGAGTAATTACTATGAGGACAAAAATTATATAAAATGACATTTTTTAATAAAAAAGAAGACGTAATTGAAATTCAACTTACTCAATATGGCAAACATTTGTTATCATTGGGGAAGTTTAAACCGTCTCAATATGCTTTTTTTGATGCCGATATTTTATATGATTCTTTATATGCTGATATTTCCGAAGCACAAAGTGACACAGAATTAAGAATTAAGAATACGGTAAGGTCTAAAACTCAATATGTTTTTAGTCCCGGCCCCGAAACGGAAGTAACTACAGCAAACAAACATATACTTGAAAATAAGCAAAAACTCGCACAAGAAGCTCTAAATATGGGTCCAGAATTTGATGATACCGAAGTAGAGGTTGGGCAAAATCCGGTATTGACGGAAGAAGATATGATTAGGTTTCAAAGTATGTATGCACAGCCGGCCGCCCTCAAAGATTATGTCCTTTCACACCCTTTGGGTACTTCGGATTATGGTACTAGATATGTTCCCGCGTGGGCTGTAAGTTTTTTGAATAGCGAATTGACTGGTTCAAAGCCGCATCTTTCCGGCGCCAACGGGGTATCTATAATCCCGCAGCTGCTTTTGACAAGCTCATATGAGACTTTTATTACTTTTGTTGATGATAGTGGGGCTCTTGTTAAAGACAACGTTGAGGATGAACTAGATTTAGGAATATTCGCTGATATGCCATATGGCGGTGCACCCTCAGAACCTCACCCAACCGTTGGCCTGCTCCCGGAGACTGATTATGGATATAGAGATGGTTCCATATATCAAGTTAAACCACATTACCTTCTTGTTGACGTTGATGAAAAAAATTCTTTATTTGAAAAGGAAAATTTTGATATTGAAGTATATAAGGTCGATGGAGATAAATTACAAATGTTATATTTCTATGATCCAGAAATAGATCTTGAACCTCCTAATGAACAATATGTAGAATATTACTTTGACATATTAGTCGATGGAGAAATAGATGAAGATCTGTTTTGCGCATCAGTTAACGTACAAAAAAGAAAGAATATTTTCTCTGATCAGGATCTACCATTTGATTGCATGCAAGTGGAAGAAGAATTCGCCAACATTTATGAATATGATCTTACGCCTGAAGACAGTGAGGGCCCCTGTTAATGGCTGCCGGAGCTAATTTATCAAGTTTTTTCGCCAGCGCCCTTCCCGGGGTTCAGATAGATAAGATTGTATTAAATGTAGCCAACGAAAAATGGCAATCTCCATTCAGTAAAGATCCTCATGTGGAATACATCGCGGGCCCAGGGTACCCACCATGGTTGAGGGCAGCCTTATGGAAGGCTGAAACTACCACTTCAAAAGAAAGTTTAGATGTTTTTGTTAATTTTTCTTTAAAAGCAAAAGTTCCAAAAGGAAAGGATCTTATTTCTAGTTGGATCTTTAATAAAGATTTTTTAAGCTTTTATAAAATTAAAATAATTAGCGTAGAAAACGAAGAATATTATGCAAGTATACACGCTGATAACGAGAAAATAAAAACACTGCTGGAGGCCAAGAAGGCAGGCGGAGGCACCCCCGGCCCGGCAGTGGAAGCTGGGGAAACTATAAGTTTATCATCTACCGGCTTATTTAACCTTTCTGATGCAGATGAAATTAAAGAGCATGTTCAAGATTTTCATAAAACAATAGATAACGATGGCAATATCATTTATGACATTCCGTTTAGCCACCGCATAACCGTTAAAGAAGTTAATCCGAAACATCTATCATTATTTATAATTCCGTATTTAGATGTTAACAAAATGAAATCAGATTTTGGGATCGCAGGAGACGTTGAGCCTATTATTGGACCACCGATAGATGAGCCAATTATTAGAAATGGGAAAGCAGTTACAACAAAAACAGTTTATAGGCAAATACCAACGCCACAAGAGATCGCCACGTTCGTCCCTTCGCCAACAAATCTAATAGTGCAAGGAAAACAATGGTTTGGTCCAGTACATTATCATTCTGGACGTAGGATCCCTAGGTCAGATAACCCGAAAAAATTTAAAATAGATAATTCTGGGTACATTGGCTGGATGGGGGGTGAAAAACACTATCCGAATGCTAGCCCTCCGCAACCTAGACTAACTACCGAAACAGCTTACAACCGAACTATACAAGATTTTAGAACTTTAAAAAGAATAGAAAGGGTGTTATTTGACTTTAGCGAAACACTCGCACCCGAAGACGAACACGGCAATCCCAAACAAAGGACCGGCTTAAATGCTGTTACTTTTCCTATCAATGACAACTTGGATATAGAAAGAAAACCATCATATTTTTCCGAACTTTTTACATCTAGAGACCAATTTGGCAAGTGTAGGTTCTTTTTTAGTGTAGATTATTTATCGATGATAAGGAAGAATTCAGCTTTTCCTGTTTTATTTAGAAACAGTCCCGTTGGATTACCCTCAGAATTATTAAGAAGAAGTTATATACGTTCGTTTAAGTTGTTCCGCCGCCGCGCCGCCCCCACAGCCTCTGGTTTTAATAAGCTAGGGACAAAAACTTCAGTTGAGTTTGAGCAAAATGAAGCTTCAGTGCTGCTTGTACATACAAAAGATGATGCATTGGGTGCCGGCCCGGTCTTCGGCGGCCGCGCGGCAAGACTGCACCCAAGAAAGTTGAGTGTTATAGACTATCCTGGCTTTGATGGAGAGCATAAAGATAAAGATGCTACAAGAAGAAATTTGGGAGCTATAAAAGAGGTCAATTTAATGACGCAAGATGTTAAATCGGATTATCCATTTATGAGACATTTTACAGGTGTTGATCATGAGATATCAGGGTTAACTAGTGGTCGTTATAGATACGATGTTGAGATTGAGATTGAAGATCCGACTGTGAATTATATAGAGAGCAGGTTAACAGAATTAGTCGATATATCGACAGCTATTGAAAAATATTATACCATCGCGACATCACAAAATATCTCCTCTCCGGAAGCGATATCTCCTCCTATAGGAAAAAATGTTGCAGGACGAAGAAGATATAGGCTTAATTACAGTGTTATTGCGCAAAGTTTCCGCCCGGAATTTTTAGAAGATATGCTTCTGGTGTTTTCTCCAGGTTCGTTAAGAGAAAACACTTGGTTGTACAACGTCGCATTCCTCGCCAAAGCTTCTCCAAAACAAAATCAAGTTTTGAAAACCATGGTTAAAAAATATTTGGACATTCTTGGGATGGTGACAAGTACCTGGGACCATTATGCTGATGATCTTATTAATGATCTTGTTAAGATAATTGATCCTATTGTTGGATCTCCCGAGGGTATTGGAATATTTTTCAAATTAGTTTCTGATCTAGCTACAAATATTGAAAGAATGTTAAATGCTGCTATAAGCGGACCTGTTATAAAAGATCAACCAGATCCAAAATTTGCTGGAACGGCTCCACAAAGTCTAAAGATTGATGCAACTAGGACATTTAAAGTGAGGAAAGAGTTTTCTAACTTAGAGGATCTTTTTGATAGTGACGTAAACAAACATTTTGGAGTAGATTATCTTACGTCTGATCCCCCTATAAGCGATTTTGAGCTTTCATTGCTTTCTACTGGTGATTATAGAGAGAGAGCTAATCTAGAAATGAGAAAATATTTTGGAGGTGGCCATAAAAATTCTTTCACTTTAGATCCAACTTTTCAAAGTGGGATCCATTTGCCTTTGAGCCCTCAAAAGTATACCTATTTTAGTCCGATGGCCGTAAGAACTAGGAAAAATAGACAACATGAACTTTTAATTGAAGCATTACTAGGAAGCAATAAATTTTATGAACCAGACATATATAATCAGTTGTTGATAGATGTGCTAAGACATAATGACGGCCTAAATGTTGAGCTTGACCCGTATCCCGTAGGAAAAAACTATCCTTATCGTGTAAAAGCAACACAACGTCTTCGTGGCGGCCTTCTCGATTTTATGGCGAATAGAAGCTGCACTGTCAGCAGTATGGAAAGCTTTAAGGCTGAAATTGAAAATAATGAAAACGAAGATATATGTGGGCACCAAAATATTTTTTGGGATGTGAATCAATATGATAATATTATAGATGTTCTGCCGCTCGTCATAATAAATCCAGCAGGGCAGGGAAGCTCCGAGCCTTTTCAAGCTAAATCTTACATTAATGATTTGACAAATCCCAACAAAGTGTTAACTCAACTAGCAAGTCGTTTTTATGCACCATCGTATAAGTTTCGTCCGTATAGAGATTACGATATTCACAATCCTGATCAAATAATTTTTGACACCGCTGAGAATGCTTCTAAAGCCATGTATGATTATCCAAATCAATACAAGTCAATGATTGGAGTTTGTACACAAAGGATGAAGCCCGCAACTTGGGTTCATCACCAGATTGTAGAGCATGATTTAATATTTGATTTAAAACGTGAAATTTTTAATCCAGACAAAAGACACAAAGCTTTAGGGTTCTTTTATTTAAATTTTATGGACCTTTGTTATGTCGAAGTGTTGACAGGCTACCTTCGTCCTGCCAATGACGTAGGAGCGCAAATGAACAAACCAATATTTAAAAAAATAGAAGAAAAGAATTGGGATATAATTAACTCCTATAAGGGCGACCGTGACAACAGGATACTTTGTAGAATTAAGAGATATAATGATAGTAAATTAAATGTTCCAGAAATAGAATCATTTAATTTTCCAATATATAATCAACATTTTCTTCTGAAAACTGGACCTTCTCAAAAAGAATTAGCAAAATTACTTTCTTTAGGCCCAACCCCGCAAACTCCGGCCGAATTCGCCCTGACCGAAGCCGCGCTCAACGCCTTTGGAAAAAGCGCTGTAGAAACTAAAAGCGCATCTGTTACAACTGATATCGCTTCAGTTGCCGCGTCGGCCTTGGAAGGCTTCGCGCCCATCGTAGCTCCCGGCGGCGCGGCCCCCCTCCCAGGATCGCTCCTATCTCGGTTAGCCGACGAAGCCCCGGTGTCTGGTGAAATAAGACAATCGGGTGCCGGCCCAGTTTCGGTGGTAAATTATGAAGCTGTTCCGTTCGTTCCGAACACTAAAAATCCTTTAGATCCCGACGCCACCGCCACCGCCAAATCACGAGGGAAAAACCTGGTAGCTATTTCCGCCCGGGCAGCTGCGAACAAATTCGCACAAACAGCTAAGACAACAAAAAAGAGGGACTAATTAGATGAACGAATATAATAGGGAATATCAAAATGGCAAAAGGTAACAACGGAAATGAAAAAGCTCAATCAATTGAGCTTCATTTGGAACAGGTGGACGGAGAAAATCTTGTTTCTCCTAGAAAAGTTTATCTTTTTGATGATGATAAGCGTTATCTTCAAGACAAAAACATATCTCCCAAATATTTGCTGACGAAAGAAAAAAGAAACGCTCTTGTTGGTGGCCTTTTTAAAGCAAAAAAGGGGCACCCCACCAAGTGGTACAACTATATAACAAAACACCTTCGCACACAAACAGAAGACGAAGTTCGCAGTGCGCTTGGGGCATGTTGGATACAGCAAAACGGACTTCAGAAAAATCTACTTGAATCCTTCGACCCGATTCAAAACTATGTCGCATATCCACAGTTTATTACGAAAAAAAAATACTGGAAGCACGATCTTGTAGATATAGAACCTTGGTATACTAATGATCGAAAGGTTCCGGAAAGGAGAGAAAGAATAACTTTTCGGGCAGCAGGTTTCGGGCCGGAAGCTCTCGACAAACATCAACAAAAATTCCACCCCGGCCGGACCGAAATAGCAGAATTAGCTTTGAATATATATTTAAATGAACAAAAATTTGTGTATCACTGGAAGAAGGCAAATGTTTATTATAGAAATACTGGAAGAAGACATGTTGACTACACAACAACTTATTTTAAGCCGTTTTCTTTTAAAGAGTTGGAGGGGACATCGTACATGAATAAGCCTCTTTATTATAAGTGTAAATCTGATTATAATTTTTATATTAGAGCATATGAAAGTTTAAATTGGAGGGCTAGCGCAGATGGGCTTGATGATACTGCATTGTTGCCGGATATAAATGTTTTTCTGATCGAGGAGGACCAACCCGATTTCGCCCCGGGACACGCTGGCTTCACTGACGCTCATAAGCAGATAACGTTGTGGGATGAGCTTCCTAAGATGTTTAAAGACGTGTTAAACGAAGCTGGGGAAAAAATAGGAGAATCAAGCAAGGGGCGGTATTTTGAAAAATGGTCTAAAGCATACAACGATGCTGACGCCATCGCCAAAGCAAATTTTACTAAGATTAAACGAAAGTCTTCTAACGTTTTGGTACCTTATGAAACAAATAAAAAATTATTTGACTATCACAACAAACGTTTTATGTTTCCTATATTCTGCGAAATAGATTTTTCTACCGATACGAATACTTCTTTGGCCGATTTGCTGGTAGATGCCAAATTAGACGGTTCTATTTTAAAAACCATAATTGAAGGGGTAAAGGGAGATTGGGGCGCTGGGATGAAAAGAGATCTTCGTTTTACTTCCATGCGGAGCATGCAGACAGTCGAGAAAAATTCTCATATGCATTATGGCACTCACGGAGGTGAGACAGCTGTTGACAAGGATGTACCCCGTGAAGTAAGAAGTTTTAGACTTTATGATGACAGTGCTTGGAATTGGATTGGGCAATATCGAGACAAAGGGGCAGAAATATATAAGAATAAAGAGGGAGAAGACTTTACTGTTTTGGCGCACTTCGATTCAGAATATTACGATATGCTTCATGAACCACCGGAATCAGCCGGCCAGAGTAAATTTTTAAAAAACCTTATGATGACAATTTTTAAGGCCAAATTTACAGATATACTCAAGATTAAAACAAGAAGTTTTAGACAAATATTAGAAGGCCGCCCAGCACAATCAGAAACACTTGCATATAGAATTGAAAAATGGATATGCGATGAAGCTGGTGAGCCAAAAGAAGTAGTACAAAATTATTATTATTCAAATACAAGAAAACTTGATATACTTAAACACGTTGACACTCAATTGAGGTATGGTAAAAAGTATCATTATAAAGTCTTTTCTTGGAGAGTAATTTATGGGACAGAATATGAATATGAACTTGCTGGTAGATATCTACAGGGTTTACAGACTTTGCTCGCAGGTGTAGCTCGCGACGCCATCGGCGGCATCGCAGGAATCGGTCAGGGGTCGATTGCTTCCGATCTTGCGAAGCTTTACGCCGCCAATAAAGCAAAAGCTCTAGAGTGGTTTAAATTTAGACTGGGCACTTACCAGCCAGATCTAAATAATATTTCTTTGGATGTTGATATTATCTCGAGACCAAACGTTCAAATAATAGAAGTGCCGTATTTTTCTTGTTCTACTAGAATAATGGACAGCCCTCCGATTCCTCCAAATGTGAATATTATACCGTATAAGAACGTTAATAATCAAGTTTTAATTAATTTAAGCAGTAACACAGGAGAGGTTAAACAAGAACCAATTGTTATTGAAACTGAAAATGGCGACGAAGAATCCTTGAAAAACATATATGAAGCACAAGAGCTGCTTCAGGGATCTATAATAGAGTTTCAAAGCGATGATCCTCCACAATCTTTCCAAGTATTTAGAACTACAGACGAGCCTACTAGTTATCAAGATTTTAAAGGTACCATGAGGGAACACGATGTCGGCCCTACCGAAGGCGGAACCACACAAGGATTTTCATCTTTTTCCCTCGTTGATAATCTTACTCCCAATACAAAATATTATTATGTTTTTAGGGTTAAAGACATACATGGCCATGTTTCAAATCCCACCGAAATTTATAAAGTGGAACTAATTGATAATAGTGGAGCAATCTACTTGTTGATTGATATCTTTGAAATCGAAAAAAAGAAGCTTAAAAGCACTAAAAGTATGAAGAAGTATATTTCAGTAATTCCAACTGAAGAACAAAGATTTATTAACGAAAAGGAAACACAAATAAAATTTGGAGAAGATGGCATTGGAGAAACAGCAGTTGGCATATCTCCTGTTTTAGGGCACTCTGAAGAAACTATTTTTAATCGCGGCCCAGAAAAACATTTTAAAATTAGACTTATTTCAAAAAAGACTGGTAGAAAAATTGATATTAATGTTGCTTTTGAAACCAAGCACATGAACATAGAAGTGAAAAAGAAAGAGGATATTATGGATTCTGATTCTGCAACGGTTTCTGATTAAAGAGTTATTTAAAAAATAACTTTTTTATAAAAAAAGAACTACTTATAATATAAAAAGGAGTGAATTTATGGCTTTTCTTGACAATAGCGGAGATATTATTCTTGATGCTGTATTAACCGATACCGGAAGAATGAGACTTGCAAAAGGAGATGGCACTTTTAAAATTACAAAATTTGCTTTAGGCGATGATGAAATTAATTATAACAATTATAATAAAAATCATGCTTCCGGCAGCGCCTATTATGATTTAACTGTTCTGCAGACTCCTATTTTAGAAGCGTTTACGAACAACACATCTATGATGAAAAGTAAATTACTTTCCATTCCTAGAACAAATCTTTTATATCTTCCGGTGATTCTTCTGAATGTGTCCAACGAACGTCGCCGCACCAACGCCTCTTATGGAAAAGCCGATGGAAAATATATTATCACCGTTGATGAAAGATCGGGAAGACCAACTCTAAATCCAAATTCAAATGGCTTAATCCCCGGCCTTATCCCCACGTCCGCCGATACCCCTTCCCTGGATGGTCACATGAACGGTTTTGAGCCTGGAAAAGGTGAGGAAGTATATATCCAGGTAGACCAGGGCCTCAACACTGATGAGATTCATCCGAAACACAGGCTGTCGAGCGATTTAATTGAAACTCAATATATAATTGAAATGGACAATAGATTGGGAACGATTGTCAATTCCGGATTCGTCGTCCCCGGCGCCGTTGGTAATCCAGCAGCGGTATCTTTTATTGATGATGACAATATTGCTAGTTATTTCTTATCATTGGGAACCGATAACGGGTTTGTCAGAGATATTACCGGGTGGACAGAGCCAGTAACAGATACCCAAGCGGCCAACAGTGAGCTGAAAGGTCCACGAGGGACAAGGTTAATATTCAAGGTGGCTGCCTCAACAGAGCTACAAACGAGCAATTTCTTATTTCAAAGACTAGGTACAACTAATTTCAATGCATGGACTCTTCCAGCTAGTGACAACGCCACCGACTCGCCAACAACAAGCGGCGCGACCACCGGCGACGCCACAGTGCACTACATTGACTCAACAATTAGAATCACAGGCGCCACAACTGGATATAGAATTGATATTCCAATTAGATACGTTAAACGAGTAGATGGCGGTTAAAAAAGGTAAAAAATATGGCTACAACATTTAAAACTTACGCAAATAATGATATTTCCACAACTAGGACGCTTCTTCATGAAGCGATTCCTATTACAGGGACGATTGTTTCTGGCACCTATGGTGCTGTTTCCATTGAGCTTGGATCTGAAAATAATATTAAAAATTATTCTCATGGTTTGTTCCAATCAGTTTATGATTATCCGTATCTAAGTTCATCTGCAAATCATATTTTTGATATCACTTGCGGATACCATTCTTCTTCACGATGGCACCAATCTTCAGAAGGATCTCACACCGGAAAGATTTGGCACAACACTGATGGAACAGAAAATTACCAAAATAGCGACAAGTTAAACATATATAATCAAATGGCTCAAATTCTTATGGGTCACAATACCGATGGCACAATTAAGAAATTCAAAATTCCTGGCGGGGATGACATTCTTCAATGCTACTTTATTAGTTTTTCACGTTTGTTGGTAAAGGACGAAATTAAAAAAGGCTCTTTTAGCCTACATATGGGAACCGGCTCTAATGCATCCCCCGACACAACCGATGCAGGACATTGGCTAGCAATCAGCAAAATTCATGACAATTCCGGCACCGGATCGTTCTACACAGACTCTCCAGCTGGAGAATATGGTTTGTTGTCGGCATCTGTTATTGCTGGAGTTACAGATGCTTCTTCTGCATTGATCAAGGGCCCTGTAGCTGCCTCGGCGCAAGGCGCCGGGTCCACAGGCGGTGGAGCATCAGGTCTCATTTTTTATCAGGCTGGTATAATTGTTCTTTCTGCTTCTGATCATTTTCTCGACCACGTTACAGGATCACGATTGGATTATCCAGTTCCGCTTCCTATGAACTATGGACTTGCTGATGATAATCGCGGCGCCACTTTTGGTGCTGTGTTAACAGGGTCTGCGATATCAGCTTCTGCCGATGCCATAAGAAATAGAATTCAAAGTATTTCCTTTAATAATACAACAGAATTAAATTCAACAATTTATTTCTGCAGAGCAAATCATAATGAATTTAATTATAGCGCAAATCCAACTTACTTGAGCGCTAGCAAAATTCAAGTTAAAAACACTTCATTAGATCAGCCCGTATCATATATTACTACAGTTGGATTATATTCCGCTGACAATGAGTTATTAGCAGTTGCCAAGCTTTCTGAGCCTCTGAAAAAAACGCCCGATACAGAGCTGACAATGAGGGTGCGTCTGGATTATTAAAAAATGCCATACTATAAGTTTGGACCAACTGATATATTTCATAATAGAATAAAAACTTATCCTAAAAGTGAATTTTTTATCTATGATGGGCAAGTTTATTATAACAACAATCCGAATTGGATACGACCTGGAACAGACGATGACTTAAATCATGTTCCATATGGGTATGTTAGCCTGTATGAGTTAAATGTTGATCGGCAAAGTGGGCAACTAATATTTCCTTTCATAACTAAGCAGGGAAGTCTGACATCTTTTAAAACTGTCGCAACCAGTCAATTTAATACTGATTATGCATATGGGGATCAGATGGAGGGATCTTATCCATTGTCTGCATCTATAATGTTTTCTCATTCTGTTTTAGATAGTCCGCGAGATCACATTAATGCTCTTCAAAATACTTTAGATTATTATATAATCAATAGCCCACATTACGCTTATTCGTCATCTAATGTTCAAGGTTGTGAAAAAAATTCACAACGATTAAGCTTAATAAGCATTCCTTCCATTTTCTATGGTTCTTCTATAAGAAAAGGATCTGTGCGATTAAAATATTATGTAAGCGGAGCTTTGTTGGCAGAGCTGCAGGATATAGGTAAAAATGGAGAATTGATTGAAGTTACCAGTTCAGTTCATGCTACCGGCAATGTGGCCGGCGTTGTATTATATAATGAAGGGTTTCTTATTTTAACTGGATCTTGGGATCTTCATCCGGATACCTTTACTGATGTCTATGCTCCAGGCGCCACAAGCCCAGCCTGGTTGTTTTTTGCAAACGGAGCGAACGACTCTACATACACGCCCGGCGCAGCTTATTCTTCTAGCTATTCCATGGAATTTGAAGGGATAAATTATGTCCCGACGTTAACAATGTTGGCTCATGCTCCAAAAGGTGTGTTAAATCATTCAAGTAACCCTACGTACAAAAAGACTGGCTCTGGTGGAGTGCCTGACATTACATCCAGTATGTCACGTTATTTTGAAGATGATACAACGGCGATTAAAAATATAGTTACTAGTTCCCACTCACATCACAGTGCTAGTTTTAAAAAACAAACTTACATTTCTCAAATTGGACTTTATGATGACGACAGAAATCTTTTGGCGATTGCCAAATTAGCTACGCCAGTTAAAAAAACTGAAGATCGAGACTTCACGTTTAAACTTAAATTGGATTTTTAGTATAATATAATAGTGATCTTAGGTTTAGACATTTCAACATCAATAACTGGTGCTACTGTTCTTGATGACACTGACAAAATATTATATTGTGAAGCTTGGGATATGAGAAACAAAAACCGTTTTCCAAGTCCGTATACAAAAGCAGAATTTGTTAAAAGCAAATTATTAGATTTAACTATCAAATTTCGCATCGAACACATTTTCGTTGAACAATCCCTGCAAGCTTTTAGACCTGGATTTTCTTCAGCAAAAACTTTATTGACATTGGCGAAGTTTAATGGTATAGTATCTTACATATGTTTAGACGTAGTAGGAATTGAACCAGAATATATTGGAGCATCAACTGCTCGAAAATCAAATGGAATCAAAATACCTCGTGGAGAAAAAGCAAAAAAAGTTGTTCTCCAATATGTTCTTGACAATGAACCAAATTTTGTGGTAGAATATACAAAGCAAGGAAATCCAAAGCCCGGTTCTTATGATCGGGCAGACAGTTTAATTATTGCGAGAGCAGGTTATAATTTATGGA
>Ga0098033_1000060_pt1 | contig 75789 bp, 64 predicted proteins | sample 1_EtaG_FD_75049 | JGI IMG/M metagenome (GOLD analysis project Ga0098033, IMG submission 75049) | Marine viral communities from the Subarctic Pacific Ocean - 1_ETSP_OMZ_AT15124 metaG | ecosystem: Environmental > Aquatic > Marine > Oceanic | place: Pacific Ocean | collected 2015-01-07
CCTTCCCATTCATCCACCACGGCATTGCCGAAGCGGAATACTTCAGTCTGCATGTAGGGCACCCGCGCGGCACGCCAGGCATCACGGGCGGCGGCCAGGTTGGCCTCGGTGGGCGCCGCCAACAGGGCATCGATCTGTGTTTTCAAGGCGCGGGCACCGGACAGTGCGTCGCCAAAGGTGGCCAGCGCCACATCAGCGTAATGGCTCACCACCCGCTTGCCCTGTGCCTGGTCATAGGCCGGAGCCGTGTCGGCGTCGGTGGATTGCGGGTCGTCGCTGCAGGCAGACAAGAACAGGGAAGCCAGTAGCAGGCCCCCGGCGGACAGGCGGGTCAGCATGAAAATTCCTCGATGACATCAGGCACAATAAGCAAAATGAATAAGCAAAACGCACCGGCACACCGATGCGAAAGCAATCAGGGTGCACATAATGCGAATTATTCTCATCTTTTTAAAGGGGGACGGGCAAAATTTGCCCACCTTTGCCCGTTTTTCGTCCACAATTGGCCGGATAACCACGGATAAACAGGCCGTTTCCGGTGAACCCTGTTCACAAAACGCCTAATATAGCGCCGCCCTCCACTCTCCACCTTCTGCCTACAGTGCGAGTCGCCCGTTATGACTACCGTTTTGCTGATCCTGGTGGCGCTGGGCTTTTTGTCCATCGTCGTCGAAGACATCGTTCATATTGATAAAGCGAAAACCACCCTGTTTTTCGGGTCGTTCGCCTGGCTTTTGTTCTTTATTGCCCCCCCGGCCCACCTCAGCCACGACGCGCTGATGGAAAGCCTGAACGAAAACCTGCTGGATATTGCCACCCTGTGGCTGTTCCTGATGGCCGCCATGACCTTTGTGGCCTACCTGTCCAGCAAGGGCATTATCGATAGCCTGGTCAACAAGCTGCTGCCCGAGCACATCAGCGAACGCAAATTGATGTTGCTCACCGGCCTGTTTGCTTTCCTGTTCTCTTCCATGGCCGACAACATCACCGCCACCCTGGTATGTATCGCCGTGCTGATGAACCTGAACCTGCCGGCCAAAAAGCTGATGCGCTACGTAGTGCTGGTGGTGTTCTCGGTGAATGCCGGCGGCACTGCCCTGATCACCGGCGACGTCACCACGCTGATGATCTTTCTGGCCGGCAAAGTGGAAATTCCGGACCTGCTACTGCTCAGCCTGCCCGCCGCCGGCGCCGTGGCCGTGCTCGCCTTCATGCTCTCGCTGGGCCTCAGTGGCGACGTACATATCCAGAAAAAAAGCAGCGCCATTGAGCGCGGCGACAAGGTCATTGCCCTGCTGTTCTTCGCCACCATTGTCGGCACCATCGCCGCCAACGTGGCGTTCGGCATTCCGCCGGTGCTGTGCTTCCTGTTCGGCCTGTCACTGATGTTCATGGTGGTGCAGTTCCTGAACAAGGACGAACCGGTTCTGGAATACATTCGCAAGATCGAGTTCGACACCCTGCTGTTCTTCCTGGGCGTATTGCTGCTGGTCGGCATGCTCAAGGAGCTGGGAATGCTCGCCTACTTCCCGGCGCTCTATGAAGTGATGCCGCCGGTGGCCGCCAACTTCCTGGTGGGCCTGGCGTCGGCACTGTTTGATAACGTGCCGCTCACCGCCGCCCTGCTCAATTCCGGCATCGAAATGAACCTGGCCCAGTGGCTGTCGCTGACCTATTCGGTGGGCGTGGGTGGTGCACTTCTTGTCATCGGCTCCGCCGCCGGGGTGATCGCCATGAGCAAGATCGAGGCGCTGACGTTCGGCAGCTACCTGCGGTACTTCGGCTATCTGTTGGTGGCGTATAGCGTTGGGTTTGTCGCTGTACTGGGGCTAGGCCAGCTGCTGTAAACTCCGGTGCCGGACCGGGGCGAACCGGCCCGGCCTACCAGCGGCCTTCGCGCTGTAGCTGATTTTTCCATTTTCGCCAGCGGGGTTCTGCATACGCCGGGCGTGGCTTGAGTGCCCGTAACGGCGCCCAGTCACTCTCACCCAGCCGGCTCACCCATTCCTCATCGGGCAGAACCGCCTCCCCTTCATGGGGTTGCCCATGGCAGCTATAACGGAAACGCAGCAACCACAGCGTTTCCTCTCCGTCCTCAGGCTCATTGTATTGCGTCACTGACAACACCGACCCATCCACATTGGTGCCGTGCTCTCTGAGCAAGGCCCGCTCGTAGTAATAGCCTATGCTGCTGACACTGGTGACCAGCGCCATGATCATGACCCCAATGCCGATCAGCGCAAAGAAGGCCCCGCCAAACGCCGCCCCCCAATCATCGCCACCTTCAAACCAAAGCAGGCCGACGCCAACCGCCGCAAACGGCAAGCCGAGAAAGAAGAAGAGCATGAAGAAAAGGGAAAAATGCCGGCGCGCCGACTGCAGCAGCAGCGGCCAGCTGAGCGGCCCAATGGCCATAGAGTGACTCCCGTCCCTGGAAAAACCAGACAGAAGCATACCGAAAAAGCCCCCGGACCCCGAGGGCTAATAGGCGGTCATCGAATCAGTTGGCGCCGTAAAGATCGCTGTCCAGATCCTTCAGGTCCTTGTCCAGCTGTTGCCAGTTAGCCTGGCCATCCACGCTGTCTGCCCCGGTCAGTTCATGGTATTCGTCAATGCGTTGCTGCAATTCTGTCAGCACATCCTGCAAAGCCAGCTGGTGCCGCTCCGCTTCGGTGCTGCGGTCTCCAGCCCCCTGCTTTTCCAGTTGATCCAGCTCGGCTTCCAGTTCATCCAGCTTGCCTTTGATGTCGGCAATCATTTGTTTACCGGTTTCCATAATCGCAACTCCTTGTTCGATCAGGGATTCACAGGTGAACCCGGTTTCAGAGTGGCCCCATTTATTGAACAGGGTCAAGTCTGTCACCGGCAACGGTACAGACGGTCAGACAATCGGGCATCAATACGTGTTCCCGGGGCCCATAATGGTTATGGTCGTTGTTAAAGGTTTCCGCTACATTGCGGAACAGCCCCTTACCCGATTGACCATGCAGGCCAACAATGAAAAAAACAGCAGAACGAGCAGAGCTGCTCAAGGACATGATTCAGGAAGCCATTGAAGATGGCGCTACCACCGTGGAAGACGTGCACCAGCATATTGCCGGGCTACCGTTTGACGCGCTGGAGAAGCTGGGCCTCTTTGAAGACAAGGCCCCGGCACTGAAAGAAAAACAGCGCAAAACCATTGGCCTGGTGTACGACACCATTCGCAAGGTGAATCAGGAAGTGGGCGCGCTGATCTCCGAACAGTTTGCGGCGCTGGAAGATGCCCGCACCGCAGCCAAAAACATGGACGAAAAAGAAGACTGATCAGCGCCAGCTGGACCCCGCCTGAATATACCAGGCGGTCTCCTCTGGCCCCCGGGCAATATCCACCCCCATTGTCATCCCGTACCGGCGAGCAATCAGATAGCGAAACCCGGTACCGTAGCTGTTGGCCACCTCGGCGTCTGACAAATCCGAAAAGCTTTCTGCGGCACGTCCACCGCCACCGAAAAAGTTGAACCGCCAACGAGGACTGGCTTTCCAGATCGCCTCCACTTCTGCCACCGCGACCGCCTTACCCTGATAGCGCACCGCCGGAATGCCGCGCATATCCACATAAGGCAACACATAAGGTGGCAATCGGGTACTGTCGCTCACATCGACACCGTCATACTGAAGGCGCAGGGCAAAATTGAAATGCTCGTTGGCATTCCAGTAATTCAGACCCTCCAGCGTATAGCTGCCAAAGTTGATATCACTGCCAACACTGTCCCCATACCACACGTAATTACCGGCATAGTAGAGCCCGGACTGGGGGGCCAGAGGGTTATCCCGGCTATCGTATTCCGCCAGCACACCCAACCCGGAGGTATGAATCTTATCCCCCAGATTGTTGCGCAAAAAGGTATTCACCGCCTGCTCCAGGCGCGGGTTGGGTAATGAAATATCTTCCTCAAGAGACAGCTCAACCTGCCGGTAAACCTGTCTTGCCCCCAACATCCAGCGGCTTGCGCCGAGCCTGAACTTCAACTCCTGGACCGCCGCCGGTCCTTTCACATTCAGCTCGACAGGGTCACGGAGGTCACGCCCGCCCAATGAATAAAAATCCAGATTCAAATCAGGGAACAAGGCAAAGCCGCGATAGCGAATGCGGTCATTATGCCAGAAGCCCATGTGCCCCAGCCCCGCCGCGCGCGTTCCATTTTCCGTGGCACCCAGCCCCACCACACTGATGTTATTCGGTAAAATGGCCGGACTGTTACCAGACACCCGCTGCTTTTTCTGCTCTTCACTTTCGTGGAAAAAAATCGCACCCATGCCCAGGCCCGCGCCCACTGCAGGTTCGGTGATAATCATCGGAATCGGCAAGAAACCCTGCGGCACCTCGGAAAGATAACGGCTACCATCCAGCATGCCGTCTTCCGGGTCGATCATGTAATCCTGAAAGAAATCGGCCTGGACCGTTCCCGTCATCAGACCTGCAACTATCGCCAGCATCCCTCGCTTCAACATGGCCCGTTCCCTGTTTGCGTTCAGTTTGAAATTATTGCGCTGTTGCGCTTTGATAATCGCAGACTTGCTGCGATGACTCCACCATGCCTCATATGCCGCCCCTGATCGGGCTATTACTGATCACCCTGCTCTCCACCGCCTGCCAGGCACAGCCCGGCTATGACCCAGGCAGCCGCCCTGCCAGCACCGCCCTGCCCAGCCCAGCGGAGGGGCCTATCGCCGCAGGCCTGGAACAACTTCACGCAAACCCCGAGCATGAAGATCAATCCGGCTTTTACCTGTTGCACGAAGGGCTGTCCGCCTTTGTGGCACGCGTTGCCCTGATCGAAGTGGCCCAGTCCTCGCTGGATCTGCAGTACTATATTGTTTCCGACGACACCTCGTCGCGCATCATTGTCGCAAAATTGCTGGAAGCAGCAGATCGGGGGGTTCGGGTACGTCTTCTGGTCGACGATCTGGGCACGCGTGTGGCAGAGCCCCTCGTTGCCACCCTCGAACAACATCCCAACATTCATATTCGCATTTTCAATCCGGTTGCTGCCCGCAGCGGCATTAGCCGGGCGTTTCAAATGGCCAGACATTTCGGGCGCACCAACCACCGCATGCATAACAAACTGATGGTGGCGGACAGCAGCGTCATGATCACTGGCGGGCGCAATCTGGGCGACGAGTATTTTTCCAATACCAATGTGGATTTTCAGGATGTCGATGTAATGGCCGTGGGCAAAATTGTCCCTGACGGTGTTGCCAGTTTTGATCAGTACTGGAACACGCCCGCCTCGGTGCCGATCAATCGTGTCCTTGATGCCGACGATGCAGGCATGGACCTGCCCACCCTGCAACGCACGCTGCTCCGTTTTCTGGATGAACAAAAGAACAGCGAGTTTGCCAGCGCCCTCTCCGGCTCCAGCCTGGGCCGCCGCCTTGTAGAAGGAAAAGTGCCACTGGACTGGGGGCAGGCTACCCTCTATGCCGATCCACCGGAAAAAGCCACCGCCCGCGACACACTGAGCCGCGATGACTATCTGGGCGCCTCCCTCAAGACCATTCTCGAAAGCGCCCGGCAACGGCTGCAAATCAGCTCCGCGTATTTTGTGCCCGGCGATGCCGGAGTGGCATTGTTCTCGGCACTGTCTGAACGCGGCGTAAACATTGGCATCCTTACCAACTCACTCAGCACCACCGACGTGGCCATCGTGCACAGTGGCTATGTGAATTACCGCAAACCGCTACTGGAAAATGGCATCACCCTGTGGGAGCTTCGCGCCGAAGCCGGGCAACAGGAACGCATTCACTGGTTCAAGGGAAAATCCCGCGCCAGCCTGCACGCCAAAACCTTTGTGATTGATGACGACCGCACCTTCATCGGCTCCGTGAACCTGGACGGCCGCTCGATTTTGCAAAATACGGAAATCGGTTTGCTGATTGAAAGCGAATCACTGAATCAACAACTCAGCCAGCTGTTTGCCAGCTGGGTCAGCGACGATTCAGCCTGGCATGTCAGCCTTGATGACGAGGGAGAACTGCAATGGCAGGCGAGAGATGCAGACGACCATACCCCACTGACCCTGGACCACGACCCGGAGACGTCCCGCTGGCAACGCATGAAGGTGTGGATGCTGTCGTGGCTGCCCATTGAATCGCAAATTTGACGCTGACCTGTAGCAACCCGCTACGGGTTAGCGTCGTCAGCTTTTTGTTCACTGCAACTCATCCGGAATACGCACCAGCAAGTCCGTCACGCCAACATCCACACCCGCTTGCGACAGCAACGTGGTCACCTGCCCGCGGTGATGAGTCTGATGATTGAAAAAATGCGTCAGCAAGCTACCGAACCGTCGCCGCGCCGCAACGCCCTTGCTGTTACGATACGACAGCAGGTAATCCAGATCGGCGTCACGTAAATCGCCACACCAATCCACTATTTGTTGATCCAGCCATAGCCGGTGCAAATGCAGTTCGGCAAAGGTCTCCCGCACGGGGGCATCCAGCGCCGGCGGTGTGGGCAGTAGGGTGATCGGCGCAAGGCTGTCGATACACGCAGGATGCACCGCAAACCGCTTCAACCACAGCGTGTCCGCCACCAGCAAATGGTTCAGCGTGTTCTCGATGGAACCGAAAAAAGCGCCCCGGTCTTCCTGGCGCACGGCCTCAGGCGGGGTGGCGGTGGCCTCATAGAGGCGCCCGTTCATCCATTGGTTATAGTCCGCCAGCATGCGGATGGCGCTCAACTCACTCATGACACCCTGCGTTTTACTGGTCTGTTGCCGAATCGGTGCAAAACGCCTCGAACCCGGCCTGGGTATTGTCGAAGCCGCGGGCCTGAGCCAGTTCCCACGGGCGCTCACAGGCCCCGGTAGCCGGGCACCACTGATAACCCGCAGAAGGCAGGCAGCCGAAACGATCACGGTCACCACCTACCACCTTGTCCGGCTCGCAGCCGCTGAGTAGTCCCGCTACCAGCAGCAGGGCAGGCATCGCCGTCGTCATTGCCTTCATATCGCACTCCTTTGCTTGTCGATTCATCGGTTTTGACAGAGACGCTCATCACCTCTCTCCGCCCTGCCCCCAGTCTACGACGGATTTCGCAACTCATCTCTCAACCGACCAGCGCATTATCATCGCCGGCCTTTCCCGATTAGAATGGGCGGCTGGCCCACCGATCCATTCCAATCGGCACAGGCAGCGCCTCGCTGCGGCCACCGACAAGCCCGTTTTTACAGTACCTGCAGTCGCCATGGACAACAGTATGCATAGGACGCAAACACCCGCGCAAACCGGCCCCGCCGGCAGCCGGCTGGTTCAGCTGCTCGCCAGCCTGGACCCGAAAGCCGCCGCGTCCTCTCACCCCTGTTTTGCCGAACGGCTGGGACGCCTGTTTGACCTGTCCGACACCATTGCTCTGGATGCCGCCACCCAGCACCGTCCCAACGGCCCGTTTACCCCCCGGGACGATATCACCGACACCCTGCAGGCCGACCTGCTGAAAACCCGTAACACCCTGCTGGAGAACCTGAGCCACAGCTTCGCCGGCAAACAGGCGGCTTCGGTGATCAGCCTGCCCTCCGTCGATCGCGACGCCCCGGCAGACAAGCGCCCCAGCTTTGGCCCCTACGAACGCTTCCACCAGGCCCACCAGCGGCAAATGATCGCCGCACTGACCAACCTGCGCCTGCGCGCCCGCCGCCAGCTCACCGCACACAGTGCCGAGCTGGCACGGCTGGCCGAGCTGGATGAGGTGTTCGAGCACAGCCTCTCGGCCTACGTTCGCCGCTGCTTTACCGCCCTGCCCGCCTTTCTGGAAAAGCGTTACCGCACGCTCTGGCAGCAGGGTCAACACACACCACCGCAGGACTGGATGGCCGCCAACGGCTGGCTAGCGCAGTTCTGTCAGGAAATTCAAATGCTGTTGCTGGCTGAACTGGACGCTCGCCAGGAGCCCATTCTGGGCCTGCTGGGCGCAGCCACCGCCGCGTCCTGCGACGCAACCACCGGCTCCACGTTCGCCGACATTGATCACAAGGAAAGCACCACCCCATGAGACGTTTTTTATTTGCTCTGCCCTTTGCCCTTGGCGCCGTGGCCGTTATCTGGATTGGCGCCACCTTTTTGCGCAATCCGGTGGCCCTCACCGTTACCCTGCTGATCGCCGCCGTCTACGGGCTCGGCTTTCTGGAACTGCTGCGCTATCGCCGCGACACCGCCCGGCTGGATCAACAACTGCAGCAGCTCCCCGAGCCCGATGCCGGCCGGGAATCGCTGACCCGCTGGCTCACCGACCTGCCCGGCACGTTGCGCCATGCCGTGCAACGCCGCGTCGACGGCCAGCCCGCCGCCCTGCCGGGCCCGGTGTTGACCCCTTACCTCACCGGCCTGCTGGTGATGCTCGGCCTGCTCGGCACCTTCGTGGGCATGATCGTGACCCTGAAAGGCGCCGCCACCGCCCTGGACGGCAGCAGCGAACTGACCGCCATCCGCAGCGCCCTGTCCGCCCCCATCGCCGGCCTGAGCCTGGCCTTCGGCACCTCCATTGCCGGTGTGGCGGCCTCCGCCATGCTGGGGCTCACCGCCACCCTGTGTCGCCGCGATCGCATGGACGTATCCCGCCAGCTGGACGACGCCGTGGATGGCCAGCTGTACCGCTTTTCCCTGAACCATCAACGTGAAGCCGCCTACGCGGCCCTGCAAAGCCAGTCCCAGGTATTCCCGGAACTGGTCACCGCCCTGCAGACCCTCACCGGGCGCATGGAGCAAATGGGCGAGCAGCTCACCGGCAATCAGCAAGCCTTCCACAACGGACTCCAGGAGCAATACCAGGGCCTGGCCCGCTCCGTGGGCGACTCCCTGCGTGACACTCTGGCCGACAGCAGCCGCCTGGCGGCGGAAAGTGTGCAGCCGATCATGGCCCAGTCACTGGCCAGCCTCAGCGAACAGGTTCAGGGCACCCACGAAAAGCTCAACGCCATCACCGAACAGCAGCTCGGCACGCTCACCGAGCGCTTCCGCGACACCACCGAACACGCCGCCGAACAATGGCGCGCTGGCCTCGCCGAGCACCAGCAAACCAGCGCCCGGCTGGTCAACGACATCAGCACCTCCCTGGCCGCTCACCACGACCAGTTCCAGCACAACAGCAACACCCTGCTGCAACAGGTCCGCGATACCCAGCAACAACTGGGCAGTGCCAGCGAGCAACAGCTGGCCAGCATCACCGGTGAATTCCAGGCCGCCACCCGTCAGGCACTACAAGACTGGAACGCCGGACTGGAGGCCCACCGGGCCAGCGGCGCGGACCTGCTTGAACAGCTACAGAGCAGCCAACAGGCGGTGGCCGAACACAGCGAGAAGCAGTTTGCCGCCATCGCCGGGCAATTCCAGGCCAGCACCGAACAGGCCGCCCAGCACTGGCAAACCGGCCTCAGCGAGCAAGAGCGCACCGTGGCCACGCTGGTCAGCGAAATCCGTAGCGCCCTGCACGAACACAACAGCGAATTCCGCGACAGCGCCGCCGGGCTGCTCAGCGGCCAGCAAACCGGCATGGACAGCCTGATCACCCAGCTGGGCGAACAGTTGAATGCCCTGCGCGACCAGGAAGCGGCCCGCGGCGATGCCGCCAGCGAACGCCTGGCCGGGCTGGAAGCCACCGTCACCGAGCATCTGGGCCGCCTGGGCAGCGCTCTGGAAGCGCCCATGACTCGCCTTATCGAAACCGCTTCGGAAACCCCCAAAGCAGCCGCGGAAGTGATCACCCGTCTGCGCGAGGAAATGACCCATAGCAGCGAGCGGGATAACGAACTGCTGGAAGAGCGCCGCCGCATCATGGCCGAGCTGGACACCCTGCTCACTGGCCAGCAAGCCGCCGCCGGCGCCCAACGCGACGCCATCGACACCTTGATCCGTACCTCCGGCGAGACACTCAGCCAGGTCAGCGACACCTTCTCGCAGCAGGTCAGCGACCAGGCCAGCCGCCTTAATCAGGTGGCCGGCGACGTCACCGGCAGCGCCGCCGAAGTGGCCAGCCTCAGCGACGCCTTTGCCGCTGCCGTGCAGGTGTTCAGCAGCGCCAACGACACCCTGCTGGACAACCTGCAGCAGGTGGAAACCTCGCTGGAGAAATCGTCCGCCCGCGCCGACGAGCAACTGGGCTATTACGTGGAGCAGGCCCGCGAGGTAATCGAGCTGAGCATGGCCTCACAGAAAGACGTGATCGATGCCCTGGCCAGCCTGCGTCATAGCGAGGCGCCCGCGCAGGATGGCCAGCGCCCGGCTTCCGAGGTCAATTGATGGACGAATTACACGACAGCGATGCCCAGGCCTCGCCGGTCTGGGCCATCTTCTCCGACCTCATGGCTGCTCTGGTGGGCATTCTGGTGCTGTTGCTGGTGTGGGTGATCGGCATCCAGTTGGAACTGAGCCAGTCCCTAGAGCAGGAAAAAGCCAAGCGGCTGGCCGAAGAACAGCGCCGCATGGCACTGGAAGAAGCGCTGGCCGACCCGTTGGCCAGCGGCCGGGTGACCTTCCACAATGGCCGCATCGGCATCAGCGGCAGCGTGCTGTTCCAGCTCAACTCCGACCAGCTGCAGCCGGAAGGCGAAGCCCTGCTCAGCGATCTGGTCAAGCCGCTACAGGTATTCCTCAGCCAGCATGACGACATGCTCATGGTCAGCGGCTTCACCGACGACCTGCCCATCAACCGGGGTAACGGCCGTTACGCGGATAACTGGGGTTTGTCCGCCCAGCGAGCACTTACTGTCACCCGCACCCTGATCGAACAGGGCATGCCGGCCGACCAGGTTTTCGCCGCCGCCTTCGGCGACAACCAGCCGGTGGCCCCCAATGACGACGCCGACAGCCGCGCCCGCAACCGCCGGGTGGAGCTGACCACGGTGCCAAGGCAGAGCGAGGAAGCCGATGCACCCTGATCATGCCGCGCCCTCGCCCACACTCGGCGCCCTGCTGGATCGGCTAACCGCCCTGCGTGAACAGGGCGCGGAACATTTCGAGCCGGTGCAGTTCCATTACCTGGACAGCCTGGCCCAGCGGCTGGCTGCCCTGCCCGAGCCCCCCATCGGCACACAGGGCAAACTGGCCGCCCAACTGGCCGAGTACGAAGAGGCGCTGCATCAGGCAAGAGAGACCCTGCAACGCGCCGGGGAACCCACCGACAATCCCGGCCAGTTCCGTTCCCTGCTACGGCGGCGCCAGCCGGCACAAGCGTCACCGTTTGCGCCCTTACAGCAGGCTTATAGCAACCCACCAGCGGATGACAGCCCGGAAGAGGGCAACACCCTGGCAGGCTTGCTGAAACAACAGGAAACCCGGGTACTGGCAGATAATGGCGCCAGCGCCCCTCCCCCGCCGCCCAGGCAGCGGGAGCTGAGCGCCCTGCGCCAGCTTCGCCACCAGCGCCAGGCACACCGGGCACGCCAGCGCATCGACGATGCCATTACCCAGACCCCCAGCGACGCCGGCCCGCTCAACTCCCACCGGCTGGTGACCCGCTCCATCGAAACCCTGCGCGAGCTGTCGCCTGCGTATCTGGAGCACTTGGTGAACTATCTGGATACCCTGATGAGCCTGGAAAAACTGGCGCGCAAACGCTGAACTCTCAAACTCTCACCCTTCGAGTTTTGACGACCCTAAATGTTGGATTACGCCTTTCAGGCTAATTCAACCTACAAAACCAGAGAGTCGTCTGGTTTTGCAGGTCAGATTTACCCAAGGGCACAGAGAGCCTAAAGGCGTAATCCCAAATTGGCCTGAAACGAAAGACGCCCCAACATGTGGGGCGTCCAGCCGATAACAGCGTTTCGGTTAGTGACTCATTACACCGGCTTCACGCTGCCATCGTCTTCTCCGTCATTGCCTTCACTGTCGTCACCCTGATCGCGCAGAAGATCATCGTGCTCCGCCATTTCCCAGGGCAGCTTGCCTGGGGCCACATTCAGGAAGTGCAGGTAGTTTTCAAACTGGTCGAGCATGTCGCGAATGATATCCACCTCATCGTAACCGAACACATCGTAGGAACGGCCACCACGACGCAGGAACACCTCGGCGCGGCAATACTCATGGGCATCGCTCACCTTGGCCTCGCGGCTGCTGTAGGCATATTCCGGCACCGGCGTGGTAATCAGGCGGATGTCATAGATAAAGCCCACATGCTCATCGCGGTTCACCACCAGCTCGGCACGGATAAACTGCTCGTCGAAATCCACCGCCGCATCCCAACCGGCCTTGCGTAGCTCTTCCACTACCTTGTTCATGCTGGACATGGCCGTTTCACGAATAAAGGATTCCACCTCCTCGCGGGTGGGGTAGCGGATCATGGCGGTGAGGCGATGGCGCCACTGGCTGCCGGTCATATGCCGGCTATGGGCCATGTGTGCCTGCAAACTGGTTTCCCGGTGCCCCTCGATCACCAGCGCCCGCCACATCCCCACGGCGGCCAGCAGAATGATGATCGCAAACGGCAACGCACTCACCATGGTCATGGTTTGCAGTGCGCTCAAGCCGCCAGCCAACAACAGCACAGACGCGATGGCACCTTCCAGTACCGCCCAGAAAATCCGCTGCCAGGCCGGGGTTTCCAGCACACCTCCGGACGCCAGGGAATCCACAACAAGCGAGCCGGAATCCGACGACGTCACAAAGAAGGTCACAATCAGGCACACCGCCAGGAACGACACCAGCGTGGACCAGGGCAAATGATCAAACAGCTGGAACAGCGCCACCGCCTTGTCCGCCTGCACCTGAGTGACCAGCTCGGTATAGCCTTGTTCCATGATCGCGTTCAGTGCCGTATCGCCAAACACCGAGAACCACAGGAAGGTAAAGATACTGGGCACCAGCATCACCCCGACCACAAACTGGCGAATGGTGCGGCCACGGCTGATTTTCGCAATAAACAGCCCCACAAAGGGCGCCCAGGCGATGGTCCAGCTGAAAATAAACAGGGTCCAGTTGCCGATCCAATCACTGTGGGTGTACGCCTGCAGGTTAAACGTGCGCTCGACAATATTGCTCAGGTAACTGCCCGTGTTCTGAACAAAACTTTCCAGAATATGCACGGTGGGGCCAACCACAAACACGAACAGCATCAGTGTCACGGCCAACACCATATTCAGAATCGACAGGCGCTTCACACCCTTGTCCATCCCGGCCACCACCGACACCGTCGCCAGCGCGGTAACAATGGCAATGGCGCTGATCTGCACCATGTTGCCCACCGGCACATCCCACAGGTAATTCAGCCCGGCATTAATCTGCGCCGCCGACAAACCCAGGGTGGTGGCGATACCGAACATGGTGCCAAGAATGGCAAACACGTCGATGGCATGGCCGATCGGGCCGTAAATTTTTTCACCAATAAGGGGATAAAACGCCGAGCGCATGGACAGCGGCAAGCCGTGACGGAAGGCGAAGTAGGCCATCACCAGCCCGACCAGGCCGTAAATCGCCCAGATATGAAAGCCCCAGTGGAAGAATGCAATCTGCATGGCCTGTTTCGCCGCATCCACCGTTTGCGCAGCGCCCACTGGCGGCTCGGCATAATGCAGCACGGGTTCGGCCACACCGAAGAACAACAGCGCGATGCCATAACCCGCCGAAAACAACATGGCGAACCATTCCGGAAACGAATACTCCGCTTCACAATGGTCTGGCCCCAACTTGATGTTGCCCCAGGAAGTCAGGCTGATACCGACGATAAAGATAAAGAACAGCGCCACCACCAGCATATAGAACCAGCCGAAGTTAACGGTGATCCAGGACTGGGCAGCCGAAAACGCCTCCCCCGCCAGCTTCGGGTCACTGATGGTGCCAATAATCAGTAATAACGCAACGATAACCGCCGGCACGAACACCGGCACAAGAATGGTTGAATTTCGCAACACAGCATTCTTCGCCATACAAAATATCCCTATTCGGCAAACAGACTGGTCAGCGGTAGCCGCACAAACCCCAGGTTCTCTATGACCATACAGACCGTTAACTCGCCTTTCCAGCACCCCGCTCACGGCCCAGGTTACGAATATAACTCACCGCCTGCGGCATACTCATGGCCAGCCGTTCAACACGATCCGCTGTAACCCGAATCAACGAACCCGACCAGGGATCCGGCGCACCAGGCAGATAAATCGTCACCTCGCCGTCACCCGCACGCCCCACCTCAAAACACAGTTGCGAATAATCATCAAAACGCACCTGCACCGGCACCATTAATGCCTCGCCGCTTGCGTCCAGCGACAAGGACTGGGAAAAGGATTTGATAAAGGCATAACCGGGCAACAGCATTAACAGCCCATCGAGACGATGGTAAAACCGCCGCGCCACCCGGCTCATGGCAAACAGGCCTGCGAGGAAGCACACCAGCACCATCGCCAGAACGGCCACCAGGTCCGCCACCGCAATCCCGCCAATCGACTCCAGAGGCACAAAGCGCTGCACCGGCGCCGCCAGGCGAGACATAAGCTCAAACGCCTTGCCAAACACCACCATGAGCACAACAACCGGGATAAGAAATGCCACCCCGCCAATCAAGGTTGCCTTGAGAAAATGCATCCGTTCATCCTCATTGCTGAATGACTTCTGGATAGCATATTAATGGCAGGGGAACTAGCAGGAGAGAAGACGTATTCACTAAAACGGGAAAAGGAGGAGGCCAGCATGCAGCCCGGTCTTATACCAGAGCGACCTAATTGACGGCCCCGGCCGGGTCAACATCTTCACCAAACATGATCCGGTGACCGTCCGGTGTGGCTACGCCGAACTCACGCAGTCCCCATGGCTTATCCGCGATCTCCTGAAAAATATCAGCGCCACGCTTCTGATAATCCTGGTAAAGGTCGTCGATGGACTCACAGTTCACATAGGCGAAATACGAATGCTCGCCGGTATCACGGGCAGACATTTCGTCCGGGCAATGGCCTACCATCAGATGAAAACTGCCCAGGCTCAGGAAGGACCAACCGCCCACACGAAAGCGCACCGAGAATCCAAGCTTGTCCAGAAAGTAGTTTTCCGTGGTTTCGAGATCCTTGACTGCCAGCACATGCTGAGTTGCTTTTACTTTAAACACCGGTGATTCCTTTCATGGGTTTACTTGGCGGCATAACGCTGCCGACACGCGCTTGTCGCGGTTCAAACTTGATACTAAGCATTTAGCTGACCTCGATAACTTGAAATTTGCTCGAGATACAGAACCCCTTCAGAGTTTAGTATTAGTTCAGCTATCACTCCGGTCTGACGCTCAAGCGGAAAAGTACAAGTAACCAATGCAACCAAACCCATTTCTGGTTCCTTGAAATAGCAAGATCTGACAGTGAAATCAGAACGATAAATATCCCCAACAGCCTCTCCGCAAGCTTTACTAAAGTCATCTTCTACTGCAACTATTGGGCTTTTATCGAAGCTAACAGCATATCCATACTCAGACGCAATGCGCCCAAAATAACCGTCCTGAAGCAGTTTAGATAACTCAACTCCAGCTTCAGTCAACTCATCTAAGGTCATGGATATTCCAGCGCATAAAGCCCCGCGCAGAGGGCAAATTGGAGCGAGGAACGAGCTGAAATTTGATCCGTTTTCTGCCGCTTTCTATGCATTAGAGAGCACACCCCACGACTCACACCACCCATCGTACGCACCCATGATAAGACTGATTTCACTCTGATAATGCACAACCAATTCGTAAGTCAGCCTATCGTTTACCTTAACCAGGATATAGCCTTGTCCTTCATCATCAGGATCATAAATTTCGACCGACCCAAATTTATCAACGAGAAGATCAATTGCCTTTGAAGATGGCGGCCAGCCTTTGAAATCGATCATGAAATCGATATCAAGACGCGAAGAGAAATCGAACCCCTGCTCATCAAGCCTTCTTAGCACGTCCCCATCTGCATCTTCTGGCCAGCTCATGACTATCCCCTTACCGCATAACGCCCTGTTAAGGGGTGAGCAACGCAATACAAAAGCCGCCGCATACCACCTTAATCACTTAAATCAACGCATAGTGAAAATGCCACGCGTTGCGAATCCCTCTTGAACAGTTTGTTATGCCTTGCCCCACTCGGTTCGAAGGACTGCCAAAACCACTGTATCCCACCACTGTTCTTTGAAAAAACGATGCTCTCTGAAATGTGCTTCTTGGCGCATACCCAGAGACTTACAGAGCTTAATAGCTGGCAAGTTTTTACTGATTGTCTCCGCATAAATGCGGTGAACTCCCAACTCCGAGAAACCAAAATCTGCCAGAGCCAAGGCGGCTTCATGACTTAACTTATTACCTTGAGAGATTCTGGAAAATGCACACCCCATCGAAGCCTGCTGATTGTCCTCTAGGCGTAAACAAACAGTCCCAACGAACTCACCTGACACCTTACATTCGACAGCTAATTGGTATGATTTTCTTGGCTTCTCAGAAGCCTGAGCGATAAACAAGCTTGTTAACTCTCGATATTTATTAGGGTCACAATCGCTTTCGTCATAGAAACGCTGATATTTAGCATCCTGAGACATAGCAACAAAAGCATCTTCATCGTTCGGAGTCATATCCCTAATAATCAGACGCTTAGTCTCGATTTTAAACATCGAAAGTTCCTTTTTCTTTGTGAAGCATAACGCCAACAGCACGCGCGGCTGCGGAATGGAGGCGAAGCCGCAGTGGAAAAGCCGTCGCCGTGCCTGCGATTGTTAGGGCTAGGTATCCATTGGCACTTCATCCCAGTCCTCCTCAACACCGTAAACCCAATCAATGGCTTTTCGCCGTTCCGAGATTATGCTTTCGTTTAGATCGCAATCTCGCCCGGTAAGTCGGCAGTTTCTCGCATACCAGTGCATTCTATACAGAAGGTCTGATTGTTCTTGAATTTCGGCAATCGGACGTAGCTTTGCACTTCGGATGAAATCACTGGGATCTGTTTTGAATGGTATCTTTTGGGCTAAGTCATCATCACAGTGTTGGAAGTGGTCGAGTTCAACAAGGCCAATGCACCATGCCAGGGCTTGGGCACATTCCGTTTGCCAAGACATATCCACTTTATCTTGGTCGCCAAGAACTTCTTCGCGAAGCAAGCTTTTTTCGCGTTCGCTTACGAAGGGCATCAGATCGTACTGTTGAATGTGCTCCAAAAGATCGCTGCCTTTGGCATCGAAACCAAGACCAATGACGTAAGCAAGGGCGCTGAGCCGTCCTGCTACGTCTTTTGCATTTCTCGGCGTGACTTCATCCATCCCCTCAATCGTTGGAAGATGCGCAGGTACTTCGATACCAACCGAAGCAAGATAGTTTGTGGTTGTGGACTTAAGTTCTTCCATACTCACTTCTCAGGGGGCCCTAACGCCCGGCGCAGCGGGCAAATTGGAGTGAGGAACGAGCGGAAATTTGGTCCGCCTGCCGCCGATTGTTAGGTGCTTTCACCACCAGCCTCCAAAACTTTACTAGCCAACCCTTCTAATGAATCAACGTATGAATTCTCAGCCAATGACGTAGCCTCATAGCGAAGCAAGTAGATCAATTCATCTTCCCCTGCTTCTTTCGCGCTCTTTTCCACAAACGAGAGTCCAGAAACCTTCCTTCTAAAAGTTAACCCTTTGCGACTCTCATATTCCGGAATTGGGTCTAGGAAGTTTCCATTCAATGTATAGAAGCTTATTACGCGTGAAAGAATATCGTTCTCGCAACCATTCCACTCAAGCACGGCGCTATCCAAATCACGGTATATTCGCACCTCACCATACTCAAGATAACCAACGATCATGGCTTTATAGACACCTAACGCCAGAATCAGCGGCCGCTTTTTCGGAGGCCGTTTTGTGATGAAATGTGCGGAGCGAACTCACAAAATGGCCGGAGTAAAGGCGGTCCGCCTGCATTCTTTTGTTAAACCAGATTGTATTCATTGAGCTTTAACTGCTCTATGAGATTATAGGCGCTCGGTCGATTTTTTGTTTTCATTTCTGGGTCCGCGCCTGCTTCAAGTAATACACTGAATAACCTTTTATATTGAGCGTAGATGATGCTCGATTCTTCTTCAGTAAACTCTCTGCCAATTATTTGCCTTGTATCCAAGATGGCTCTCGCTAGACAGCTATTACCATAAGAATCTTCTGCATTTACGCAAGCGCCATTATCAATAATATTTTGAAAAGCCTGTAAGGCAATTTCAAAACTCTGTTCGTTGCCAACCAGACTAAACGTACTGAACGCAACACCACGTATACAATCGTGAATTGCCGGAGCGTTCCATTCGTTAATAGATGATTGCTCAATGAAATTTACATCGGCTCCTTTTGAAATAAGGTAATTTGCTATTTCATAGTTTCCAGTTTTATAGGCGACTTGCAGAGGCGATTGGCCATCATCTTTTTTTGGTGGCGAAGAGCTGCATGCATTAACCAGTTGGGGAATATTATTATAAAGCTCTTTCACTAATTCTAAATTATCAGACCTGACAGCCTTAAAAAACTATTTAATATCCTTTTTAAGCATATTCAACTTCTGCGGTAGGTGACTGATAGGGTTTAACGCCTAGCACAGCCGCCGAAGGTCGGCCTGCTGCTTATTGTTATGTTTCTTTATCTGTCGCCTCATAGTAGGAAATGGTCATCTTAGAAATTTTCGACCACACCCATAGCGAAAACGCACAAGGCAACCAGAGCAGAGCAGTGAAGAGCGCCCCAAGTGCCACAATAATCGGGTACGACACTAATACAAACTTTCCTAACGATATCTGCTGTGGCACCGTGTTTTCACCTTCACCTTGAGTGTAATTCACAATGAAATCGCCGCTAAACAGGTGAAAAAGAATCACAACTGTATCGATCAACACCCAAGGAAAAAGGGATGCAATCAACATTATCTTCAATAACGTTATCGACGAAAGGCGCTCTATTTTAATAGTTTTCTTCATAGCTTAGTAAACATAACGCTGCCAGCAGGCGCGCCGTATTTTGGCGTCGCCCTGCCTGGCCTTGTTAAATGCCATACTCGCGCTCCACCTTTGTCACACGAACGCGAAATTCCGAGTACCATTTTTTATGCCCCAAACGCTGGGCTTCACAATGCTCGGAATTGTTTTTCCAGCTAGCGATGGACTCAAGGCTTTCCCAGTACGACACCGTAATACCCAAACCCTCTCTGACAGACTCGAATCCAAGAAAACCTGGTTGCTCCGACGCCAACTCAACCATCCGGTCTGCCATATGACCGTAACCACCGTCTCCTTCTGTACGGTGGCTGCTGAATATAACCGCGTAATATGGCGGTTCAGGGGTCTTAGCTATCTCAGACATAGATCCTTCTATACATTTAACGCCAACAGCACGCGCGGCTGCGAAATGTAGGCGAAGCCGGAATGTAGTAGCCGTCGCCGTGCCTGTGATTGTTAACTCTGCGATGCAGCATGAACAACGCCAGAAATGAGAACCAATAACGCACAAATAGCCAATATCATTGGCACAAAGATCTCTAAATTTCTCACCAAAGACACCAGAGTTCCGGCTTTTTTTGTTCTTCCCTCCTGGGCCTTATAAAGCTCATACGAAGCTTTTAGCTGACCGTATGAAGAGCTCATAAAGGTTTGACCGTTTTCCTCTCTCTTCTTTTTGTCTGCATCCATTTTCTCAAACCGAGAAACAATAGTAGATATATGATCTTCAAGAATATAGGAGCGCTCTTTCTGAATTTCTTTATCTTGGAGCCAAGCCAACAAAAACATACCGAGCCAATAAACCAAAAGAACGATAGCGATCGCAAGAATTCCTAGCTCGGAAGATTGTTTGAGCGTCACCCCAAAAACGCTCACATCTTTGATACTTATATCAAGCATCCAGAGAGCAAGAACCAAGAATGCAATAGTACTGACGTTCCGCCGCGCCTTCATTGTCTCGTCAGACTTGAAGGGGTGCAATAATTCGAGAAACTCTTTCTGATCGTAATCCAAGATAGAACCCTAGTAGAGTTAACGCCCGCCTCAGCCGCCGAAGGTCGGCTTGCAGGCTCTTGTTAAGTGCCTGCTCATCAGGCACCCGACCTTTTAATAAACTCCACACAACAAAGAGTAGTGAACATATAGCTGCCAGGATTGTTCGTGGTTTCAACAACCACCTCAGAGCCTTTCAATGGTTTTTCTGAAACAACCCAATCAAGAAAATCGGGATCAATATCAAGGCGGGAGTAATCTTCACCAATCATAACCACCTTAGCTGAGGCGTGTTGGTCTGGACCAGAATCAAATCTGACCATATCACCTAGATTAACCTTCTCACCTGATTCGTATCTCATGAGCACTTAACGCCTGCCTCAGCCGCCGAAGGTCGGCATGCAGGCCCTTGTTAAAATTTCAGAGCAAAGCCTCTGGGTTGAACACAACAAGTTCTGGGTCTGCTGCTTTGTTGCGAGGAAAATGTTCGTGCTCAAACCCGTCGCCATGGACCTCGATGCTGTCTGCTGCCTCTTTCAAGAAGTGAGCGATTGCCCTCAACTCAGAAGGTGATGCTGAGATCGTGACTTCTGGGAGCCTGGCCGGTGCCGGATTTTCAGCTTTCTGCAGATCTTCTGTGTAGCCCCAAAACTCCATTTCTCTCTCACTTTGAATGACTTTTAACGCCCCAAGCAGGGGCAGATTTTGCGTTTTGAGCGCAGCGAAGCAAAATTTGTCCTACTGCCTTGGCTTGTTAAATGCTCGCCCGGGATTCGAAGTAGCCGATTTCGGATACCAACTGCTGTAGCGAATTAAACTTTGACATGTACAAGGGAACCTCTTTCTTCTTGTTTTGAAAGGGTGAGCCTCTTAATTTCTTAGTCAAAAGAAATTCCTCCAGCTCTCCCTTCAGCTCATCAAAGGAATACTTCTTACCCATACGGAAGCAAAACTTAACTTTAATAGACTTATTCTCATTCCCCCAACGGAGGTATGGAGAATGCTAGAGTATCCAAGGACCTCCGCTGAATCAACGAACCACTCCTGCCCCATTGAATCTATAAATCTAGCGCCTTCATAACACCCTGAGCGATAGTTTTTAAGGCCGCATATTCCGTAATTCTTCTCCGCCACGGGGAGAATATAGTCGGCATTCATGTGCAATATCGGAAGTCTGATATCCATAGCATTTAACGCCTGCCTCAGCCGCCGAAGGTCGGCATGCAGGCCCTTGTTATGAGCAGCGGCCAAGCCTGCTCTTATATTCCATTGAGTATATCCCTGAAAAAACCGTAATTTTCGCAGTCATTAAACTTCCAGTGATTTACGGTATCCCATGACTCTCGATCTTGTTCCTCGCGAAATATATCAATCGGAAACCTGATGGTGTCAGAAACCACGGTTAGAGGAAAATCAAGCAGACTAAAGAAGCCAATAAAAACGAAATTTCCTCCATATTCTAGCGCCCCCTGATCGTAATTCTCTCCAAATATGTTTCTTTGCGCCGAATAATTAGTGCAGTAGAGCGCGGAAACTGCATGCCCGCTACCATCAAAGGAGTGACCTGGTCGGGTGAATGCCAGAGAAGAGCACCCTCCCAAAAGCGATAGACTTAAAGCCAATACCAAACCTCTCATATCATGAGCTCATAACGCCCGCCTCAGCCGCCGAAGGTCGGCTTGCAGGCTCTTGTTAAATTTTTCTTGTATAGCATGACAACCATGCAAGCAGTAAACAAAGCCACAAGCCCCCATAAGGGTGAAAGCAGAACCATGGGTAGCGAACCCAAAAACAGCGAAATCCTTGTTTCGGCAGCCGGCTCGCCCCTTCTAACGGAAAGCAAGGAGAGAATAAAAGCCGCAACACCCAAAAGGACTGCCACAAACCCAACCACTATGATTGATATCTCTTCTGTAATGGATATTCCCGCAGAGGTGTATCCAGGCAAGGCTTCACCTTGATTAAAAGCAGCCGAAATCCTTGCAATGTAGGGCGCAAGATAGAGGTTGATACCGTCATCAATTTTCCAGGCATGCAAAGTCAGGTAGGAAAGCACCAATCCCACAAAGCCTAGAAATGCACCAATCTTCCCTCTCGACATCGCCATGCCTTTATCAATTTAACGCCCGGCGCAGCGGGCAAATTGGAGCGAGGAACGAGCGGAAATTTTATCCGCCTGGCGCCGCTTGTTATGTGTGAACCTCAAACCGAAGCTCCCCACCCTTGATACTTACATCACCAAAGTCACCTGTTAATCTGAACCCGTTGTCCAATGCCATCAGTGAATCGATATTGCCATAATCCTTGGATCCGTCCGGGTCCGATGATGATGGTGTGAGCTCAATAGGCCGCAAGCCTATTATTTCGATGGACCCAACGAACTCTAAGACCGCCTTGCGATAGCAGGTGTACTCACCTGCTTTTGGCGTGGAGTAGTACTTTGACGCAGGCCAAATGCTCGCTTCGATATAGAATGCCAACCTCCCACCATCTTGAGTCCAGCCAAGAATGAAGGAGTCGTTCAAATCGACACCTTCAAAAACTGACATTTCACTCCAATCCATGATCATTCGCACATAACGCCAAACTCAGCGGACTAATTGAGTGCAACGAAATTTGATCCGCTGCAGTTTCTTGTTATACGTACTGATACTTGGCCAGGATACTATTACAAGCAATCCTAACCTCATCTTTATATGCCACGATAATCCCTCTCAATTCTCTGTCTGATCTCTCCAACATAGTGGCGGAACAATGGGCTCGAACATCCTTCATCGGAAGGTGATCCGTATCGGAGGCAATTTCACCGAAGACATGGAAATCCGTATTCCATAACTCCCCAACTAATCCTTGGCCTACTCCGGCCATTTCCAAGACGTTATCCAAGTAATCGAGGTCACCTTCCAATAGGGAACGCGCCAATTTCGAAGCCTTCCTGGCCAACACCTGGTATTCCATCTCATCAAGAATCGCGTTTCTCACTTTCACGTATAACGCCCGGCGCAGCAGACAAATTGGAGCGACGCAGGAGCGGAAATTTGGTCTGCTTGGCGCCGCTTGTTAGATTGCATGCTGACTCAACCATTCAGTGCGAACTGCCTCATCGATATTCTGCGGATCCACTTCAAAACCAAACTCAACCGCATGCCAATTTAGGGCGCGACCTGTATCCACATAGTATCCAAGGCGCCCTTTAACAGAGATGTGGCCAAGCGAACCATATGACTCAAAGGTGATTTCAAGTTCGCTGGGATCAACAGATCTTAGAACTGCTTTTCCGCTCAACGTACTTTGCAGTTTTACTAGACCTCTGCAGAAATTCCGGAAATCCTTACCCTCGACATGTAAGTCATTGCGACCGGAAAACCCATGTGATTCTAGCGTTACGCGCAAGTAAGCATCTCCATCCCAAGAGACTAAGTCGATCCCAAGAACACTTTTACTATCAGTAATAACAATCATTTCAATGCCATCTAACAGCGTATTCAGTCGAACGGTTCGACATATCTTTTTTCGACATAATTCTTAACAGGCTACAGCATGTAATGCTGAAAAACCCATAACCCTTAGCAACTTAGCCCAATAGTGAGAACCCTTCCCATCTGACAAAACTCGAACGAGCGGCCTATTTCCGGGGCTTCGATGCACATTTAAGTCGCAACCCGAAACAAAGATCAACGACTTAGCGAATTTTGCGATATCTCCTACGGCTATTTACGCCCCGTTCTGTTGAGCACGGGGTCTCCCGTGCCCCAGCCTGCTATGGGTAGGGAGAATATGATGAACAATAGAACCAGAGATATTCCGGTTTCCATTCCTGATAAGCCTGTCAGGCTACTGGATCAATTCCGCGCCTGGCTGCGCACCAATCATTATCGTTATCAGACTGAACGAACCTATGTTCATTGGGTGGTTACCTATATCCGCCACCATGACCGCAAGCATCCTCGCGAAATGAGCTCCTCGGAGATACAGGCTTTTCTGACTCATCTCGCTACCCAGAGGCATTGCAGCCCCGCCACGCAGAAAATAGCCCTGAATGCATTGAACTGCTTCTACCGAAAATTTCTCAAGATCGAGTTCCCGGCGCTGGATTTTCGCCAATCACGCAAGCCTCGCAGGCCTCCCGTCGTTTTTACCGACGAAGAAGCACGCGCCATCATTGAGCAGTTAACAGATCCATTCAAACTGATGGCTGAGCTTATGTATGGTTCCGGATTGCGAGTTTCCGAAGCCTTGCGACTAAGAATCAAGGATATTGATTTCGGCCAGTGTCAGCTCATTGTTCGCGAAGGAAAAGGAAACAAGGATCGCGTCACCGTACTTTCCGGACAATTACATGGGCGCCTGAAGCTTCAGATCGATCTGGCCAGCAGTTATTACAAACAGGACAGGGAGAACGGGGTTGGCCCCGCATGGATACCCTATGCGCTGGCGAGAAAGTACTCCGGCCAAGCATCACAGCTGGGCTGGCAATTCATTTTCCCTTCCCGCGAGCCCGCCCGGGACCCACAGACTGGCATTATTCGCCGCCATCACTAGGGAACCTCTGAATAACTCCTTGCATGCTGCGCAGGAAGCCGGGATTGTTAAGCTCTGCGGCCCGCATACTTTTAGACACTCATTTGCTACAAGGTTACTGGAGAGCGGCTACGACATTCGCACAGTGCAGGAACTACTGGGCCACAGCGATGTGTCGACCACCGAGCGCTATCTGCATGTGATGAATCGGGGAGGCCTGGGGGTAATCAGTCCGCTGGATCGGGGTAGGCGGGTGGGAGATTCAGCTTGCCGAACGAAGGGTCTTTGAGCCTGGGTTTTGTTCGCCCCTCCAGCGGGGCTCCTACAGCGAGAACAGCAATACTCCGAAATCCACCCTCCGTGAACTCTGAGCCCTCTGTGGTAAATCCGCTTTTGATCTTTGCGTGAAGCGTGTTGCAGCCGCGAAGCGGCATAAAAAACCCGGCTTGCGCCGGGTTTTTCTCGCTTCAGGCTTACTGCATGAAGCCTGTTGCGTGCTGTGTCTCTTATTCGCTCCAGGTCAGATCCAGCTCGCGGGCCGCCTTCACATCATCCAGGCGACGGACCGGTTGGGTGAAGGGCGCTTCTTTCACCATGTCGGGTTCGTTGCGCGCTTCTTCCAGAATCGCGGCCATGGCCTCCACGAATTCGTCCAGGGCTTCCTTGCTTTCGGTTTCGGTGGGCTCGATAAGGAAGCACTCCGGCACCAGCAGCGGGAAGTAGGTGGTGGGCGCGTGCTGGTTGTAGTCCAGCAGGCGCTTGGCGATATCCATGGCGGTAACACCCAGCTCTTTCGCTTCTTTCGCGAAGGTGAGGATGAACTCGTGGCTGGCACGGCGATCCGGATAGGCGGCGGTGCAGCCCACGGCTTCCAGTCGCTTGAGCAGGTAGTTGGCGGCCAGGGTGGAGAATTCACCCACGCGGATCATGCCTTCGCGGCCCAAGGAACGGGCGTAGAAGTAGGCGCGCAGCAGCACACCGGCATTGCCCATGAAGGCACTGAGGTGTCCGATGCTGGTATCCAGAGTATCGGTATCGATCCAGTGGTAGCTGCCGTCGTCCCGCTGGCCGGCCATGGGCGTGGGCAGGTAAGGCAACAAACGCTCGGACACACCCACCGGGCCGGCACCGGGACCGCCGCCGCCATGGGGAGTGGCGAAGGTCTTGTGCAGGTTCATGTGGATCACGTCGAAGCCCATGTCACCGGGACGCACTTTACCGAGGATGGCGTTCAGGTTGGCGCCATCGTAATAAAGCAGCCCGCCGGCTTCGTGGACGGCTTTGGCGATATCTTCAATCTGCCGTTCGAACACGCCACAGGTGGACGGATTGGTCATCATCAGGCCGGCGGTCTGTGGGCCGCAGGCTTCTTTCAGGGCGTCCAGGTCCACGTCGCCATCCGGGCCGACCGGCACTTCACGGACCTTGTACCCACACATAACGGCAGTGGCCGGGTTGGTGCCGTGGGCGGCGTTGGGGATCAGGATTTCAGTACGCTGATCGTCGCCACGGGCATCGTGGTAGGCACGGATCATGGCCACGCCGGCAAACTCACCCTGGGCACCGGCCATGGGGGCGAGGGAGACGCCTTTCATGCCGGTGACTTCTTTCAGGAAGTTTTGCAGTTCGAACATGCAGCTGAGGAAACCCTGGCTGTGGCTTTCCGGCGCCAGCGGGTGACGATTGAGAAAGCCCGGCAGCATGGCGGCCCGGTTGGCACCACGGGGGTTGTACTTCATGGTGCACGAACCCAGCGGATAGAACTGCTTGTCGATGGCGAAGTTCTTGCTGGACAGGTTGGTGTAGTGACGCACCACCTGCATTTCAGACACTTCCGGCAGCCCCGGCTTTTCCTTGCGACGCAGGTGCGCAGGAATGGCGGACAGCTTGTCCTCCGCCAGCGCCTTGGGCGCTTGGGAGGTGGCGCTACGACCCGGGTGAGACAGTTGGAAGATCAGTTGTGTCTCGCTCATGCCATTTCCCTCCATTCGTTGAGGACACTCTTCAGGGCTTGTTCGAACAGCTGCAAATCCTGCTCGGAATGGACTTCGGTGGCATTCACCAGGATCGCATTGTTCATGTCATAGTCACCGGCCAGGCTCACACCGCCCAGCACGTCTTTCTCGGCCAGCGCCGCCAGCACCTGATCCGCCGGTTTCGGCAGGGTCAGCACCACTTCGTGGAAGGTGGGCGCGGTGAAGGCACGCTCTACACCGTCGATGGCGGTGAGCTTGTCGGCCAGTGCCTGGGTGTTGGCATGGCAGTGAGCCGCCACATTGCCGAGGCCATCCGGCCCAAGCAGGGAGGTATAAATGGTCGCCGCAGTCATGGCCAGGCCCTGGTTGGTACAAATGTTACTGGTGGCCTTGGAGCGACGAATGTGTTGTTCGCGGGCCTGCAATGTCAGGGTGAAACCCTGCTTGCCTTCCATGTCCACGGTGCGGCCGATAATGCGACCCGGCATTTGCCGGACGTGTTTTTGCTTACAGCACATAAAGCCGAAGTACGGACCACCGGAGGACAACGGCACACCCAGCGGCTGCCCTTCACCCACAACGATATCCGCACCTTCTGCGCCCCATTCACCGGGAGGCGTCAGTAGCGCCAGAGAGGTGGGGTTTACCACGCCGATGACCAGCATCTTGTTGGCATGGGCCCAGTCGGTGAGCGCGTCCACTTCTTCCAGTGAACCGAAGAAGTTGGGCTGGCTGATCACCAGTGCAGCGTAGTCTTCGCCTTCAAAGTCTTTCAGGGCATCCAGCGGGGTCTGCCCGGTAGCGGCATCAAACCCGACCCTTTGCAGCGCCACGTCCTGGTTTTCCACGATGGCCTGGGTGGCGCTGGTGTAACGCGGGTTCAAGGCAGTGGGCACCAGCACCTTGCGGGACTTGCTCTTGCGATTGGCACGCAGGCTCATCAGCACCGCTTCGGCCAGACCGGACGCACCGTCGTAGACGGAGGCATTGCTCACGTCCATGCCGGTGAGGCGAGTCATCAGGGTCTGGAATTCGTAGATCACCTGCAGGGTGCCCTGGCTGGCCTCCGCCTGGTACGGGGTGTAAGCCGTGTAGAACTCACCCCGAGTGGCAATTTCCCATACCGCCGCCGGCACGTGGTGCTGGTAAGCACCGGCACCGATGAAACTGACCGCGCCGGCATCCTGGGCAGCACGGTCGCTCATCAGCCGGGTCACTTCCATTTCGCTCAGGCCTTCTGGCAAGGCATCGAGCTTGCCAGCGGCTTTCAGGTGCGCAGGAATCTCATCGAACAAATCTTCGATGCTGTCGGCGCCAATGGCGTCGAGCATGGCGCGAACGTCATCGGGGGTATGGGGGATATAGGGCATGGGGCTACCTGGATAGGTTGGGTTTGGCTTTGGGTCCGCAGCGCTAAAAAACGCTGGGGATCAGCTATGAGTTACGAGCTACGAGCAGCTAGAAAAATCTTTTCCTGGCAGCTCGTAGCTCGCGGCTCGCAGCTGCGAATAATCGCTACGCGATTATTCGCTATCGATCTGCGCCTGGTACTGGTCGGCGGTGAGCAGGTTGTCCAGCTCGCCTTCGTCGGTCAGCTGCACTTTGAACAACCAGCCGCCTTCATAGGGAACGTTGTTGACCAGTTCCGGCTCATCTTCCAGTGCTTCGTTGATTTCAACGATTTCACCGGACACCGGGCTGTAGATGTCGGAAGCCGCTTTCACGGATTCCACCACACCGGTTTCATCACCGGCGGCCACAACCTGGCCCACTTCCGGCAGTTCCACATAGACCAGATCGCCCATGGCATCCTGAGCGTGGTCGCTGATACCGACGGTGGCAACACCGTCTTCTACCTTGGCCCATTCGTGGCTGGCGGCATAACGCAGCTCGGCTGGAATCTCGCTCATTGTTTTCTCCTTGGTTAAACGCTTCACGCGGCACGCCTCACGCATGCACGCAAAAATGTATTCTGTAGGAGCGTGCGCTACAGCTCTTTGTACACGACCTCGCCATTACGCACGAACGGCGGCTTGACCACCTGTGCAGCCTGGCGCTTGTTGCGGATTTCCACATCCACCTTGCCGGTGGCGCCAGCGGGCAGCCGCGCCAGGGCGATGGATTTGCCCAGCGTGGGCGAGAAGGTACCGCTGGTGATTTCCCCTTCTTCGCCATTGGGCATCAGCACTTTCTGGTGGGCACGCAAAACACCCTTGCCTTCCAGGATCAGGCCCACCTGTTCGGCGTGGCCGTTTTCCTGCTGGTTGAGCAGTGGCTGGCGACCGATGAATTCCCGGTCGTTGAGCATCACCGTCCAGCCCATGTTGGCTTCCCACGGCGTAATGGTGTTATCCATATCATTGCCGTACAGGTTCAGTCCTGCTTCCAGCCGCAAGGTGTCACGGGCACCCAGGCCGATGGGGGCAACGCCGGCGGCCAGCAACTGGCCCCACAGGGTCACGGCATCCGCGTTGGGCAGCATGATTTCCACGCCGTCTTCGCCGGTGTAGCCGGTGCGGGCGATCATCCAGTCACCGTCCTGCGCGAAGGCAAAAATTTTCAGGCTGCTGACCGCCTCGGCACGGGCACCGCTGAGCAGCTCCGCAAGGGTTTCACGGGCCTTCGGCCCCTGAATCGCCAGCATGGCCAGTTCCGGGCGCTCATGGATATCCACCGCAAAACCGCCGGCCTGCTTTTCCATCCAGTCCAGGTCGGTCTCACGGGTCGCGCAATTTACCACCAGTCGGTAGCCATTGTCCTGTTTATAGACGATAAGGTCGTCGATCACGCCGCCATTGTCGTTAAGCATGCCGGTGTACAGGGCGCGGCCCGGATCAATGCGGTCCACGTCGTTGGCCAGCAGCTGGCGCAGGTAATCACGGGCACCGGCGCCGGCAATATCCACCACGGTCATGTGGGAGACATCGAACACGCCGGCGTTTTGACGCACGGCGTGATGCTCCTCGATCTGGGAGCCATAATTGATCGGCATATCCCAGCCGCCGAAGTCCACCATCTTGCCGCCAGCAGCGAGATGGGCGTCGTATAAAGCTGTGCGGTGAGCCATAAAAAGCACCATGGAACGAATGAGTGGGGAATTATATCGACACGGGGCCGGGCGGCATAGGCTGAGCCGGGAATCCGCTCAATGTGGGCGCAATACCCTGTCCAGCCCACAGTCCGGAGTCCTGGCCACAAAAAAGCCGGCCCGCAGGCCGGCTTGAGCATCACCGTCAGGGACGGTGGCGTTACTGCGGTTTCTTGATGGACCCGCTCTGGAAGGTAAGGTTCACCCCACCCACCGGGATCTGCAGGTCGATGGTGGCCAGGGGCCCGCCAATACGCACGTCGATATTCTGCGCAGCCAGGCTCACCAAACCGATGACCAGACGGCCATCGGGGAGGAAATCCACCGGACCGGACAACTGGAGATCATCCAGCGGGTAGCTGTGCAGATTGAACGGCAGCCCCAGCGGCGCTTCCATTTCCGGCGCATCGAGCAACAAATCCAGCGTGGTGTCGAACATCAACTGGTCTTCTGCCGCGTCGTAGCGGATCCAGCCGGTTAGCGGCTGCCTCCGGCTGCCACTGCCATCGTCGGCATAACGGGCACGCATGACCAATGGCTCGGTGGGCACGTTCGGGCTAACCAGGCCGGCAATCTGTGCGTAGACGTCGGTGTTGGTTGTCATCAACACCGGCGGATACAGCGTCACCTCTACCGCCTGTTCAGCTTCATTCCAGCCCACGATATCCGCGTTGATACCGCCATTGAGATAGGTGAATTTATCTGCCGGGCAGGTTTCGTTGATATTGCAGCCAATGTTTGCCGCCGTGGCGATCCCGCCAGTATCCAGCACCGCCAGTTTGGCGGCATTGGTCGGGGTGGGATACTGGCCGCTGCCCGGTGGCACTTCCTGAGCCTTGGTTTCGCTGTCGCCGAGCAGGAAGTTGGCATTCACATCCGCCTTGGGCAGGTTGCGCAGCGGTAACAACACATTGTCGGTGGCTGCGGCGCCAGTGAAGGCAATCGCCATATCCGGCCCACCTTTGTCCGCATCCGGCCCCAGTAACTGGGCGGTCTGCAACGGCATGTCATCTTGCGAACAGATCACCTCACCGGCGCAACCCGCCTGCTCATGGGATGCCAGCACATACCGGTACAACGTCCCTTCCTCCCAGGGCTGTTGCGGGGTAATGGTCAGTTTGCGGGTATCCATGCTCAGGTGAGCGGGCACCGCTTCCTGGCAATTACCGGCGGTGTCGATTTTCTCCACACGGACACTGCCTTGCCCGCAGGCACTGCCCAGCACCATGCTGTCGGCCGCCATGTTGCGTGAGAACTGCACTTCGATGGCACGATTGGCGGGCAATGTGGGCACGGGCAGTAGATCACCGGCCTGATCCTGATAGGCACTGGCGCACTCACCCTGAATACCGTTGCCCAGGTCTTCACTACCGGGATCAATGGCGCAGCCATATCCGGGGTACACCGTGGCGGTGTAGGGCGTACGCGGGCTGCTGGTGGTGGCATCCACCATGGTGAAATCGAGGATTTCCGGGTTCGCCGGGTTACCACTCAGGTCCTGCACGCCATCGGTGAATGCCACCTGATAGTCGCTGCCGAAGGCCAACGGTTGGTCCGGTGTCAGCACCAGTGATGCACCATCCAGGCGCCACTGGAACGGCACATCCGCGCCCTGTTCGGTAAGAGTCACAGTGAAACCGGGGACGATGGACTCCTGGTTCGGGGTTTCGTCGAAGTTCAGCACCACCGGGTCGCCAGGGCGGAAACGGTCGGCAAAATCACCGGGCTGCCAGCTTTGCAGACTGGGGCCGGTGATATCCACCTCCGGCTCCGGGGCACTGGTCTGATCCGCGTAGGATTCCATGTGGAAACTCAACACCCCGTAGGCGGTTTCCACCCCTAACACTTCCGGTTCAATCACCCCGATCGCATCAATCACCATGCGGCCATCGACCACAATGGCACGCCCCACCAGCTCGACCTGCAACAGCGTCTGGGTGAAGGCGCCGTTGGCGCGGGAGTCGGCGGTGGAAAAAGCCAGATCCAGGGTCAGCTGCACCCGCCGCGGCGCTTCCGGGGCGGCACTGTACGGGGCCGGCGACAAATAGCCGGAGGCATCGGACAGGAAGCTGACGGTGACATCACCGGAATCAAAACCCGCCGGCAACTGGCCGCCAATCAGCACCTCAAGGGGCTCACCCTTGAGCAGTGAGCCTTTGCTGATACGCAGCGGCGTGGCGTCCGGAAAGTCCGGCACAAAGGCCAGTTCCGCAAACACGTTGCCGGACAATTTGGACACCGTGGTATCACCCAGCAACTTGGCGATCAACGGCACGCAGTTGATCGGCTCGCCACTGAGGGGCGACAGCATGACACCGTCCTCGCCACAACCCTTGGTGGGATCCGCAGCCATGGCTTCCAGCACCAGGGTTTCACGCGGGGTGGAATCTTGCGGGGTCAGGGTGAAGCTGTTTTCTCCGCTGTAGGCGACACCGGTCTTGCTGGTCAGAGCGCTGTCCAGTTCCAGGGTGTAATCGCTGCCCGGTGTGAGGTCGTCCTGCGGGTCCAGGGTCAACCGTGTGCCGCTCACCAATAAGGTGGCCGCCACCGGGTTGCCGCCGGCATCGTTAAGGCTGACCGTGGTGTTATCCACGGTGGTGCGATCCAGTGGCTGCGAGAACTGCAGGTGAACGGTGGAGAAGTCCATGAAGGGCTGATCGTCGCCACCCGACGGCATTTGCCGGCTAACGACCAGCTCACCCGCGTTCTGTTGCTGGTCCTGCGGCCCCGTGCCGGCGGAGCCGGTGGTGAAGTTCAGGGTGCCATCACTGAAACCCTGCAAATCCATACCATTCAGGCTCAGGGTGTAGTCACTGTTGAATGCCAACGGCAAACGCGGGGTGATCACCACGGAGCGCCCCTGATCCGCCTCACTCATGTCCACATCAACGGCACCATCCGGGCCGGTGAGTGTGATGTCGGCCAGCGCCAGGTCCGGCGCTTCGGAAAACTGCACCACCAGTGGCGCATGCACCGATATCTGTGTTTGCTGGTCCGCCGGGTAGCTGTAGAACACCTGCCCGCTGTTGCGGCCGCTGTAATCCACGGTTTGTTCACTGCCACCACCACCGCAGGCGGTCAGCACCAGTGCGGTGGCGAAAAGTACGCTCGTTCGCATCATTGTGTTTGCCTCCCGGGCTTAGAATTTCAGAGTGATAGAACCGCTAATCACATTCACGTCACCGCTGGCTTCCACCTGTTCGCTAGGCTGCGGGTAGACGGCGGACTGGGTGTCGTAAATATCGAAGGTGCGGTCTTCCAGAATCTGGTGCTGGTAAGCCAAATCAAAGCGAACCGGGAAGGCAAGGATGCGGGTTTTCTTGTATTCCGCTGTCACTCCCAGGCCAATGATCCATTTGTCCGTATCCAGATAATTCACATCCACCGACGCACTCGATTTCAGTGGTGATTCGCTATAGGCCACCCCACCGGTGAATGAGAAATTTTCATTGAGACGGAACTGGGTGCCGATGCGCGGGATGATCACGTCCTGAAAGGTCAATTGCCCGGGCTGACCACTCACCGCCTGGTCCTTGATGGTGTCGCCTTCCAGCTCCTCTTCCAGGGCAGACCATTCCTGCCATTCCAGGGTGACACCGGTGCGCCACCGGCCAGCCTGGTATTGCACACCACCGGCGAGAATATTCGGCTGGTAGGAATCCAGCGTATTGATGTTGAGCATCAGGCCCGGGTTGGGAATCACACCGGGGATCACCGCATTGGCGTTCACTTCGGTTTGGGTATTGGAGTAACCGCGATAGGAAAACGCGGTTTCCAGGCCGTTGAACCAGCAATCGGCGCCTTCACCGCAGAAAGTTTCACCCCAGTCCATGTTGATACCGAAGATCGGGCGAATGGACGGTTTGGCGGAGACATCCAGCTCTTCGTACTGGGTGTTGCCGGCCAGGTCCGTGGTGGCGGACAGATCCGCCGCGGCATGCAGGGTGATCCGCGCACTGGCCCCCACGTCGATACCACGCCACAGCTGAGTGGCACCGCCCAGATTCAAAAATAAGGGCTGGCGGCCATACTCAAAATACTGGCCTTGTTGAGACGTGGAAGAGTCGAACGACAGCATTTCCTCACCGTACTTTTCTACCCCCAACATCATCCCGAAATAGATGGGATGGTTGTATTGAGTGAGAGAGGTCAGATCGGTTTTCATACCCAGCAGCACCTGCTGGGAAGGGGAATCCTGCAGCACGTCGCCATTGCGGATCGGCGCATCGGCGCCGCCCAGGCTTTGCGCCCGCAACTCATGCTCCGCATGCATCAAACCGGTGGTCAGCTCCCCACGGGAATCCCGAGCCAGGGCCGCCGGGTTGTAATAGGTAGCAGAAACCTGATCATTAAACAGGCTGAGCGCCTGCGCAGAGGCAATATCCGAGGGCAGTACGCCATAAGTGGTGCCGATATTACCCATACTCGCCAAGGCAACAGATTGCACCAACACACCACCGACAACGGCGGCGACACGTCCCGAAAAAGACACAGTCATTTGTTGTACTCCTACACTGTTTTGTTGTTGCTTTTTACGTTGTCTGTCGCCAAGGCGGCGACGGGGGGGAGCTCACCCTATGCAAAAGTGAACATGCGCTCACATAGGTAGAAAGCGTTATTTGCCGTTAATCACGACAAGGAATCGTAAAATTCTTTTAAACAGTGACAGGGTAGACAGAGCATCCATCGACGGGTTCGGGCACGGCCGTGCCACCTGAAGAAGTAAAGGGAGGGAGGGGGGAAGTTCACGGCAAGTTAGCACCAGCCGTAGACAGAAAAAATAACGCCCCGACAAGCGGGGCGCAGATAAGAGAGGAAACGCGACCAGGATTACTGGATGGTTCCACTCTGGTAGCTCAGGTTAATACCACCCGGTGGAATCACCAGCTTCACCTTGCCGCCTTCCAGGCCGGCCAGAGTAATTTGCAGATCCACATTTTTCGACTGTTGATTCTGCAGAGCGATAAACAAACGACCATCGGGCAGGAAGTCCAGCGGCCCCTCCAAATCTATCCCATCAATCGGTAGCCCTTTAACGTTGTGCTCCAGTCCCAGAGGCAAGCTCAGTGCCGGAGCATCGAACAGCAAATCGAAGGTGATACGGAAGACCGGACCATCCGGGGTCTCGACAATGTGACCCACCGGCGGAATAGTGCGGTTGCCGTTTTCGTCTTTGTCATAACGCACCCGCATGATGTTCGGTCCGGTAGCGGTATCAATAGGCACCAGGCCCACATCGCCGACCACCGACAGCAGGCTATTCAGCACCCCGTCGCCACCAAACTCACCAGCCAGCGCCGAAACGGTGTCTTCCACCAGCCCCAGGGTGACTTCCAGTACGCCGCCCAGGATCGGGCCAAGCACCGGGATGGAATCCAGGGTACTACCGCCATCCAGCACATTCAGGTCCAGCCCAACCACTGCTGTAGCATCCAGATTTGTCAGGGCCACGGTGGTGGGATAAATCACCACCGGAACACCCTGCTCGACCGGGTCGTAGTCCAAAATCTCGGTATTCAGCAGCCCGCTGACGTAGAGAATACGGTCACTGTCGCACTGGGCCTGATCTTCGGCGGTAAACGGCGGGGTACCCTCGTAACCACAACCGGTATTCGCCGTGGTCACCAGCCCTTCACCGCCGCCATCGCGGGGCAGGATCATGGTGGCATTGGACGGCGTATCCAGTGGATCAATCACATCACCAGAAACAACCGGCTCGCCGGTATCGATCTGGAAGTTATTGTTCACATCGGCACTGGGCAGATTATCCAGCTCCTGGAACACGGTGGTCGCCGCCGGGGCGCCGTGGAACAAAATCTCCATGTCCGGGCCGCCTTCTTTCTGACCAGCGCCCAGCAGTAACGCCGTCTGCAGCGGCAGGCCATCCACTGAACACATGCCCGCACAACCAGTGCCGCCGCCATTGGAGGTCAGTACATACCGGTAGAGCGCACCATCTTCCCAGGCTTGCTCTGGCGTGAACGTCAGCGTACGAGGATCCAGCGCCAACTCACCGTCCACATCGCCCCAGCTGCCTCCCTCGTCTTTTTGCACCAGGAAAGTATCGCCGAGGATGATGGTGGCCGGATCCATATTTTGGGAAAAACGCACGCGAATGGAGCGATTACCCGGCAGATCCACAATCGGCAGTTCATCCATTTCCACTTGCGCACTTTCTGCGCTGGAGGAGATACACGCGCCTTGCGTGCCAGCATCGATTTCGGCCTGCGTTGCATCGGAACTGGCACAGGGGAAGCCTGGATATACCGTGGCCGCGAACGGACCTCTGCGTACATCGTCTGGATCATTGACCACATACTCCGGCAACGCAAAGTCCAGGCTGTTATCCCCTTCCAGGGTATCCAGCATCTGCAGGGGGTTACCTTCCAGGTCAGTGATTTCCGGCGTAGTGGTAATCACATACTCCACCCCATACTCCACCGGCACGTCCGGGGTAATAATCAGGGCGCTACCATTCAGCCTCCAGCTAAACGGTTCCGCCACACCGCCCTTGGTGAGCATCAAACTTTCACCGGCAACAATGCTGTCTTTTTCCAGCACTTCATTGAAATGGACGATGATGGGATCACCCGGCTCCATACGATCGGCCACGTTGCCTGGCTGCCAGGACAGCTCAGGCCCATTATCCCCATCCAGGACAGGAACAAAGGGGCTCTCGGTATCGAAGGGCTTGAGTGGCGCGTTTTCCTGATCCTGATAGGACTCCATGCGGAAGCTGAGCACGCCATAGGCGTTATCCACGCCCAGCACTCGCGGCTCCACAATGGTGATGGCATCGGTGTTCAGCTGGCCATCTTCAATCAGGCCAGAACCCACCAGCTCCAGATGCAGCAGGTTCTGAGTAAAGGCACCGTTAGCGCGGGCATCCTTGGTTGAAAACGCCACATCCATGAACAGGCGTAGATTCTTGGGTGCCTGGTCGCTTTCGGCATTGGGATTGGGGAACAGGTAACCAGTGGCATCGGAGATGATTTGCACGGTCACTTCGCCGGAGTCAAAGCCCACCGGCACTTCACCACCAATCAGGACTTCCAGGGAGTCCCCTATCAGGATCCCGCCCTTCTTCACTCGCAGCGGAGTCACTTCCGGGAAATTGGGCGTAAAGGCCAGCTCGGCGTACACATCGCCCTGCTGCTTGGAGACGGTTTTATCCTGCAGCAGCGTGCTGTTAACCGGCACACAGTTGATCGGTTGCCCGGTCAGTTCCGACAGGCGAACGCCTTCATCTTTACAGCCCAGGCTATCGTCCGCCGGCGGCGCATTGGTCACCAGCACTGCCCGCTCACCGGTGGTTGGGGAGGTGGTGTCCTGGGGAACTGTGCTGTGGGTAAAGGCGGCGATCGCTTCACCGAAGACGCTTTCCACACCATTGACCGACAGCTCGTAGGTGGCGCCCGGCGTCATGTCTTCCTTGGGGTCCACAGAGATGGCGTTACGCCCCACCAGCAACAAGGCATCCACCAGCTCACCATCTTTAGTGAGGCTCACGGTATCGCCATACACGGCGGTTGTCGGGTCGATGGGGTGAGAGGTACGCACCCTGAAGGTGGTGAAATCCATGCTTTCGAACATCTGGTCGTCCGGAAACAGGGATTCCACTTCAAAGGTCGATGCAGTCTTCTGGGTTTCGACAGGCCCTTCCAGTGCGGCACGGGTGGTGAAGTTCAGCGTGCCATCTTTGAAGGTGGTGGTTTCACCCAGCACGGTGACACCATTCATCACCACCTTGTACTCGGAGGCCGGCTTCAGGGCATCGTCCGGGGTCAGCACCACACCACGGCCATCGGCCACGGACTCCAGCGTAAACGGCACCGCTTCATCATCCGGGCCGGTCATCGAGAAGTTACTGGCATCTGCCGTCACTTCATGGCTGAACTGCAACGCGATAATGGTGCTGGGCGCCACCTGCTGCTGATTGTCCAGCGGGTAGGTGTAATGCAGGTTGCGCGGATTGAATGTAGGGGTATCGAAGCTCACATCGGCGCTGTCACCACCACAGCCGACCAGGGCGGCGGTGGCAAGAGCAGTAAGTGCGAGTGCTATCTTGTTCTTTTTCATGGTGCACCTCCGTTTAGAACTTCAGGGTCAGAGAGCCGCTGAATACATGAACGTCACCTTCGGTGCTGACGCTTTCGTAAGGGTTGGTCACACCCGGACGGGTGGATGTGAGCTCGAAATCCCGCTCTTGCAATTGTTGATACTGGTAACCGAAATCAAGACGCAAGGGATAGGCGAGGATCGGCGGATTATTGATGATCAGCGCGCTGCCGACACCCACAATCAGGCGATCGTTATCGAAGTAGTTCACGTCCGGGGTCTGGATGCTTTCCAGCGGACTTTCCTGGTAGGCCACACCACCAAACAGGATCATGTGTTCGTTGATAGTCCACTCGGCACCAATACGCGGCACCACCACATCCTGAAATTTGGCGTTCGCCTGATCCTTAACGGTGTCCCCCTCCAGCCTCTCTTCCAGGTCCTTCCAGTTCTGCTGCTCCACGGAAACAGAGGCCCGGAAGTTGTCGCTAAAGTGATACAACAGACCCGCACTGAAGATATCCGGCTGGTAGGAATCAATGGTATCGATCAGCACGGTAATACCCGGATCAACGACCGTACCGGGGATGGTCAGATTGGATTCCACCGAGGTACGGGCGTCAGTATGGCCACGGAAAGAAAACGCGGTTTCCAGCCCAGTCCAAATGCCACAATCTTCCTTGCCACAGAAAATTTTGTCCCATTCCAGGTTCATGGACAGCACCGGGCGAATAATCGGCTTAGCCGTTACCGTCAGTTCTTCATACTGGGTCTCACCCGCCAGATCCGCGCTGGCGATCAAGGTCGCCTCACTGCTAAGGGAGACATGAGCCGAGCCCCCAACAGCAATACCATTAGCCAGTTCCGCGCCACCACCCAGATTCAGGAAAAGAGGCTGGCGCCCGTAGCGCATAAACTGCCCTTCCTGGGAGTTCTGTGAACCGAAAGCCATCATCTCCTCACCGTACTTTTCCACCCCGGCAATAATCGCAAAGTAGATCGGGTGGTCACCCTTGAGCATGTCGGTTAGATCCGTTTTCAGGGCAATAATCTGTTGCTGGGTATCGGCCACGTTAGCCTTGTCACCATCCCGTATCACAGCGGCACCACCACCACTGGGGTTACCGTTACTGGTCACCCGCAAATCATGCTCACCATGCAACAAGCCCAGCGTCATCTCACCGCGCGGGTCCTGGGTCAGGTAGGCAGGGTTGAAATAGAGCGCGGAGGCCTGGGTGTTGAACAGGGACATCCCCTGAGCCGTCCCCACATCAATGGGTAACAACCCGTAGGTGCCGGCAGTATTTCCCATACTCCCCCAGGCTGGCGCAGCCAGTAACGAGGTGAACAAGGCAGCGGCCCCCAGCTGGGACAAAGTGCGAACGGTCATAGCGCGTCTCCGACGTTTGTTATTCGGTTTATTGCCACTCTAACGGTGGCGCTGTTGCAGCGAAGAACAGGTGAAGGGTATGCAGTCCCGACCTATTCCCCCCTGTGTATATGCAATAAGTAAAACAAAACGGCCGTGCTACAGCCGTTGAGAAAAGGTTGGGATTGGTTGAGAAAGGTACGCGCAAGGGCGGGATATGCAGCGAAGTGTTATGGATCTGTAACGGGGAGAGGCCAGTGGTGAAGTCGGTTACCGGGCCGAAAAAGTAGCAGGCCGATTACGGCAGCCAGCCCGAAAGCCTGTGCGACAGGCATAAAAAAGCCGGCCCAAAGGCCGGCTGTGAAAATACAAACATCCGTTATTGCTTGATGGGCTCACCCAGGTACTGGAGTTTGACGCCACCCACCGGGATCTTCAGGTAGATCTCCGGGCTGGACAGCAACACACTCAGCACCACATTCACCGGAATCATATTGGCATTAACCTGGTTGATCACCATGCGGCCATCCGGCAGGAACGTGACCGGCCCAGAAAGCTTCATGGTAATCGGATAGCTATGCTGGTTGTGTGATCCGCCTGCGACGATATGCATGTAAGGCGCATCCAGATACAAATCCACATTGGCACGAAATTCCGGGCCATTGTCGGTCTGCACAATCCAGCCGGGGATCAATCCCTGGCGCTCGATTTCATCGTAGACATAGCTGCCATCCGGGTTCTGTTTACCACAGTAGTTGTCGGCATCGTTCGGCCAGGGCACACAGTGATAGCGCATGCGCATGAACTGGGTTTCTGTTGGCGTTTCACTGGGAATGAAGCCCAGGATTTTCACCAGCAGAGTCACCGAGGATGCCTGAATCATGGTTGGGTACAAACCAATACGAACCGCCTTCATGGGTTCATTCGTGGCGGGATCAATTACCTCTTCACCGGTTTCCAGATCGGTATAGACCGCCGAGCCGAACACCTCTGAATTCAGCGCACCCGTGACATGAATGTCGCACTGTTCCGTCACGTCGCACAACAGCTCCGGGTCGTACAAAAGCCCCTTTCCATCATAGCCGTCGAGGATTAGATCCGTGGTATTCACCCCGGGTTCACTCCCTCCGTAACCCGGCTCACCACTATCAAAATGGCCATTACCATTGAGATCCGCGGTAGGCAGGTTTTTCAGCGGCTGGTACACCGACGCCCTCGGCGCAGCCCCGATAAAGTGGTTCTCTATATCCGGGCCACCCATATCGTTGGCGGGGGCCCGCAACATGGCGGTCTGCAAACGTTTACCATCGGTTGCGCAAATGGCTTCGCCGGAGGTGCAGTCATCCGGCAACTGGCCACCAGTCGCGTTCACACTTTGCAGGGCATAACGGTAATACACCCCTTCTTCCCAGGGCTCATCCGGGGTGAAGACCAGGCTGCGCGTACCCACGTCCAGTGAACCGGTAACGCCGGATTCACAGCGATATTTGCGCTTTTCGCCATCGTCATAACGCATCGGCGTACCCGTGGCCGGGTTCAGCTCCACTTTCTCTACCCGGAAGCTGCCCACATCACAGGCGGTGGTGTTCTCGAAGACCACAGAGGCCGGGGCAATATCACGGGTAAAGTTAATCCGAATAGCCCGGTCTGCCGGCAGGCTGGACACCGGGTTGCGATCATCTTCGGTCTTGCCCCCCTGACAGAAGCCGTGGTTGCCAAACTCGATTTCCCAATGCTCCTTGTCACTGGCGCACGGGAAGCCCGGGTAAGTCGTCAGCACGCGCGGCGGCGGCAAATCACCGACACGGCTAGCCAACTCGAAACTCTGGTTGACCGGGTTGACCGGATTACCGGCCAGATCCGTCACGGAACCATCCACCACAACGGTATAACTTTCACCAAAGGCCAGCGGCTGGGCCGGTCGCATCACCAGGCTGGCACCGTCCAGATACCAGCCGGTGTCCACATAGCTACCATTTTGCTGCAAACCAAAACTGGTGCCGGCGAGCAGGGTTGCGCTATCCAGCGGTTCGCTGAAATTGAGTATCACTGCATCACCCGGGCGCGCACTCATGGCTATGCCATTGCCATCCACAGCGGGCACCATGGATTGCAGTACCGGAGCGGTCATATCCGGCACCGGCTCAGGGGCGTTTTCCTGATCCTCGTAGGATTTCATGTGGAAACTGAGCAGGCCGAAGGCGGTTTCCTGCCCCAGCACTTTGGGCTCCACGATACCCACCGCGTCAATTTCCATGCGGCCATCCTGCACCAGCGCCATGCCGTTCAATTCCACGTGCATAAGCGTCTGACTCAGCGCGCCGTTGGCTTCCGGGTTTTCCGCCGTCATGGACACATCCATGTACAGCTTCACCTGTTTCGGCGCTTCATGGGCATCGCTGTAGGGGCTGGGCATCAGGTAGCCGGAAGCATCGGACAGGAAGGTCACGGCGATGGCACCGGTCTCGATACCCGCCTTCACTTCACCGGCCACCTTCACTTCGATGTTACTGCCAGAGAGCAGACTGCTGCGGGGAATGCGCAGCGGTGATACTTCCGGGTAGTTGGGCAGGAACGCCAACTCGGCGAACACATCGCCGCCCTGCATGGTGGCATCCTTGCTGCCCAGCAAGGTGGACTGCACCGGCACGCAGTTCATGGTGGCACCGGTAAGCTTGGCCACCAACGCGCCGTCCGCGTTACAGGGATCGTCCGCCTGGTCGGTGGCACTGACCACCTCCTGCACCAGGGTTGCGCGGGGCCTGGAGTCTTTTGCCACCCAGGTCTGCTCGAAACCACCGGTAAGGCTGTCATCGGATTCGCCACGCACCGAGGTGCTGAACGACAGGGTGTAGCTCTCGCCCGGCGTCAGGTCTTCCAGTGGATCCACCGTGACCGCATTGCCTTTTACCAGCAAGGCCGCAGGCACCAGACCATCACTGCCTTCCAGCGTCACGGAGTCGCCATACACCAGAGTGCCGGCATCCAGCATCTGGTTAAAGCGCACCCGCAGAGTGGAAAAATCCATGAACGGCAGCTGCTCACCATCCGGGATCACATTACGCACCGCCAAGTCCGGGGAGGCCATACGGTTGGACATAGGGCCATCGCTGGACAACCGGGTAACGAAATCCAGGCCGCCATCCGGGAAAACCGGGGAGCCGTTTTCCGTTTCTATGCCATTAAGCACCAACCGGTAGTGGGTATGGGTTTGCAGCGGCGCATCCGGCTGCAACATGACACCCATGCCCCCATCCACCGGTTGTGGCGCCTGCAGGGCTACCTGATTATCGCCGGTATCGGGGCAATCCCCGCCCAGCTGGGCACATTCCAGTAACGTAAAGTGGCCGGCATCCACCGAGACCGGATGGGAAAACCGAATGGACAGCGGCGTCTTTGGTGCCAGATCCTGCTGACCGTCGTAGGGGAAACTGTAATAGACCTCACCGATCTGCCAGTTTTCCAGGGTGGGCTCGTCACCGGCCTCACCGCCACAGGCCGCCAGCAAGGCAGCTGCTGTAGCCAGAGATAGCGCTTTTAATTTCATCGCCATTACCTCCTAGAATTTGAGGGTGATGGAGCCGGAGAAAACGTGTACATCGCCTTCCGCTTCCACGGTTTCGTAGGGCTTCGGGAAGCTCGGGGAACGGCGGTCGTACAGATCGAACTCGCGCGAGTCGAGCTGTTGATACTGGTAGGCCAGATCAAAACGCACCGGATAGGCCAGCACCGGGACAGACTTGTACTCTGCAGTGAGACCCAGGCCCAGAATCATCTTGTCGGCATCCAGGTAGTTCACTTCCAGTGATGCGCTGGAATCCAGAGGCGATTCACTGAACGCCACGCCGCCTGTTAGCTTGTAGGTGTCGTTGATATTGAATTCGCCACCAATGCGCGGCACCACAATATCCTTGAAACGCAGCTCGTAAGGCGCGCCGCCGGTGTTAACGGCCTGGTCCTTGATGGTGTCGCCTTCCAGTTCTTCTTCCAGGCTCGACCATTCCTGCATTTCCAAGGTTACCCCAACGCGCCAGCGCTCCCGGCCATAGGCCAGACCGGCGGCATAGATATTCGGCTGGTAGGAATCGATGGTGGTAATCGCCAGGTTGATGCCCGGGTCCAGCACGGTGCCAGGGATAGTGATAGTGGAATCCACCGTGGTGTTGGTGTTGGAGTAACCACGGTAACTGAACGCGGTTTCCAGCCCGTTGAACCAGCAGTTATCACCTTCACTGCAGAAGCTTTCGCCCCAGTCCATGTTGAGGCCGAAGATTGGTCGAATGGAGGGCTTGGCCGACACATTCAGGGTTTCGTAGCTGGTTTCCCCAGCCAGTGTGGACGTCGCGACCAGCTCCGCTTCCGAATGCAGGGTAATCCGTGCGGACAGCCCCATATCCAGGCCACGCCAGATTTGCGTACCGCCCCCCAGGTTCAAAAACAACGGCTGGCGACCGTATTCGAAATACTGGCCGGAGGTGGAGGTCTGCGAATTGAATGCCAGCATTTCCTCGCCGTATTTTTCCACGCCGAGCATAAAGCCGAAGTACAGGGGATGGTCATACTTGGTCAGGGAAGTAAGGTCGGTCTTCATGCCCAGCAAGACCTGCTGTGACGGTGAATCCTGGAGAATATCGCCATCGCGAAGCGGGGCAGACCCGCCACCGACGGAACTGGCACGCAGCTCATGGTCCGCGTGCAACAGGCCGGTGGTCAGCTCACCGCGGCTGTCCTTGGCCAGATAAGCCGGATTGTAATAAGTAGCGGATACCTGGCTATTGAACATGGACAAGGCCTGGGCGGAGGCCAGGTCGGAGGGCAGCACCCCATAGGTAGTGCCGATATTCCCCATGCTGGCCATTACCGGTGACACAGACACAGCGCCAATTCCCGCCAGAACGGCAGGAAGTAATTTCCGTATTGTCATGAAGCTCTCCACAAGACGCGCCCGAAACGGGGCCGTTGTTATTATTTGGCGGTACGCAAATTCAAGCGCACCTGACCGTTATGCTGAGCAGTTTTTTGCTCACCATTATTGGCATCATCGTGCCAAATAGTGGAAACATTTAATCACGACAATGTCGCAAAACCTCACTGAGTTTACATATATACACAGAAATACACAGATGAACCACATTCGGAATACGCCGTTTTTCTTAGAAACCAGCCGAGAAGTCACGCTTTTTTCCCGATAAACGGCAATCCCCCACGACAAGACACCGGGACGATTGCACGACTGTTAACCTCATGAGGCGCTCAACAAGCTGACACCCACGGGCCGCACCAGGCACAAAGAAGAAGGCCGCAGGTGGCACCGCCAGGACAGCGGGCCACAGGCAACCTCGAAGGGGGGATCAGAACTTAACGGTGATGGAACCGGAAAAAATATTGGCCTCACCATCCGCCGACACGGTTTCATAGGGGTTGGTCACCCCTGGCCGGGTCGTGGTCAGCTCAAATTCCCGCTTTTCCAGCCTCTGGAACTGGTAACCAAAATCCAGCCGCAGCGGAAAGGCCAGGACGGGCGGATTACGAACAATCCAGGAGGCGCCCACCCCAACAATCGTCTTGTCACTATCCAGGTAATTCACATCCGGGGTTTGCAGGCTTTCCAGCGGGCTTTCCTGCCAGGCCGCCCCGGCGGTGAGGATCAGGCTGTCGTTCACCGTCCACTCGGCCCCGATGCGTGGCACCACAATATCCTTCAACGCCACATTGGCCTGATCCTTGATGGTGTCACGGTCCAGCTTGTCTTCCAGGTCCTGCCAGTTCTGCTGCTCCACCGCCAGCGCCAGGCGGAAACGATCGCTGAGATGGTACAGCAGGCCCGCGCTGTAGATATCCGGCTGATAGGAATCCAGTGTATCGATCAACAGCGTAATGCCCGGATCCACCACGGTACCGGGAATGGTGATATTGGATTCCACCGAGGTGCGCGCTTCGGTATGCCCGCGAAAAGCCAGCGCGGTTTCCAGATCGCCAAGAAAACCACAGCGATCGTTATTTCCGCAGAACACTTTCCCCCACTCGAAGTTCACCGACACCACCGGGCGAATCACCGGCCGGGCGGTGACGTCCAGCCTTTCATACTGGGTGTTGCCGGCCAGATCCGCGCTGGCCACCAGGGTGGCATCGGAGCGCAGGGACACGTGCGCCGAGGCACCGCCGGTAATACCATTGAACAACTCGACACCGCCCCCCAGGTTCAGGAACAGGGGCTGGCGACCGTATTGGAAAAATTGCCCTTCGGTGCTGGTTTGTGAATTGAAGGCCAGCATTTCCTCACCATACTTCTCCACCCCGGCAATGAAGGCAAAGTACAGCGGGTGGTTGAATTTGGTCAGGTCCGTCAGGTCGGTCTTCATGGCGATCAACACCTGCTGGGAAGGCGCATCGCTGAGCACATCGCCTTCGCGGGTCACCGGCGAGCCGCCGCCGCTGGGGCTTCCCTGGCTGGCCGCCCGCAACTCCTGGGCGGCGTGCATCATGCCCAGGGTCAATTCGCCGCGCGGGTCGCGGGTCAGGTAGGCCGGGTTGTAATACAGGGCTGACGCCTGGGCATTGAAAAGCGACAACCCCTGCGCCGACGCCACATCCATGGGCAGCAATCCATAGGTACTGGCCGTATTGCCCATACCCGCCTGGGCCGGGGTACTGACCCCGACGCCCAATCCTGCAGCCAGAACCACGCCGCACAGCAACGTCGCCAGCCGGCGATACGCTTTATTGATGATCATGCAACTTCTCCATTTTTTTATCTGCGGGCTGCCTGGCCTGCATCGCGACACAGAACAGGCAGCAGCGCGCTTGTTATTACTGCCGTCTCCGGCAGATGGATCAGGGCTTCACCGGCTCGCTCACATAATTGAGCTCGGTCCTGCCTGCCGGAATCTGCATGTGAATGGCATCCACCCCCTGAACCAGATCCGCCACCATGCCGCCCAGATAGACGTCCACCGGCAGGGTCTCGGTGCTGAGCTGGTGAATGTCCAGCCGGCCGTCGTCCAGAAAAGTCACCGCCCCGGATAGCCCCAGCGTAAGCGGGTAACTGTGCAGGTTATGGGTGAAGGGCTGCGCCATCCCGGCCAGCACGGCGACCGGCTCCAGTTGCGGCGCATCCAGATACAGATTCAGGCGAGTGACAAACTGCGGCTCGCTGGCGCCTTCAACAATCCAGCCTTTCACCCGGCCCTGGTCCTGGGCGGCGCAGGGTGCCGAGGCCGCGGGGTTGGCGTCACAGGCATAACGGATACGCATAAGCTGCGGACCGGTGGGTGCGGGCATCACCGCCTGGGTCAGGTTGGCGGCGATGGGGGTCAGGATCGGGTAGACGGTAGTGCCTGTGGTCACGATCCGGCTGGGGTGGATGTAGGCCAGCACGCCCCCTTGTGTCTTCACCACATCGGGAATCAACGGATCATCACCGAAACGGGCAAGCACGTCCTCTGCGCTCAGGTAGCCGTCGATCTCCGCTGTCAGGTTGCCGCTCAGGAACAGGTATTGGTTATCCGGGCAGGGGGCCTCGGGCATATCCGTATAGAGATGGCTGTACTGAGCTTCCAGGGCCGGAAACGCACTTAGGTCCGGGGTGACATAGTCGTCACTGGGGCAGCCGATATCAAAGTCGGCAATAAGCTGGCCCTGTGCCGCCGGCGTTCCTTTTTCCAGAAACGCACTGTTAAGAATGGCGCTGGCCTCCGTGGAGGGGACTGCCTCACTGGACTCACGGATCAGGCTGGCATTCACGTCTGCCGTAGGCAGGTTCCGCAGCCCCTGCAGCACCTCACCGCTTGCCTCACTGGCGCGGAAATACACCACCAGCGATTCGCCGCCCTGTTGTGCCCCGGGTACGTTTTCCGGGCCCTGATACAGCAGCCGGGTTTGCAACGGCAGACCTCGCCCATCGCAAATGGCGTCCACCCCACAGGCCGGATTATCGACCACAGAATGCAGGGTATAGCGGTACAACTCTCCAGCCTGCAACGCCTCCTCGGGGGTAAAGGTGAGCGTGCGCCCCCGGGCATTCAACACGCCGGGCAGCGCATTGCCTTGCGGCTGGCCCGCATCGTCGACGGCCTCCAGCACAAAGGTATCGGCATTCACGGAATCCGCATCCAGGGCCTGGGAGAAAGTCAGCTTGATGTCGCGATTAACCGGCAAACGGGCCAGGGGAAGGTGGTCATCTTCCACCACCGGGCCCGCGCCCTCCGGCGCGGTGCCGCTGCCATCACGGCCACCGACGCAACGCCCGGCACGATTGGCAGCCAGATCCCGGCTCACGGTATTACAAGGAAACCCCGGATAGGCAGACAGCACCAGCGGCGCCCGGGCGTTCTCGGCGGCATAATCCGGCAGGGAAAAAGTCAGGGTATCGGCCAGCGCGCCATTGCCGGCGATGTCACGAATACCGTCGGTGAACAACACCTGATACTGCGCACCATGGGCCAAAGGCTCTTCCGGCTGCAGCACCAGGGCCGCGCCATCCACGCGCCACTGAAACGGCTCCGGCATGCCGTCGCGGGTCAGCAGCAAGGTGTCATCCGCCTCACCGGCGGCCTGCACGCTGCCCGGGTCCAGCGGTTCACTGAAGTTGAGCACCACCGGGTCCCCCGGCCGCTGCATCAAGGTGGCTTCACCCGGCTGCCACGCTTGCAAAGTCGGGGGTGTCATATCGTCCTGCGGTGCCGGGGCATTGTTCTGGTCCGGGTAGGACTCCATATGGAAACTGAGCACCCCGTAGGCGGTTTCCACCCCCAGCACCTCCGGTTCCACCACGCCCACCGCATCGGTGACCAGGCTGCCAGTGCCGGTATTGGCCTTGGCTGTGCCGACCAGCTCCACCTGTAGCAACGTTTGGGTAAAGGCGCCATTGGCACGCGGCTCTTCAGTGGCAAACGCCACGTCGATATTCAGGCGCAGCTGCCGAGGTGCATTGGGGCTGACACTATTGGGGTTGGGAATCAGGTAACCGGTGGCATCGGACAGAAACGTCACGGTGACCTCACCGGAATCAAAACCGGCATCCACCTGCCCACCGATCATCACTTTCAGCGGATCCCCTTTCAGTAACGCACCACGGGGAATGCGCAGCGGAGTCACTTCCGGAAAATTTGGCGCGTAGGCCAGCTCCGCAAACACATCACCGGACTGCCGCGACACCGTGGTGTCACCCAGCAACCGGGCGATGACCGGCACACAGTTGATGGCCATGCCGGTGAGCATGGAGGTACTGGAAGCTGACGGCTGATCGCAGTCGTCAGCGGCGGCGGCACGCTGGACCATGGTGGCTCGCGGCTCCGTACTTCTGGCCACCCAGCTTTTCAGCATCGGGCTGTCCAGCCCATCGCCGGCCAGCCCTTTCACTCCCGGCATAATCAACAGGCTGTATGACTGACCGGGGATCAATGTCTCCTCCGGGTCGAGCACCAGTGCGCTGCCCTTCGCCCACACTGCGGCGGGCACTTGCTCACCGCCGGATGTCAGATTGACGGTATCGCCATACTTCACCGTTTTCGGGTCCAGCGGCTGATTGAAGCGCACACTCACGGTGGAAAAATCCAGTAGCGGCAAGTCGCCGTCCGGCACGATACGGGTGATCGCCAGCTGCGGGTCCGGCACCTGATCCCGGATCGGCCCTTCGCGGGCTATCCGGGTGCGAAACGCCAGGCTGCCGTTGGGCAGGCTCACCCTCTGATCATCAATGACCAGATCATTCAGCACCAGGGAATAACCCGTGCCGGTTTTCAGTGCACCGACGTCCGGCGCAAGCACGACGCCCCGGCCGTTGCCACTGCTGTGCGGCGCCGCCAGTGCCACGCTGGCCACAGCGCTACTCGCATCACAACGGCGGGCATCCGGGGCGCATTCGTAGAGGCTGACATTGCTGGCGTCCAGCGACACCGGGTCGGAAAAACGCAGGACGATCGGGGCATGGGGTGGCACCGCCTGCTGTCCATCATAGGGGTAACTGTAATAAAGCCCCCCTTTCCCGCTGTCATCGAATGCGGTGGCCCCCTCCTCGCCGCCACAGGCAACCAGCAAGGCCAACAAACTCACGCCCATCAGGCTCTTCAACCATGGGCACAAGCGCAGAAAAACGCGCCGATCGAGAAGCACGGTCAGGGTTTGCATTGGCATCTCCGTGCACCGGCATGCCATCGTCACGACGAAGCCGGGCTTTATTGTTATTGCGGGCAGGCATCCATTGCCTGCCACCGCACCACGGCAATTCATCCATGGCGAAAGGAGAAAGTAGCAATACAGACAGGGAAAAAAACGATGACCGGATCACACTATTGAAAATAATGCTCACAACTGTTCACAAAAGAGCTAAAAGCATAATGAATCAGTAGTAAGTCATTAACTAAAAAGAACTTTACTACTAGAAAATGGAGGGTTAAATGTGAACGATCGTGCAAATAAAGCCTGACTAACGGCGGCGACTAAGCACGATGACAGGCACCAGCCCCAGCAACACCAGGGTCAGTGACGGGGCGGCGGCGCGTTGCCACTCCCCTTCGGCGGTAAGCTCATAGATACGTACTGCCAGCGTGTCCCAGCCAAAGGGTCGCAGCAGCAGAGTGGCAGGCATTTCCTTCATCACATCAATGCCCACCAGAAGCAGCGCGGTGAACAGCCCCGGCAGCATCATCGGCAGGTAGATCCGGCGCCCCACATCGGAGGCGGACGCGCCCAGGGTACGGGCTGCTTCCACCAGGCTGGGGCGCACCTGTTGTAACGCGTTTTCCACCGGGCCGAAGGCCACCGCCAGAAAACGCACCACATAGGCCAGAATCAGCGCCGCCAACCCGCCCACCAGCGGAATCGCCAGGCCCCACTGGTCCAGCCGGGCTTCCACGGCGCTGAAGCTGACCATGATGCCCACCGCCAGCACCGAGCCGGGCAATGCATAGCCCAGGGTGGCCAACTGCACCGAACCGGACACCGCCCGCGACGGCTGGTGGCGCTTGACCCAGGCCAGCCAGCTGGCCAGCACCAGCACCAGCGAGGCGGCCATGGCGCCCAGCAGGAAGGTGCGCCAGATCAGGCTGAAGAAGCGGCTATCCAGCCCGTCGATACCCGTGCCTACCACCCAGTACAACAGGCGACACACCGGCAGCAAAAAGGCCATGAACAGCACCGCAAAGGCGAAGGCGGAGATCAGCCAGGCAAAGCGCGGCCTCACCCGCATGACCTGCCGCCCTCCCAGTTCGCTGAAACGGGCCCGGCGCCGGCCACGGCGCTCCAGCCACAGGGAGACCAGCACAAACAACAACAACAACGACGCCAGCTGTGCCGCCGCTTGTAAATTGAACAGCCCGTACCAGCTTTTATAAATGGCAGTGGTAAAGGTGTCGAAGTTGAATACTGACACCGCCCCGAAGTCCGCCAGGGTTTCCATCAACGCCAGCGCCAGCCCAGCAGCAATACCCGGCCGCGCCATGGGCAACGCCACTTTGAAAAAAGCACGGAGCGGGCCATCACCAAGAATCCGTGCCTGCTCCAGCACGGCACGGCCCTGGGCCTGGAAGGCCAGCCGCGCCAGCATGTACACATAGGGGTAAAGCACCAGCGAGAGAGTCACCACAACCCAGAGGGGGTGGCGGGCGCTGAAGCCGGGGAAAGCACTCCACCAGCTGCGCATCTGGGTCTGGATCGGCCCGGCATAGTCGAGCAGATCCACCAGCACGAACGCCAGCACATAGGCGGGCATGGCCATGGGCAGCAGTAACGCCCATTGCAGCCAGCGACGACCGGGGAAATCCAGGGTGGCCACACACCAGGCCAGGGTGATGCCCAGCAGCGACACGCCAATGGCCACGCCGATCATCAGGAATACCGTGTTGCCAATCAGGCGCAACAGCACCGTGTCCATCAGGTGCTGCCAGGTCGCCCATTCCTGCTGTCGCCAGGCAGCGAGCAGCACCAGAATGGGCACCACGACCAACAGGGCCAGCGCAATCACGCTGGCCCCACTGAACGAAAACGCGCCGCGCCGAATCACCGGTTAGCGGTATCCGGCGCGGTCCATCAGTTTCACCGCCTCCACCTGGAGGGCACCGGCCACACTCACGTTCAGATCATCAGACTTGAACTCGCCCCAGGAGCGCACCTCTTCCGGGGGTTTCACCGACGCATTCACCGGGTATTCCAGGTTGCGGTCGGCCAACAGTTGCTGGGCGGCGGGCTGGGTCATCCATTCCAGCAGGGCTTTGGCTTTTTCCGGATGCGGTGCATTCGCTGTAACCCCGGCACCGGAAATGTTCACGTGCACGCCGCTGGACTCCTGGTTGGCCCAGAACAGCCCCAGCGGCAGCTGCGGATTATCGCGCTTCATGCGGCCGTAGTAGTAGGTATTGACGATGCCCACATCACATTGGCCGGCAACGATAGCTTCCATCAAGGCGGTGTCGTTGGAGAACACATCCGTGGCCAGGTTGGCCACCCAGCCGCGCACGATTTCTTCGGCCTTTTCTTCGCCAAGACGCTCAATCATGGTCGCCACCAGCGACTGGTTGTAGACCTTCTTGGAGGTGCGCAAGCACAAGCGGCCTTTCCATTTCGGGTCGGCCAGGTCTTCGTAGCTAGACAGCTCGCTGGGCTGCAACCGGTCCTTGGAATACACCAGTGTGCGAGCGCGCACGGTCAGGCCATACCATTGCTTTTTCGGGTCGGTGAGCGCATCGGGCACATTGTTTTTCAGCACCACGGATTCCACCGGGCTAAGCAGGCCTTTTTCTGCCGCATTCCACAGATTACCGGCGTCCACGGTGATCAGCATATCCGCCGGGGAGCGTTCACCCTCTGCCTGCAAACGGGCGGTGAGGGCCGAGGCATTGTCGGTGATGTAGCGGATTCGCACACCGGTGGCCTCGGTGTAGGCATCGAACACCGGTTTGATCAGGTGATCGTTGCGGGAGGTATACACCACCAGCTCTTCATCGGCGGTCGGTTCGGAACACCCCCACAGGCCAGACGCCACAACCAGGGCGCCAACTATGATGCCAAACACGCGCATATCCATTCGCTCCAATTATTCGCAAACAAGAATGATTCTTAACTTCTACCAGTATGGCAGCTAACTCCAGTCAGCTCTAGCGCCAAACGCTGGCGGTTTTGCCCGGGCCGGCAAATCCGTGGTTCGCCCCATGGCCTGACGGGCGAAAAAACCTTTCACCGGGCCGGCCTGATTGACCCAGCGCATGCCCGTGTTCCGCAACCAGCGCACCGCCATGGCACGCTGCTCGAACAGGGACTGGAAACCGCGCATGGCATTCTGCATCAGCAGATTTTCGCCGCGGCGGCGGCGCTGATAACGCGCCAGGGCGGCCGGGTCGGCACAGTCTCGCCCGTGCTCACTGGCCCGCGCGATTTCTTCTGCCAGCACCGCCGCATCCAGCAAGCCCAGGTTCACACCTTGCCCGGCCAACGGGTGTATCACGTGGGCGGCATCGCCCACCAGCGCCAGACCAGCCGCCACATACTGGCTGGCGTGACGCTCCTGGATCGGGAACACCGCCCGTTCGCTGAGCAGGGTCACCGGCCCCAGGGCGTCGCCCACGGCGGCCTGCAATTCTGCCGCGAAAGAGACCGCATCCTTGTCGCGCAGTTCCGCAATTCGTTCCGGCCAGCCTGACCAGACGATGGAACACTGACGCTGATCCCCTTGCTCCGCGTCCGTGAATAACGGCAACAACGCCAGCGGCCCACTTTCCATAAAGACCTGCCGGGCACAGGTGCCATGGGGCTGCGCAGTAGCGATGGTCGCCACCAATGCATGATGGCCACTGTCGCGCGGACCACCACTGATGCCCGCCTGTTCGCGCACCTGCGAGCGGGCACCGTCGGCCCCGATCAGCAGGTCTGCCTGCCAGTGTGTATCGCCACTGCGCACCGCCCATTGTCCGGTGTCGGCATCGCGGCGCAGGGCATCCACCTGCACTCCGCACTGCCAATCCAATGTCGGCAAGGTGGCCGCTTTCCGATACAACGCGGCGGCCAGGTGGCCATTCTCCAGCAACCAGCCCAGGCTCTCGGCGCCCACCTCCTCCGCCTGAAACAGTACCTCGCCGGTGCCATCCTGGTCCCACACCTGCATGGCACTGTAGGGCTGCACCCGCGACGCATCCAGATAATCCCACACCCCGGTATTACGCAGCAGCCAGTGGCTGGCTTCGGTAAGCGTGGACACCCGCAGCTGCGCCTTACCCTGCGGCATGGCCGGGGCAGGCGCACCGTCCAGCACGGTCACCTTCAACCCTTGCTCCGCCAACAGCACTGCCAGCACCCCACCGGTCATGCCACCGCCAACGATGATGATGTGTTGTTCGTTACTGCCAGTCATATAGTTCACCCAAAGGACAGAAATGCCCCTCCACCGTCAGCACCATTCAACCAGCCGCGAAGTTCAAAGTTTAAAGTTCAAACGCGAGGCGGGTTTGGTGCCAATCTGAACGGAAGGTGTTTCGCGCTGAATCGCGGGTTCGGACTTCGGGTACCAAGCCCCCCCCCTTGCCCGCGCCTTTCAACTTTAAACTTTGAACCTTCAACTGTTCTTAAAGCCCCATGGCCCGTTTTGCAAAACCACTACGCAGCCCGGGCAGGATATCCATGGCCACCAACCCCAACTGGCGACTGTGGGCAAACAGCGGCTGCTGCACCCGGAACAATTCCGGCACCCAGCGGGATGTCTGGCTGATCAGGGCCTGATCCTTTTCCCGTTTTTGTGCGTAGGCCTGCAGGGTCGCCAGGCTACCGGGATCGGCATTACCACCCACGGTCTGCGCCAGTGCCAGCAGATCCCGTACCGCCAGATTAAAGCCCTGCCCGGCTACCGGGTGCAGGGTGTGAGCGGCATTACCGACCACCACCCCATGGGGCACCACTTGGGCACAGGCATCGGTGAGGATCAGCGGGTAGCGCTGGCGCTCACCGATGCCACCAAGGCGTGGCGCGTCCGCCGGACAACGGCCCTGCAGCTGCGCCAGTGCTTCGTCGTCCGCCAACGTCATCCACTGGTCCACCTGCGCCCGCGGGCCGGTCCACACCAGCGCCATGCGCTGATCGGGCAGCGGCAACAAGGCCAGTGGGCCGTCATTCAGAAAGCGTTCGTAGGCAATGCCCTTGTGCGATTCTTTCAGGGACAGGTTAGCGATCAACGCATCGTGACCGGTGTCGTGATCCCGGGCACTGATACCCAGCCACTCCCGGGTCTTGGACCGGGCGCCGTCGGCGGCGATCAACAGCGGCGTTTCCACCACCTCGTCACTGGCCAGAGTGACCTGGTAACCGCCCTCCTGCCGGCGAATACCCGACAAGGTATCCGGCGCCCGCACCTCAATGCCCTCATCCGCAAACAAGGCACCGAGCAACACAAACCCCAGCCAGCGATTTTCTACCACGGCGCCCAGCTGCGCCACGCCCTCTTCTGCGGCGGACATGCGAGTCATACCGAGGCGGGATTGTCGCGACACATGCACCGTACCGATGGCCGCCGCGTGCTCACGAACGGCATTGCCCAGGCCCAGGTCATCCAGCACCGCCAACGTCCCCGCGGACAAGGCGGTACTGCGGGCATCAAAACTGGGGGTCAGGGGAGGAGCGTCTGGCAGGGACAGCGGGTGACTTTCGATCAGCATCACCGACGCGGCGCCATGACGACGCAACAACAGCGCCAGCAAGGCCCCGGCCATACCACCGCCAACAATCACCAAAGGCTGTTGCGTCATTCCAACGTCCATTTTCGCTGTAGGAGCACCACTTGAGGCGCGAATCATGCAAAGCGTTGAAAGTTCAAAGTGTAAAGTTTAAACGCGAATCAGGTTGTCGATGTTTGTAATGTCGTGCCCGCGTTCCCCGGTAATGGCGCGGGCACAGACACTCAAAGGCAACAACCCCTCTCGCGCTTTTCAACTTTAAACTTTCAACTGCCTTTCATTATTTTTTCAATCTCTGCCACGTCCTTCGGCACCTCGTGACTAAGCACTTCGCAGCCGGTTTTGGTCACCAGCACGTCATCCTCGATGCGAATGCCAATACCCCGCCATTGCTCGTCCACCGTGGTGTCATCCGGCGCCACATACAGACCCGGCTCCACGGTCAGCGCCATGCCCGGCTCCAGTTGGCGCCATTGTTCCTGAATGCGGTAATCACCCACGTCATGCACATCCAGACCCAGCCAATGGCCGGTGCGGTGCATAAAGAATTGTCGGTAGCCTTCCGTTTCCACCAGCTCGTTGAATTCCCCTTTCAACAGGCCCAGGTCGATCAGCCCCTGAGTCAGTATATTCACCACCTGCTCGTGGGGCACGTTCCAGTGGTTGTCCGGGTGGGTAGCTTCGATGGCCGCATACTGGCTGGCCAGTACCAACTCATACAGCGCCTGCTGTGGCTTGCTGAATGTGCCGTTCACCGGAAAGGTACGGGTAATATCGGATGCATAATGTTCCAGCTCGCAACCGGCATCCACCAGCACCAGATCACCGGCTTTCAGCTTTCCGGTGTTTTCGATGTAATGAAGAATGCAGCTGTTGGCGCCGCCACCGACAATGCTCGGGTAGGCCGGGCTGCGCGAACCGTGGCGCATGAATTCGTGGATATATTCCGCTTCCAGCTGGTATTCCATCATCCCCGGCTTGACCGCCTGCATGGCGCGCACATGGGCGCCGGCTGAAATGCTGGCCGCCTTGCGCATCAGCTTGCCTTCTGCGGCGGATTTGAACAGCCGCAGGTCGTGCAGATGGTGGGCCAGCGCCACAAACTCGCCGGGCGGGTGCGCGCCACTGCGCACCCGTTCGCGAATGCTGTTGACCCAGCCCATCAGGCGTCGGTCGAATTCGCTGTCGTGGCCCAGATCGTAATAGACCCGTTCACTGCCTTCGATCAGCCCCGGCAGAATTTCATCAATATCGCTGATCGGGAATGCATCGTCCGCATCGTATTCCGATACTGCACCTTCCGGCCCAGCGCGGTAGCCGTTCCAGATTTCCATGGTGCGATCGCGGTCGCGACAGAACAGCACATACTCGCCATGTTCCCGACCCGGCAGCAGCACCATCACCGCTTCCGGTTCAGCAAAGCCGGTGAGGTACCAGAAATCGCTGTTCTGCCGGTACGGATATTCCACGTCCCGGTTACGGGTGCGCTCCGGGGCGGCGGGCAGAATGGCAATACTGTTGGGCCCCATGATGGTCATCAGTTCCTGACGACGACGGGCAAACTCCTGGCGGCTGATACTCAAAACGACTCCTTAAATAACGCAACAGGCGGCACGCTTCACGCAACACGCCAGACGTCTGACGCCCAACACTTAATGCCGAGTTGGCGGTGTTTTATCCGCTGGCGCCGACTCCGGCTTGCCCTGATGGCGCATGACCAGTTCAGTGTAAATCATCAGGGCAGACATGCGGCAGTGCTCGGCCACCTGCTCGAACATGTCTTCCTCGGCGTCGCCGTCATCATCCGGCGTGGCGACCTGGCTGATCGCCGCCAGATCCGACAGCGCTTCCTGCACGCCCGGCGACAGATCCTTGTCGTGGGTGTTGGCCGAGCCGGTGCCAAAGCCCACCAGGAAGCCTTCGCTCCACTGGGCCAGTGCCGCCACCCGCAAGCCCAGATCATCCTCATCCGCCGGCAGCAGCAGGTTCAGCTCCAGACCGGTGCCCTGATAACCGCCGTGCAACTGGTCCCGAACCGTCAGTAAGGCGCCATTCATCTCGGCACCGAAACCCTCTGGCATATCCACGTGGGCAGCCAGCACCCCAAGCAGTTCCTCATTATGGCCGCCGTGACCGGTGGCCAGCAGGCCGGCAATCACCCCCTGCAATTCACTGGGAGAATGCTTTACGCCGGCCGCAGCCAGCCCCTGGACGAGAACCTCAAAATCAATATCGTTGGACATGCGTCTTTCCGTTTTCAACAGCCGGTGATCCGCTGGCGCGGCGGCCCCGGGAAGCAGAGTTGGGGATTACCTGAGAAGTGTGTGCTAAGTGGCTATCACACTTGAATTTCATTGACCCTTACAGACCCCACACCTATAGTACAAAAAGCCTGCAATCCGGGTGGGGGCGCCATCACCGGAAAATACCGGTAAGGTGCAGGGGAGCTACCTTAGGCGAACAGCGACCATTTTGCCATGACGACGGAACAACAACTGAGGCAACTGGAAGCCCGAGTCGATGACCTGCTGCGCATCAGCGCGCGGCTGCGTCAAGAGAACCAGGCCTTGCATGATCGCGAGAGCAAACTGGTGGAAGAACGGGCCCAGTTACTGAAAAAAAATGATGCGGCCCGCAGTAAAGTCGAGGCCATCATCTCGCGTCTGAAATCTCTCGAGCAGGAATCCTGAACGTGATCGCCTGCCTGACTCTGACTCACAGCCAATGCGGTGTAATCCGGAATGTCTAACGAAAACTCCCTGGTAATTCATCTACTGGACAAGGAGTATCGCGTCGCCTGCCCCGCCGGGGAACAGGACAACCTGCTGGCGGCCGCCCGTTATCTGGACGAACAGATGCGCGAAGTGCGTGATGCCAATGTCATCGGCCTGGAACGCATTGCCATCATGACGGCCCTGAACATGAGCCACGAACTGCTCCGCGCCCGCCAGAGCGTCTCCCAGGATTCCGAAAGCGAAGCCCGGGTGCAGGCCCTGCTCGGCCGCCTGGAAGACGAAATCCAGGCCTTCGAAGACGCCCGCCGGAAGCTGTAACTCTTCTCCGCCTCGCCTGTAGGAGCACCTCTTGCAGGTGCGAACCGAGCATAACGAGACCACACAGAAACAGCTAACTACACGCGCTCAGAGCCCCCCCCATCGAGCCGCCAGCGATTTACGCGCTTACACCGGGTTCGCACCTGCAAGAGGTGCTCCTATAGCGGCTTCGCATCCAGACCAAGAACCACCAACGAAATCCCTGCCCTGTCAAGACTGACCCACCCCCCGCACCACTGATATAATGACCTCAAGTGCTTCCTGGCCCGTGCGCCAGAGGGTCAAGTCCCCTTGCCGATAATGTACTACCCGGGGGCATAAATTGCCTTGTCCGTGTGCATGTCCGCCTATTGAGCGGAAAGCCTGAGGGCAAGGCTGCTGCCGCCACCTTGAACCTTCGGTTCAAGGGTCAAACCCGCAGCGGCGGGCCGGGAAGCACCCTTTATTATCGCTGACGCCGGATACCCGATGCCTGACGCGAAAATCACCACCACGCGGCAACGCCAGCAATTACGCCGCCAGTTCCGGCAGCAACGTCGCGCCCTCAGCGTCGGCCAACGCCGCCGCGCCAGCGCCCGTTTCGGCCCAGCCCTGGCCCGAGCAATTCAACATCGCCCTGCCCGCCACGTGGCTATCTACCTGCCCAACGACGGCGAGCTGGATGTACGCCCCGCCCTGCGCCACCCTCGCTTTCAGCAGGCCTCCACCTATCTGCCTTTTGTCGACGCCCTGCGCCCCGGACACCTGCAATTTCGTCTCTGGCGGCATCATCACCCCATGCGCCCCAATGCCTACGGCATTCACGAACCCGCCCTGCGCTACCGCGGACGGGCCCTGTGGGCGCTGGATGTGATTATCCTGCCCGCCGTGGCCTTTGATGAGGCGGGGTATCGACTGGGCATGGGAGGGGGCTACTACGACCGCACCCTGGCACAACTGGCACGGCATCCGCGCCGGCCACGGCTGGTGGCCGCCGGGTACGATTTTCAGAAAATGGCGAGAGGCGAGATACCGGTGGCCCCGTGGGACCAACCGGTGGACAGCGTGGTTACTGCTGCGTCTGAGTAACGGTAATGCCTGCACTGTCAGCGTAACGCTGGTAATCCGGTTCATTTCCACCATGAGTCAGGCTGCTAACCAGCACACCTAACCCGAAAACAACCGCCAGTAGCACCAGGGCGTCCGGCTTTTTCTTCATTGTTCTATTCCCCAAAATGGTACAGCAATATGAAAAAAGTGACCCAAAAGTATTAACAAGATTGTCACCTTAGTCTGATTTAACAGCATAAAATGCCAAGTGGGTCAAAATTTGATCATTTCCAAATGTAAAGTCAAGCAGTTAGCGCTGCTTGCTGACACTTCTTAACAGAACACCCCGCTAACTCTCCAGTGTCGCAGGGCGTATTTCACGTCAAGCTAACACGGTGCGCACACAGCAGACAATGTAAAATCAACAGGTTAGCGATCATCGAGCGAAAAGCAGGGCGCTAACGAACCAGCAACGGCTACGCCGATTAACTGACCGGTTAAACCGGCGTTAGTTCAAAAATAGCCGGTAGGCAGGGTTGTCGCTTTCTTCCACCATGGGATAGGGCACCTTCTTGAGGTCGGCCAATAGCCTGGCCTGCTTGCCCTCCTCCACCTGGAAACCCACCAGCACACGGCCATAGGCCGCGCCATGGTTGCGGTAATGGAACAGGCTGATGTTCCATTTTTCGCCCAGCGACTGCAGAAATTTCATCAACGCCCCCGGGCGCTCCGGGAACTCCACCCGAAACAGACGCTCCTGCAGGTCCTGGCGTGAGGTATGGCCTCCAACCAGATGGCGGATATGCAGCTTGGCCATTTCGTTGCCACTCATATCCACCACCGGATAACCACGCTCCTGCAATTCGCTCATCAGCGCCTGCAGCGCCTCACCGCCCGGGCGTAACTGGATACCCACAAAAATATTGGCATCGCGATCATCGCTGTAACGGTAGTTGAATTCGGTGATTCCGCGCCGCCCGAGGGCCTGACAGAATGCCCGGAACGCCCCCGGCTTCTCCGGAATGGTCACCGCCAGGATCGCCTCGCGCTGCTCACCCAGCTCGGCACGCTCTGACACATGACGCAGGCGGTCAAAATTCACATTGGCGCCACTTTGAATCGCTACCAGGGTCTGGTCTCGCACATCGTGCTTCGCCACCCAGTTTTTCAAACCGGCCAGTGCCAGCGCCCCCGCCGGTTCGCAGATGGCACGGGTATCCTCGAACGCGTCCTTGATGGCCGCACAGATTTCATCGGTGCTGGCGGTGATCACCTCATCCACATGGTCACGCAGCACCTTGTAGGTTTCCTTGCCGATCTGTTTCACCGCAACACCGTCGGCAAACAGCCCCACTTCAGGCAGCGTAACCCGACGCTTTTTCTCCAGCGCCGCTTTCAGGCAGGCCGCATCCTCCGGCTCGACCGCGATCACTTTCACATCCGGGCGCACGTATTTCACATAAGCCGCCACACCGGCCGCCAGGCCACCGCCGCCCACCGGAATGAAAATAGCATCCAGATCGCGGCTTTGCTGGCGCAGAATTTCCATGCCCACCGTGCCCTGGCCGGCAATCACATCCGGATCATCGTAGGGATGAACAAAGGTCAGGTTGTCACGGGCCTGCAGCTTCAGGGCCTGGGCCAGCGCTTCATCAAAACTGTCGCCGTGCAGCACCACCTTGCCGCCATGGCGACGCACGGAACTTACCTTGATGTCCGGCGTGGTGCGCGGCATTACGATGGTTGCCTTGATGCCCATGGACGACGCGGCCAGCGCCAGCCCCTGGGCATGATTGCCCGCCGACGCGCAGATCACACCGAGGGCCAGCTGCTCTTGCGTCAGCTGACACAGCTTGTTGTAGGCGCCACGCAGCTTGAAGGAGAACACCGGCTGCAGATCCTCACGCTTGAGCAGCACCCGGTTGCCAATACGTTTGGAAATCAACGGCGCTGCATGAATGGGAGTTTCCACCGCCACGTCGTAGACGCGGGATTGCAGTATCCGTTTAACGTATTTGTCCAACATGGAGGGTTCCGGGCTCATTCTATGAAGGGAAAGGAATAGTCTAGGGGCTGGCCGCCACAAATGCGATAGGCCGGGGTCGAGTCAGGGGCGCCGCTGGCCTATAATTGGCGCACCTTTCACGGTCGACACACACCCACACTACGACAGGACAGCCTCATGGATCAGGATGCGCTGAAAAAGCAGGTGGCCGAAGCCGCACTGCGTTTTGTCCCCGAAGGGGAAATCATCGGCGTGGGCACCGGCTCCACCGCCAACTTTTTTATCGACGGACTGGCCAGCCTCAAGGATCGTATCAAGGGTGCCGTAGCCAGCTCCGACGCCACCGCCGAGCGGCTCAAGCAGCATGGCATTGAGGTCGTCTCCCTGAATGACGTCGGCACCCTGTCGGTCTATGTGGACGGGGCAGACGAAGTGAACAGCCACCGGGAAATGATCAAGGGCGGCGGCGGCGCACTCACCCGGGAAAAAATTGTCGCCGCCGCAGCGCGGGAATTCATCTGCATTGTGGATGCCTCCAAGCAGGTGAAACGCCTCGGCGCATTCCCTCTACCGGTAGAAGTCATCCCCATGGCCCGCTCTTATGTGGCCCGAAAAATCGTCGCACTGGGTGGGCAACCGGAATACCGCGAAGGCTTTGTCACGGACAACGGCAATATCATTCTCGATGTGCACAACCTGGATATCACCAACCCGATTGAACTGGAAACCACGCTCAACAATATCGTTGGCGTCGTCACCAATGGCCTGTTCGCCAAGCGGCCTGCCGACGTGGTACTGGTAGGCGAAAATGGCACCGTGAACCAATACTGAGGCGCGACGGAAAACGCTAAAAACTGTTCATCAATCAACGCTTACAAGAACAAAAAAAGGCCGCGAATCGCGGCCTTTTTTGATCCCGGAAAGAATATTAATCCCAGAAGTTATACCAGGATTTTTCTTTCTTCTCAGCGTCCACCTTGGCATCCGCTTTCGCCTCCGCATTGACACCGGCGGCCCCCGCTTTCATTTCAGCGTTGGCATTGGCGCCAGCCCCTTGCGCATTATTCATGGCATCTTCATGACGCTGACGCGCGGCGTCACGGTTTTCTTCCATTTTCTTCATGTTGGCATCGTGCTTGGCACGGGCATCATCGCCCATGGCGTTTGCGTCATCCTTCATGGCATCACGCTTTGCCTTGGCGTCTTCTTTTATCGCGTCATGGCGGGCTTTGGCATCGCTCTCCATTTGATCACGCTGCGCCCGCGCATCTTTTTCTGCCTGCTTGGCATCTGCCTTGGCCGCATCTCGCTGGTCACGAACAGTCTGTTCAGCAGCATCGGCATCTGCCTGGGCATTCACGGCAGCATTGACGCCTGCATTCAGGTCTGCCACGGCAGCCTGACTCAACAAGACCGCACCGGAAGCAGCGGCCAACATCCATTTACTGTTCATTGTAGACTCCTTGTAAAAACGCAAAATTCCCTGATCAGGAACCGTGAATCCACATTGTTACAAAGCGGCAACCGGCTCAAGTAACAAAGCGTAAAAAAATGCCTTTACGCCAGATACTCGTCAATAATCGCGAAAATTTTACGTCTGAACGCTTCATTCTCATTGGCAAGCTGGTGACGAGCCCCGGGCAGCATACGAATATCGGGGCTTTCAAATTTTTTCTTGATCATCTCCAGGTTATATTGCCAATCAACCGTTTCATCCTTGTCCCCCTGAATCACCACCGGCGACACCTTTATTCGCGACGCTTTTTCAAAACCCGGCATCCATTTCTTCAGGGCGCTCACCCAGATGGCGGAAATACGCCGCGCCTGCAACGGGTCCCTGTTTTCCAGAAAATCGAGAAAATCCGGATCGTTGGAATTGATGGTAAAAACCCGTTTCAGGGTTTTGGCAAACGGACTGACCACGGTGTGCAACCAGCGCGCGGTTCCCCACTTGAACGGCCGTACAAGTGGGGCCAGCAGAATCACCTGCTCGAAAGGATTTTCATCACCCTCACCACGGCTGACCAGGTAATCCATCACGATGGCCCCCCCGGTGCTCTGGGCAATCACATGCCAGGGCTTGGGAAAAGAATTGGTAGCCAGTGACAGACACTGCTCCAGCACGTCGCGGTAGGTACGGAAATCGTCGATCACGGCCTGCGGGCCCGTACTCAAGCCATGGCCGGGCAGATCATAGGCGAGTACCGCATAGCCCAGTTCCAGCACATGACCGATCACATGCCGGTACAATCCCACATGGTCAAAGTAACCGTGACAGATCAGCACGGTACCACGCGGCTGATGGGGCGGCCGGGGCCGCCAGCCATGCACGGAAAGCATATGCCCCGCCGCCTCGAAATAACCGAAGCCATGCTCCAGGTCCGGCAGGCGATCGGCAAAATTGAGACCGTAGTACGCCACATAGCGCTGGCTGGATTCACTCAGCGGGTCGAAAGCCTCCCAATTCAAGGGCTGCCACTGCTGAATAATCTGATCGCGATCGAATGGGTTTGCCATAGCCGGTAACGGATCTCCACGGTTTACTCACGGCACCTACCGATAATACGGGCCTGGGAGGAATCACACCATGCATCTGACAACCGATACACTCAAGGATTTACCCCGCGGGGAGCGGGTCAATCTGATCAATAGCCTGTCCGGCTTCAAAAGCGCCAACCTGGTGGGCACACGCTCCGAGAGCGGACAGGAAAACCTGGCCATGGTCGGTTCCTGCTTTCATATCGGGGCCGACCCGGCATTGATGGGGATGATTTTGCGTCCGCATTCGGTGGATCGGCATAGCCTGGAATACCTGCAGGGCAGTGGCGTTTATACGCTCAACCAGGTCCATACCGAGATCCTCGAAGCCGCTCACCAGACCGCCGCCCGTTACCCCCGGGAGATCTCCGAGTTTACCGCTACCGGGCTAAGCCCGACTTATCTGCCCGACTTTTCCGCCCCCTTCGTGGCACAGGCGCGGATAAAACTGGGCATGGCGGTGAGGGAAGTGCAGACCCTGGCGGTAAACAACACCGTGCTGGTGATCGGTGCCATCGAACATATCCTGCTACCCGACGAGGTGCTGGGCGATGATGGCTTTGTCGATATTGAACGGGCCGGGACGGTGGCCCTGTCGGGGCTGGACAGCTACCACCGTAGCCAGCGTATCGGCCGGCTCAGCTATGCCAAGCCGGACAGGCCCGCACACTGGCTGACAAGCGACGACGACTGATCAGGCGGCGGGCGCTGCCTGGGTCAATGCCAGCCAGCCCCACCAGCCGGTTAACACCAGGATCGGCAGCGCCAGCAGCAGCCCCCATAGCACCAGCCGATTGGCCCAGGGATTCAACGTCGGGTGACGCAGCGCAAAGCACGGAGACGCCGGCACGGGCAGCAACAGAATCGCAAACCCCCATAGCCAGCGCCGCTGACCGAATGCCGTCAGCATCAAACTGAGCCAGCCCATCCACAATATGCCCACCCCCACCGCGGACAACATGGCCAGCGGCAACGCCAACCACTGGTGCTCAATATAAAATTCCAGCAACGTATTCAGCATGGCCCGCCATCATTGCGATCAGAAAAGTGAAGATAAGAGAGGATTCACTGCATTGTCCTGTTCCTCCGCGACCAGTCAACGCACTCGCCCCGCCCATTGCAACAACCTTGCGCCACATCAATAAACGCCAGCCTGGCCGGGAACCATATCGCCCCGCACATACACTAAGTAACCAACAACGTCTCACAAGGGCACACCATGACCCCATTTCGCCTTCCGCTGCTCTTGGGCAGCGCCGCACTGTTACTGGCTGCCTGCACAGGGCAGCCGACCAACGAGGTACGCACCATGGTTGAAGAGAGCCAGCTGCGTGGAGAAGCCTGGTCCGTCACATCGCTTAATGGCGAAGACGTCACTGACGCTACCGTCACGCTGAACTTTCATCAGCCTGGGCAAGTGGCCGGCAAGGCCGCCTGCAACAACTACATGGCCACCTACGTGCAGAACGAGGACAGCTTCACCATCACCACCGGCGGCGTCACCATGATGGCTTGCCCAGCACCACTGATGGAAATGGAGCGGCAATTTATGGACGCCCTCAAAGGCGTCAATCACGCCGACATTAACAAGCAGGGCCAACTGATTCTCACCGGCAGCGCTGACATCAGGATTGAAGCCAGTCGGTAAAAAAGGGGCCTCACGGATTAGCGCGGCATGGCACCCACCAAAGCCCCTTGATAGCAGCTCTGAAAAACAAAAAAGCCGCACCCAACCGGGTGCGGCTTTTTTTTGATCTACGTGTTGCCTGCAGCGTGAAGCGTGCTGCGTCTCTTATTTAACCCGCGGGTCCAGATCGCCGGATTCATAACGCTGGAACATGGTTTCCAGGCTGATCGGCTTGATCTTGTCCGCATGGCCCGCCGTACCAAAGGCTTCATAACGAGCAATACAGATATCACGCATGGCGGTGATGGATTCTTTCAGGTACTTACGCGGATCAAACTCGGCCGGGTTCTGGGCCAGGAAACGACGGATCGCCCCGGTGGACGCCAGACGCAAGTCTGTATCGATGTTGACCTTGCGCACACCGTGCTTGATGCCTTCCTGAATTTCTTCCACCGGCACCCCGTAGGTCTCCGGAATTTCACCACCGAATTCATTGATGATGGCCAGCCAGTCCTGCGGCACGGAAGAGGAACCGTGCATGACCAGGTGGGTATCCGGAATGCGCTGGTGAATCGCCTTGATCTGCTCGATGGCGAGGATGTCACCCGTGGGCGGGCGAGTAAACTTGTACGCGCCATGGCTGGTGCCGATGGCAATCGCCAGGGCATCTACCTTGGTTTTCTTTACGAAATCCGCCGCTTCTTCCGGGTCGGTGAGCATCTGCTCATGGGTCAGCTTGCCTTCCGCACCGATGCCATCTTCTTCACCGGCTTCACCGGTTTCCAGTGACCCCAGGCAACCCAGCTCGCCTTCCACGGACACACCACAGGCGTGGGCCATGTCCACGGTGCGACGGGTCACGTCCACGTTATAGTCGTAATCGGTGGGCGTCTTGCCGTCTTCACCCAGTGAACCGTCCATCATCACCGAAGAGAAACCCAGCTGAATAGAACGCTGGCAAACAGACGGGCTGGTGCCATGATCCTGGTGCATCACCACGGGGATATGCGGAAATTCTTCCGTGGCGGCGAGAATCAGATGGCGCAGAAATGGCGCGCCGGCGTATTTACGAGCGCCGGCAGATGCCTGCACGATGACCGGGGAATTGGTTTTGTCCGCGGCTTCCATGATGGCGCGCATCTGTTCCACGTTGTTCACGTTATAAGCCGGTACGCCGTAGCCAAACTCGGCAGCGTGATCCAGCAGCTGTCGCATGCTGATAAGTGCCATTTTCACTTTCCCCTTTCTGCTATCCGTTTGCGGTGCTCTGCACCAACATCACTCCGTACAATACTGCTTGCACGCCCCATGCGTCACGCTGGCACGCCCGAGCATGGTGCGTGGTTGCGTGAGGCGTGCCCGCGTCTTTTAATCCTTCGCCCGTGCCTCAAGCATGGCCACCGCCGGCAGTACTTTGCCTTCCACAAATTCCAGGAAGGCACCGCCGCCGGTGGAGATATAGCTGACATCATCAGTGATACCATACTTGTCCACTGCAGCCAGGGTGTCACCACCACCGGCAATGGAAAAGGCATCCGAGTCGGCAATGGCCAGGGCCATTTCCCGGGTGCCTTCACCGAACTGATCGAATTCGAATACACCCACCGGGCCATTCCAGATAATGGTCTTGGCTTCCTTCATCAGCGCCGCCACGATGTGTGCGGTCTGCGGGCCCACATCCAGAATCATGTCGTCGTCGGCCACGTCTTCCACCTTCTTGGTGACCGCCTCGGCAGACTCGGCAAATTCCTTGGCCGTCACCACATCCACCGGAATCGGGATGTGCACCTTCTCGGCAATTTTCTGTGCGGCGGGAATCAGGTCCTTTTCATACAAAGACTTGCCCACCGGATGGCCGGCAGCGGCCAGGAAGGTGTTGGCGATACCACCACCGACCACCAGCTGGTCGACCACATCCGACAACGATTCCAGCACTTCCAGCTTGGTGGACACCTTGGAACCACCAACGATGGCCACCAGCGGTTTCGCCGGTGCGTCCAGGGCCTTGCCCAAAGCGTCAAGCTCATTGGCCAGCAGCGGGCCGGCACAGGCCACCGGTGCGAACTTGCCCACCCCATGGGTAGACGCCTGCGCACGGTGAGCGGTACCGAAGGCATCCATCACATAGATATCACACAGCGCGGCCATTTTTTGTGACAGCGCTTCGTCGTCTTTCTTTTCGCCTTTATTGAAGCGAACGTTCTCACACAACACCACCTGACCGTCGGCCACCTCGACCCCGTCCAGCCAGTCCTTGACCAGCGGCACATCACGGCCCAGTAAACCACCCAGATGATCAGCCACCGGCTGCAGGGAAAACTCGTCGGCGTATTCACCTTCGGTGGGCCGGCCCAGATGCGACATCAACATCACCCTGGCGCCCGCCTTGAGCGCATGCTCGATGGTCGGCAGGGAGGCACGGATACGCGCATCACTGGTAACCTTGCCGTCTTTCACCGGCACGTTCAGGTCTTCACGGATCAGAACGCGTTTGCCTGCCAGATCCAGGTCGGTCATGCGTTTGAAGTTCATCGTTCACTTACCTCATTAAATTCTGCCAGACGCAACACGCCTGACGCCGAACGCTAAAGCAACACGTCAGGCGCCCAGCCTTGAGCTTCCAGCCTTGTTCAAAGCCAATTCACTTACCCAGTCCAGCAAACGGTTGGCATAGCCCCATTCGTTGTCGTACCAGGCCACCACCTGCACCATGTCGCCCTGCACCCGGGTCTGGGTCACATCGACGATGGCGGATTCCGGGCGGTGATTGAAATCCACGCTGACCAGCGGGGCATCATTGTAGCCAATCAGGCCCGCAGACGCCGTTGCCTGTTGCTGCAGCCACTGGTTGAGACTGTCCTCATCCGGCGTCTGTTCCAGTCGCAACGTCAGCTCCACCATGGCCACGTTCAGGGTCGGCACACGGATGGAGTCGCCGTTGATGCGCCCGGCAAGGGCTGGCAGCACCTGCTGCACCGCACCGATGGCGCTACTGGTGGTCGGCACAATGTTCTGTGCCCCGGCCCGTCCCCGGCGCGGATCCCGATGGACATGGTCCAGCAGGGTCTGGTCCGAGGTGTAGGCATGGATTTCTTTCATCAACACCTGCTGGATGCCGTACTGCTGATCCAGCCGCTGCAACAGAGGTGCGATACAGTGCGTGGTGCAGGACGCCGCTGACAGCACCCGGCTGTCGTCACGCACATCCTCGTGATTAACGCCGTACACCACGATCTGGTCAGCCAGATCAAAGGGCACCGCACCGATAATCACTTTTTCGGCACCGGCCTGCAGATGGCGCGAGGCCCCGGCGTGGCTGCGGAAATGGCCGGAACATTCCAGCACCAGATCCACACCCAGCTCGCCCCAGGGCAACAATTCCGGCCTGGGCTGCTCCAGCAGCATGGGCGCCTGCTTGCCGATACGCAGCATGCCTTCGATCAGCTCTGCCGGCTCCGCCAACCGCCCGTGGGTGGTGTCGTAGCGAGTCAGGTAGAGCAGGTCTTCCGGGCGCCCCTTGTCGTTGATCGCCGCCAGCGTAAACGGCGCCTGCCAGCCGGCGCCTTCGCGCTCGGCCAGGGCACGCACAAAAGAGCGCCCGATACGACCGTAGCCATTAATAGCGATGCGCATCAGGCTGCGCCTCGCTGGACGCCGGACGCCAGACGCCAGACGCTAAAAGCCTTAACCTCGCATTCCGTGACCACCGTATCGGAAACGGCAAGGCCATGGCACGCGGGCACGGCCCATTGCGTCAAGCGTCCGGCATCAGGCGTCCGGCGTTTCATTACAGCAACGACTCCACCGCATCCTGCACCGCTTCAGCAGTAATATTGAAGTGCTTGAACAGGTCACCGGCCGGGGCGGACGCGCCAAAGCTGGTCATGCCCACCACCTTGCCGTCCAGGCCCACGAAGCGGTACCAGTAGTCCGCAATCGCCGCTTCCACGGCCACCCGGGCGCGCACGTCGCTGGGCAGCACGCTGTCCTGGTAGGCCTTGTCCTGGGCCAGGAATTCTTCCACGCAGGGCATGGACACCACGCGGATGTTTTTCCCGCTGAGCGCCTGGGCAGCTTTCACTGCCAGCTCCACCTCGGAACCGGTGGCAATGATGATGGCGTCCGGGGTGCCTTCACCGGTCTGCAACAGGGTGTAGCCCCCCTTCTCCACGTCGGCCAGCTGGTCGTTGCCGCGCTCCATGCAGGGCAGGCCCTGGCGGGAGAAGATCAGCGACGACGGGCCATCCTGGCGTTGTACCGCCTTTTTCCAGGACACCGCCGATTCCACCGTGTCGCAGGGGCGCCAGGTACGCATGTTCGGGGTCAGACGCAGGTTGGCCAGCTGCTCGATGGGCTGGTGGGTCGGGCCGTCTTCGCCCAGACCAATGGAATCGTGGGTGTAGACCAGAATGTTCGGCTGATGCATCAGCGCCGCCATGCGTACCGCATTACGGGCGTATTCCATGAACACCAGAAAGGTGCCACCGTAAGGGCGCAGGCCACCGTGCAGACACAGGCCGTTCTGGATGGCAGTCATACCGAATTCACGCACGCCGTAGTGGATGTAGTTGCCACTGGCATCGTCGGCAGTGATCGACTTGCAGCCTTTCCAGATGGTGTTGTTGGACCCGGCCAGGTCAGCGGAGCCGCCAGCCAGTTCCGGCAGCAGCGGACCGAAAGCGTCCAGGGTATTCTGGCTCGCCTTGCGGGTAGCGACCTTGTCGCCTTTTTCCTGGCACTCACGGATATAGGCATCCGCCTTGTCGGCAAAGTCTGCCGGCAATTCACCCGCCTGGCGACGCAGAAACTCCGCCGCCAGCTCCGGGTACGCGGCCTGATAGGCGTCGAAACGCTGCTGCCATTCGCTCTGCGCTTTGGCACCCGCTTCCTTGGCGTCCCAGGCATCCTTGATGTCCGCCGGGATTTCAAACGGGCCGTGCTCCCAACCCAGCTCTTTACGGGTCAGGGCGATTTCATCTTCCCCCAGAGCAGCGCCATGGGAATCTTCCTTGCCCTGCTTGTTGGGGCTGCCGAAACCAATGATGGTCTTGCAGCAAATCAAGGTGGGTTGATCCGTGTTGGCGCGGGCATTCTCCACCGCCACGGTAATTTCTTCCGGGTTGTGGCCGTCCACATTAGGGATCACCTGCCAGCCGTAGGCGCGGAAACGCTCCACGGTATCGTCGGTGAACCAGCCTTCCACTTCACCGTCGATGGAAATGCCGTTGTCGTCATAAAACGCCACCAGCTTGCCCAGGCCCAGGGTGCCCGCCAGGGAAGCCACCTCGTGGGAGATGCCTTCCATCATGCAGCCATCACCCAGGAAACAGTAGGTGTTGTGGTTCACCACGGTGTGCCCTTCGCGGTTGAACTGCCCCGCCAGCATTTTCTCGGCCAGCGCCATGCCCACGGCATTGGCCAGCCCCTGACCCAGTGGGCCGGTGGTGGTTTCAATGCCCGGCGCGTCACCGTATTCCGGATGTCCGGCGGTGGCACTGCCCAACTGGCGGAAGTTCTTGATGTCCTCCAGGCTGACACCGTAACCGGTCAGGTGCAGCAGGCTATACAGCAGCATGGAGCCGTGGCCGTTGGAGAGCACAAAGCGGTCACGGTCGGCCCAGGTCGGGTCAGCCGGGTTGTGCTGCATAAAACCGCGCCACAGCACTTCGGCGATATCCGCCATGCCCATGGGTGCACCGGGGTGCCCGGAATTGGCTTTCTGTACCGCATCCATGCTCAGGGCACGGATGGCATTGGCGAGGTCACGGCTGGCGGGGGCGCTGGGCATGCAGGGCTCCAAAACTGACTGGTGGCTGAAAAGGGGCGCTATTGTCCCTCAAGGGGGTAATAGCTACAAGCGCAAGCACCCACCGGCAGCCTGCCTCCGCCTGTTTGCGTGCCGCGAGGCACCTGTTTCAGGCAGCGAGTTAAGGTAACGTCAAAACCTATATCAATTTATTTTGATTTAGTTTTGGATTGCGCTAGACTCCCCCTCTATGAATGCACTGGCTCCCTCTCTACCGGATGTGACCGATCATCTGGCGGGCTTTCTCAAGGCCGCCGGGGACCCGTTACGCCTGCAGGTATTGCAGGTGCTGGGCCAGAACAGCTTCGGGGTGCTGGAGCTGTGCGAGATCATGGCCATGAAGCAATCCGGCATGAGCCACCACCTCAAGGTGCTGGCAAAAGGCGGACTGGTGGAAAAGCGCCGTGAGGGCAACTCCATTTTCTACCGTCGTCGCCTGCCCCAGGCGGATGACGCAGAGGGTGCCGTTCACAGCGCCTTGCTGGACGAGCTGGATGATGGGTCTCTCAATGATGAGGTCGCGGCGCGACTGGAGCAGGTGCAACAGCAGCGTGCCGAGCAAAGCCGCGCCTTTTTTGCCCGGCACGCCGAACAGCATGATGCCCAGCAGGAGCTGATCGCCGAGTACGGGCAATATGCCGAGCAGGCCTGCGAGCTGCTGCTGCGCGCCAGCCCGGAAGGAAAACAGGTGCTGGAAATTGGCCCCGGTGACGGGCTGTTCCTGCTGGAGCTCGCCGGGCATTTTGAACAGGTTATCGGCCTGGACAATGCCGAGGCCATGCTCAAACGGGCGCGCAAGGCCGTCGCCAAACGGTCAAATGTGGAACTGATACTGGGAGACTGGCCGGAAGCCGCCAGCAACCTGCCCACGGTCGACGCCGTGGTATTGAACATGGTGCTGCACCACTTGCCCGCACCGGCCAGCGCCATCCGCGCCGCAGCAGAACAACTGCAGGCCGGCGGCACACTGCTGATCACCGACCTGTGTCGGCATGACCAGCACTGGGCCCACGAGACCTGCGGGGATTTCTGGCTCGGCTTTGATGAAACCGACCTGGTGGACTGGGCCGGCCGCGCCGGGCTTGAGTTGCAGGAAAGCCAGTTTCTGGCACTGCGCAATGGGTTTCAGGTCCAGGTAAGAACATTTGAAAAACGCGACACGCTTACACGCAGCACGCAGCACGCTGTTCGCGAATAAGTATGTGGCAAAAACGAAAACAACTTGCGCCGCGATCCTGCGCCGCATGGAGATTAACCCGGTTTTCGCGTGATGCGTGTCAGCGTGTTGCGTGCAAGCAATTAACTTTAAGGGAGCACTCCAGTAATGAGTGAATATTCCATCTTTACCTCCGAATCCGTGTCCGAAGGCCATCCGGATAAAATGGCTGACCAGATCTCGGACGCCATTCTGGACGCCATCATCAAGGATGATCCCCACGCCCGCGTGGCGGTGGAGACACTGGTCAAAACCGGCATGGCCGTGGTCGCCGGTGAAGTGCGCACCAACACCTACGTGGAGCTGGAAGACATCGTTCGCCAGGTGATCCTTGATATCGGCTACGACAGCTCCGAGAAAGGCTTCGATGGCGCCAGCTGTGCCGTCCTTAACGGCATCGGCAAACAGTCCGCCGATATCGCCATCGGTGTGGACGAAGCCGAAGAGAAAGAAATGGGCGCCGGCGACCAGGGCCTGATGTTCGGCTTCGCCACTGACGAAACCGATACCCTGATGCCCGCCCCGGTGTACTACTCCCATCGTCTGGTGGAGCGTCAGGCCGAGCTGCGCAAGAACGGCACCCTGCCCTGGCTGCGCCCGGATGCGAAAAGCCAGGTCACCCTGCGTTACGACAACGGCAAGCCCGTGGCCGTGGATGCCGTGGTGCTGTCTACCCAGCATTCCCCGGACATCAAGCTGGCCGACCTGCGCGAAGCGGTGATGGAAGAAATCATCAAGCCCGTGCTGCCGGAAGAATGGCTGCACAAGGACACCCTGTACCACGTGAACCCCACCGGGATTTTCGTGATCGGTGGCCCCATGGGTGACTGTGGCCTGACCGGCCGCAAAATCATCGTGGACACCTACGGCGGCATGGCACGCCACGGTGGCGGCGCCTTCTCCGGCAAGGATCCGTCCAAGGTCGACCGTAGCGCGGCCTACGCCGGGCGTTACGTGGCCAAGAACATTGTCGCCGCCGGGCTGGCCAGCAAGTGCGAGATCCAGGTGAGCTACGCCATCGGCGTGGCCGAGCCCACCTCCATCTCGGTGAACACTTTCGGCACCGGCAAGATTAGTGATAACGCCATCGTCGATCTGGTCCGTGAACATTTCGATCTGCGCCCGCGCGGCATTATCGAAATGCTCGACCTGCGCAAGCCGATCTATCGTCCTACCGCCAGCTACGGCCACTTCGGCCGCGAAGGCTTCAGCTGGGAAAAAACCGACAAGGCCGCCGACCTGGCCAAGGTTCTTTAACGCGAAAACTAATTTGATCTGCCTTGCGAGGGGCGCTGCAGCGGCATGACCGCGAGGCTCGCAAGGCAGGCATACCCGGATTAACTGCGCCCATTCGTCAAAAACGAATGGAGAACACCATGAACGCAAAAACCGATACCTTTACCGACTATAAAGTCGCCGATATTTCCCTTGCCGCCTACGGCCGCTCGGAAATTCATATTGCCGAAACCGAAATGCCGGCACTGGTTACCATTCGTGAAAAATACCGTGCCGAGCAGCCGCTGAAAGGCGCCAAAATCATCGGCTGTATTCACATGACCATTCAGACCGCCGTGCTGATCGAAACCCTGGTCGCCCTGGGTGCCGAAGTACGCTGGTCCAGCTGCAACATCTTCTCCACCCAGGACCACGCCGCTGCCGCCATCGCAGCCGCTGGGGTGCCGGTTTTTGCCTGGAAAGGTGAAACGGAAGAAGAGTACATGTGGTGCATCGAGCAGACCTGTCGTGACGGCAACGGCGAGCTGTGGGAAGCCAACATGATTCTGGATGATGGTGGCGACCTGACCGGCTACATCCATGAAACTTACCCGGCCATGCTCGACAATATTCACGGCATTACCGAAGAAACTACCACGGGTGTACACCGTCTCTACGAGATGCTGAACAAAGGCACATTGAAAGTGCCCGCAGTGAACGTGAATGATTCCGTCACCAAGAGCAAAAACGACAACAAATATGGCTGCCGTCATTCCCTGAACGATGCCATCAAGCGCGGCACCGACCACCTGCTGTCCGGCAAGAAAGCACTGGTCGTTGGCTATGGCGATGTGGGCAAGGGTTCCGCCCAGTCCCTGCGCCAGGAAGGCATGATCGTTAAGGTTACCGAAGCAGATCCGATCTGCGCCATGCAGGCCTGCATGGACGGCTTTGAAGTCGTCAGCCAGTACAAGGACGGCATCAACGATGGCAGCGAAGCCTCCATCAACACCGAGCTGCTGGGCAACACCGATCTGCTGGTGACCACCACCGGTAACTTCAATGTCTGCGATGCCAACATGCTCAAGGCCATCAAGAAAGGCGCCGTGGTCTGCAACATCGGTCACTTCGACAACGAAGTGGACACCGCCTTCATGCGCAAGACCTGGGAATGGGAAGAGGTGAAGCCGCAGGTACACAAGGTATGGCGTGACAAGGCCGCCGGCGATTTCCTGCTGCTGCTCTCTGAAGGGCGCCTGGTCAACCTGGGCAACGCCACCGGCCACCCCAGCCGCATCATGGACGGCTCCTTCGCCAACCAGGTCCTCGCGCAGATGTACCTGTTCGATCAGGGCTACGCCAACCACTCTGACGCAGTGAAAGAAAAAATGCTCAAGGTGGAAGTGCTGCCCAAACAGCTGGACGAAGAAGTGGCCCGTTACATGGTGGAAGGCTTCGGTGGCGTGATCACCAAACTCACCAAAGAACAGGCCGACTACATCGGCGTCGGCGTGGAAGGCCCCTTCAAGCCGGAACATTACAAGTATTAACGCAGGCACGCGACACGCATCACGCAACAGGCGTGGTGCGTGATGCGTGCAGCATGAAGCGAGCTCGTTATGAAACGAATCAGTTTTGAGTTTTTCCCTCCCAAGACAGAACAGGGAAAGGAAAAGCTGCTGGCGACCCAACAAAAACTGCAGGCGAAGAACCCGGAGTTTTTTTCCTGCACCTTTGGTGCCGGTGGATCCACCCGTGACAACACCCGCGACATGGTCAACAAGCTGCGCGAGCAGCATGGCGATACCGCGCCGCACCTGAGCTGCATCGGCCAGAGCCGGGACGAAATTCTCGAGCTGGTGAACGGCTACAAAGCGGCAGGCGTCACCCGCATTGTCGCCCTGCGTGGCGACCTGCCCTCCGGCATGGGCTACGCCCAGAGCGAGATCAAGTACGCCGACGAACTGGTGCAATTGATCCGTCAGGAAACCGGCGATCACTTCACCCTGGAAGTCGCCGCCTACCCGGAAATGCACCCGCAGGCACGCAGCTTTGAAGACGACATTGCTCACTTCAAGCGCAAGGTCGACGCCGGCGCCAACAGCGGCCTGACCCAGTATTTCTATAATGCCGATGCCTACGGCTATTACATGGATGCGCTGCACAAGGCCGGCTGCGATGCCCCCGTCTACCCGGGCATCATGCCGATTCTTAATGTGGCCAACCTGCTGCGTTTTTCCAGCACCTGCGGTGCCGATGTGCCACGCTGGCTGCAAAGCAAACTCAACGACATCAAGGACGACGATGCTGCAGTAAAAGCCTTTGGCGAAGAAGTGGTCACCCGGCTGTGCGAACGGCTGCTGGCCATGGGCGCACCGGGCCTGCATTTCTACACAATGAACCAGGCCGGCCCGAATCTGCGCATTCTCGACAATCTGGGAATGTGACAAGAGACGCTGCACGCAACATGCTTCACGCGGCAACGCGGGTTGGGTTAAGTGCCATACGGCAACCGCCCTGCCCGCGAAAGGTCAATTGAAAGTTCAAAGTGGAAAGTTGAAAAGCGCAAAACCCTGGAACTTTTCCAGCTTTCCTTTTCTATTTCTCGTAGCTCGTAGCTCGTAGCTCGTAGCTCGTAGCTCGTAGCTCGTAGCTCGTAGCTCGTAGCTCGTAGCTCGTAGCTCGTAGCTCGTAGCTCGTAGCTCGTAGCTCGTAGATA